>Ga0307513_10000622_pt1 | contig 50790 bp, 52 predicted proteins | sample 15_EM_MG_FD_202174 | JGI IMG/M metagenome (GOLD analysis project Ga0307513, IMG submission 202174) | Populus trichocarpa ectomycorrhiza microbial communities from riparian zone in the Pacific Northwest, United States - 15_EM | ecosystem: Host-associated > Plants > Roots > Unclassified | place... | reverse complement strand
ATAGTACTTCCATACGTCCTACAAGAAACTAAGGGGAATTGCTCACTTAGGAAACAACTATCGTTGCCTGTTGCATAACTACTTAACAATAGGATTGTTACACCTTTGCATTTATCAAGCCCCTAGTATTCAACACTTTGTCAAATATAATACTATCAGGTATCTTACAAGAGGATAGGTAAGAAAATAAAAAACAAGTTTGTCTTATGATTGGAGAAGAGTTTTTATTATATACAACAAAGACATTGTTGGAGATAAGTATTATTATCTGCTAAGGAAATACTAATATTTTGGCAATCCCAGTAGGATTGTTATACCTATAATAACAAGGTGAGTTGGTTTCATATTATGCAAATAAAATAGGAACTTAGCAACTTGCCAGTGCTACACAAATAAAAAAAGATATTTTAGAGGAATTATGGCCAATTGGGGTATAATGAGATATGATTCTACCTAGTAATTTGGCTAGCTTTTACAGGTATTTGTCTATCTTTTTAAAGGCTAACTTATTAAATTTATGAGAAGTTATCAGCTGATAATGTTCAGACTTGCCACTAAGTTGGCATTCAGGCCTGCAATCCTCAACCACTGCTAATGTCATATTTGTTACACATATAGGTAATAGAGACTACTCCTCTAAGCTTAAGATAAATACTATATTCAGTATACTGTTCTAACCTACTGACAATATTTGACTCAAGCAGTCAGCCAATTGTAAGTGTAAATCTGAATGTTTGAAGGTACATACAAAAGAGGATACTACTTTAGTAACTTAAAGTTTTGATAGTCTGCAAACAGTTCTAACAATATTCAATGAACTAAAAAGAAATAAACTACCAATTACACATATTAGACATTATCATATTCGAAGGTTAGCATACTGGGAGCTGAGTAGAAATCAGGCTTTACCTTCCAGAAATTCAAAAAGAATGTCATATTCATCAGTTATATGTTAGTGCAGGTGAAGTCTGAAATCAATTGTTTCTGAAAAAATAATCAACTTGAGCAAGCTAAGGATACTAGAAGGGTTTTCAACAATATAGTCAAATTTATTGAAATTAAAAGGCATCTCATAGAAGCAGAGGAAGACCTTTAAGAAGCAAATATCAATAACCTGGTACTTTTTACAAAATTTCCCATACGTGTAGTACTGAGATGCAAGACAGTACTTCAACTTGAACCCTCAAGGGTAAAAGAGATTACTAGTACTGTCTTTAAGACTAGCAGGTATGCAAATTTGTTAAAATAAACTTTATTGGGATCAGGGACTGAAGGTTAATCTTTGTTATAGAAGCAAAAAGGTGCTTTATTGAACTGGTAGAGAGGCAATGCTTGCTGGCACTAAAGAAATTGAAGAGACCAATGGTGGAGGTACCTTGTATTGTATTGTCACAACTGGAGAAGAGTGGCAAATGATCAGTTACGATTTCTGGATTTGTACTCAGGCAAGTCTCTTCCAGATAGTTCAATTATATGGAATACAAGAAAGAGAAATAGATAAAAGAGGTCTCAATAAAATCATGGACTGCATTTATGAGAGATTTAGAAGTGGTGAATCCTTGGCTGTATGCTTTGGCTTGAAGGTCTGGTTGGGTTCTTCCTATGAGCCTGAGGGTTTGGTTTGTGGCTGGTTGTTCAAAGAGAGTTAATGTTTTGAGCAAAGTAGATGAAGTGCCAGTGTATTCAAGTTCTTGACTGTGGGGTGCAGCCTGAGGTTAGCCAGCACTGTGACAGGTAGTACGGTAGGTAATGCAATGTCTGATAAGGCCAGTGGAGCCACATAAATATCAAATAGTAGCTTGCTAGTGTTCTTTTCTATATAATAGTTGAACCTACCCCCATGTCTCGTTCTCAGTCCACATCAGTCATTTCAACACCTTACAATACTGGCTCTTTTTTAAAGTTTCTAGCACTTCTAACATGTTGTGTGATTAGATTTTGATACAACTTTTCCCAAAGGGTTTAGTTTAATAAAATAGTTCTGTGTTTCAATAACTTTTGTCTATTCCTCTTTGACCCTTGCCAGCCCCACCACTGTGTTTAACCCCTTGGCAGTGCACATTTCATCTTCACGGGGGAGAAATTATTAGTAAAGCACGAACTCATGCCCCTAAGCTAGTTTCTTTTCTCACCTCAATAGTTGTCTTGATGCTTTGCAACTTCCCCACCTCATGCTCCCTGGCACCATATTCCTTCACGTCAATAAGCTTCCCTGTGCAGTGTTCCCAACTGTCCCGGGCAGACACCAGGGCCCTTGCGGGCAATAGTCCCGTCCGTCCCGGGCAGGGTAGGTAAGGGCGGCCGGGCACGGCGTCCGTCTTCGATAATGACCGCAGTCCTGTAGGTTGACTGCCGGCCCTGCAGTCTTAATGGAAATGGTAACTGCAGGTAGGGCGTTTGTCACCGTTTTTGGCGATAACAGCCTTTTGTGCTTGGCTTTTCGTCTCATTTTACAGTACCAATCACAACTTATCACTCGCAATGCATGTACGGCCCGGCCTTCCGTCCCGGGCATGGGCAAGGGCAGAGAATACGGCGCCCGTCCCGTCCTAGGGAAAAGAAGGACGGATTGGACGCTTGGGAGCACTGATTGTATAGTACACAAGCCAGCTACTAGTCTAGAAACACTCATTCAGACAACTCCCAACAAGAAAGCGACCTTTGAGTCCTCCCTGCCTTCAAAGAAACGCAATTCCCCAATAAACCATGAGCACCCAGAGGCGCAAAGGCTACAGATCTCTAGAAGGAGAAAAACATCCTTAAGCCATCTATCCATGTTGAAAGAGGAGGCCCTAGGTCTTTCTCCCTGAGGCCATCACGCACTTGGAACATGAGCCTTCAGGCAATCCAAGATAGCGCGAGCCAGGGGTTGGCCGCCAGGCCAAGTCATTCTGGCAATGTTGCTTGTATCAATCCAGCGGTTGGATTGCAGTTGAGAATTATTAGCGTTGAGACTTCCACAGAGAGAGCCTGCGGTATGACATCCTAACGGCGAGGGGCAGCTCGAGAGGTTTTAATGGCATAAGTTACTCGGGGTTATCCCATAGCCTGTGATCTAGAGTCCTGAAATACGATATCGAGAGCATGTCTGTTGGCGGCCGAGATACATTTTATTGTATAATAATATGAAGTATGCCTCTACGCCGGTAAGTAGGCAGTCCCATTTTGCCTGTGAAGCCTTTACCCACAAGAAAAAAATAGATGCATTATAACGCCGCCTTTATTAAGGGGGCAAGTTAAATTAGGTTCTGCCTCTCTTAATTTCCACCAAGTGGGGGGCTCTAAGTTCTTTTAAATTCACAACCTATCACTCATTATGCCGAGCACAATATTTAGCTCCGTAGTTTAGCTCTCGGCGTTGAGGTATGGGACCTGCTCGTAGGCGCCGTTACATATTCGGTGAGCCCCAGGCTAGTAAAGCGTCATTCTCGGAATGAGAAGATCAGGCGTTTGGAGGCCTTTCGGGCATCCCTCCTTAAGTAACCATGATAAATGAGGTCGTTGGACTCCAAACTCACAATCCACAGGCGCAACTCACTCCACCAGTGGAGGATTTCGTCGTGGTTAACACTGATTCATCAGTTATTTCTCGGATCGAATAGTGGGTGCGGCACCCGCACAGGCGGCCAACAGCAGACAGCCTCTTCAGTACCCTCCCAGGCGAGCGCAGGCGCCTTTTCTGCAAGCACTCTACTACTCCGCGGGATCGGGGGGGAAATCTCAGACGAATAACGTAGGTCAAAGAGAACAACACCAACAACCTATGGAAATTTTTTCACGGAATATAGTGCTATGTCATGCCTGCGTTCGCATCAGAGTTGTGGACAAGTGCCTTTCCTTTCACTCTCTTCACATTTGAACTCCTACATATCCCTCGTTCTAAATTAAACCAGCAACCAGTGATAAATCCTAGATTAACCTATCAAATATAACAGATAGCTACAGGATAGTGCATCACCAATCTCCAACCCAATCGGCCTCACACACAAAGGCAAACAGGCGGCCAGCCACCTATGATGAGTAGTGCTCCCAGCCTAGATATGAAGCCCGCCTGTTCGCCCTCACCGCCTTCGAGCCATTGATTCCACCCTTCAAAAAATGGACCTCTCCCCCCACCAAAAAGGTCTCAACGGAATCACTATGGGTCAAAATATGACCACGTATCATCGTAGGTCGCGGACCCAGAAGTACGATCCCTCGACAAACGAAGCTAGCAGAGAGCTAAGGCACGTTAGAGCGTTTTTTTTTTAATGTGGGGCGAGTGATATACTCTTGCATGTTGGAGCATGTGCAGATACGGGAGTGTGCTGGTAGTCCCAACAGAGCGGATATAGGGCAACGAACCATCGAATCTATCCTTAGCCGCAGATACAGCACCTATACGATACCAGGGCTCGGTTTCCAAACCCAAGGAGTTGCAGATCACTTGCGAAAGCTCGACGAAGCCTTAACCTCTCTTATCGACTCGGTCCTCATGCATAACTTGCACCCGAGAAACCCCAAGAGGAAGAAATCACTGGTCACCTCATCCATGTCTAGGCCTATCGGTAGTAACAGCAAACTTGTATCCTCGGGCGGCAAAGGAGGATAAACGATCCATATACACTACGAAGGCGTTATCCGGCCAGTCTCCAATCATGCCCTGGCCCAGAACTGCGCGGATACCCCTCCTGGAGTAGTGGTGTCATTGAAGATGACGTGGGATCCAAGGAGACCGTTCCCCCACTTGCGCGCAAGTGGAGGTCGACGGTTCACTTCGACGAAAATCTTGGGTTCGCTAGGACCCGTAGGGCTTACATACCTGTGATATCCGAGCGAGCATTATCGTTAGTGTCTGAGGAATTGCCGGTAGAGGCGCTACAGGTGCTGTCAAAACGGGCGCCTCCTGCGATTGACGATTGTGGGTTGGGGTTGGATGAAAGTCAGGAGGGGGGCTGGTAGTAGTCCTAGCCCCACGAACCCCGGCAGCACTTGGTCGGTCAATTCCAGACACTGAATTGCGAAAGCTGCGTTACCGTCATAGTAGAGCTCACCCAACGACGGACCCAACGGTATCGAGTAGCTATGTCGCAGTTCTGGCTCCGGTTTTACTGCCGTAACTTTGTAACGGGGATGGCAACTACAAGTAATCTACTATTGTGATTAACTGACAAATTCATTAGTAAGTAATAATACTCTCCGACTAATGCGGTAATATCGGTAGCAACGAACCTACATAGCAAGACTATTAACCCAACTCTGCATACTACTACCGGTAGCTCCTAACGGGGCCAGTAGCAGAGTAGCTTCAGGTTCATGCGTAGGCCCCGGCGAGAAGTCAGTCCCAGCCTCACCGCGGCACCTAATTCCTCCAATTGCTGTCATTCACCCCTCGTTATTACACCCCCCCCCCCTCCAAATTTGATCCCCTCCTATGAGAGGGGGCACAAGTGCCCAGGTATCAGTAACATCAACAAAATGAATATTCTCCAAGACGAACTTGCCAGGCTTCTCGTTCTCGGTAACCCATGAACAAAAACTGTCCTCGGATGTCTTGACAAGTTGCAGTCTTCCCATTGGGGATAGCAATGCCATGAGCCCAGCGAGGGCCAACAATATTGTCAATGATATCAGCAGCACCTCATTAGGAGTACGCGGGGAGGGAGGCCTCGAGACTAGTCTAACGGGAATGAAGACGAGTTTGGGGAGGAGGAAAGGGGGGGATCGGTTGGCATGTTTATACTGTTTCTTGGGGGGAAACGGTGGAACCTTGATACTCTTGATGTCATATAGCTTATCAACCGAACGACATGTGGATGAATCAATTATTTGACATGATCGCCTTCGCCTTTCCCTTCTTCGTTTCCTATTCTCCGCTCTTGCTCTTTACGATGTTACGCCACCCCACTCCAATACACCGTACACCATCAACAAAGCCCCCCATAACGAGATAAGGCTTTTGACCGGGTTGTTCATTCCCTACTGAGAAGGTTACAACAAGGTACCCGACTCAAAGAATTACTTGACGATATCAACAACTTTAGTATGGTAGGGTCAGTGGAAACTGCGGGTGGGCAGGCACAAGGTACAAGCACACTAAAGAGGAATTGATTGAGAGGAGAGGAGAGGGGGTATCTGCCACTTAATTGAAGTGAAGTGATATGGGATCCTAGGGATGATCGATAGAAAGATCATGGGGGTGTGGGAGGGATGGAGGAATGGAAGAAAGTAGCATAGCAAACGGAATGTAGGAGATAGAGAGATAGATGGATGAGGGCCGGTTACCGCAAATTGCAATTTGATGACGCACTTGTTGATTTCATAGATATCGACAGTCCAGTATTTTGGTACTATCTGCAGGTACGAATGCAGGATCATGAAGTTGGTTTCGGCTATCCACGGATCAACCAAGTCATTTTTTCCCTCTCGGCAACCCGCCGAACTTTTTTCTAAACCCCATTCCGCTATGCCAAGGATGTCTCAGTGATGGCCTTTCGGAGCTGAGCTTATGGCGTTCCTCCAGAAGTTCTTTCTGTATTTAGGAGGGTGAGGTCCATGTTGACTGGATTGGTAGAGTGAAACAACACCCAATGTCTCAGAGCAGAGAAATGAGATTGCGGGGTGTCTTCGTAACAAAAGCTGAGAGTATATACCACCGCGCGTTCAAAACCTGTTTAACCATCAAGTTTAGTGGGGCTTGTACCGTTTCTCTCGCTAGAGACTCTCCAATAGATGGTGATGATTTGACCTGACGAATCAATTGATGTCGCTGCGAGATATCATATCTGGCAACGTTTTTGCCCTGCCTCAACAAAAGAAAGTTCTGTAGGCCCTTTTCATCGATCGGGGTCGCAGTAGGGCTGCATTCCGTTGATTCCGAATTCTAGCGAGCACCGGTATGCTGAAATAAACTTTATTAACCTAAGACACGAGTAGCGGATTTTTCCGTGCCATTCTAGATAAGTGAAGCCGGCTCAATCCAACCAGCTTGGAAAGTAGCCTGTTATCAGGTCCACCACTCGGCGAAAATAACTTGAGGGTTCGTTTATTTGCCTTGTGTCTGTGGCATCAGCAAACCCGTATATCCGCCGCATATTGATTTCGTGAGTTGATTGGTAGGGGATATCAAAACCAACCAAACACACGTTTGCTGATTCTACCAACCAGCAATCTGCCATCCCCGATCCAAGAAGAACATCCCACAGCCCGGATACCAAGAGTTTTCTTGTGGATGTCAGCAAAAAGGGAGAAGATGGTCGTGTTTGCCAAACTCTAGATTTCGGTCCACGGGCCCTATCTTCAGGAATCAGGATCTATATACACGAACGAGCGATATATCCTGTCGATCCAGAGCCGGCAGTTTACTGATTGCATCCTGCACAGTACCATATTAATTTCGTGCAAAATCTATCGTCCGACCTCCAACGGGAGTTGTTATAAACCTGTGGGGATCATCAAAGCACTTCCCCTCTCTAGTTGGCCAGTCAGCTAAATTCAGCGCCCAACAGCCAATCCGAGGTCGACGCAACAAGTGAGCCAAAATTATGATACGAGATAGATCATCTTTTGAGCCCTCACTTCTCCCTTACCAGTAAAGAACCCCTTTAAAACAGCCGTAGTGCAGATACCTTCAAAATACAACCCCTGAATTCTCAAGGGGGTGTCAGTATAAAAAATCATGATTGGTGATTGTGTGGAGCCAAAATCACAGATCCGAGTTTAAGGGATAGCCAATACTCTCTCTAACCTTATGCATGGCTATTCTAGACCTTTACCTTACTAATACCGGTGTGTTATAATAATGATAGCAGTTAGTAGGGCAGCTCAAAGAGTGGGGAGCAGGAGAGATAATAGCTGCACTCCGAAGGAGCAAAAAAAATTTATTCTAGGTGGTGAACTGACAAAGGAAAAGAAAAAAGAAAAAGAAACGCGATCAATGCGTGCTTGTTTCATAGATAGGAGAAGGACTGGCTCTATACGCTTCTCGAAACCAAGCCTACGCTCAACTACTACAAATCCGACAGGCTAATTAAGGTCACCTTTTCACATTTCATTATGCAATTGTGCATTCCTCTGTTCTTACCAATACGCATGGATACGCAAAATATCGACTGGTGGCCCGGGTGAAAAAAAAGTACTTGGGTAATATAGAACACCGTATGTTGGCATATTAAAGCCGAATATGTTATTTGATATCGGTAGATGGATTATCCAAACCAAGAAACGAAAACGCAACATCGAGAATGCTGCGAGTTAGGATAACTCACCATCGGAATTACATGACAATTGTCAAACTAGCTGCTACGATACCCTTCGACAGCTGGCATATATAGTGTTTCTGCTACACACCTATCTCCGTTGGTAAGACCCTACAGAAACCCTCAAACACTATCCGATCGCCAAACAACTCTGAGCAACAGGCCCTAACGTAATCAGAGTACCTAGCTCAAAACCTAGGCTCTCTAAGTGCCTCGGAGACGTAAACGCAATACTAGAAAAAAGATCACGGAAGAGCTATGATGGTTATAAGATGATTATCGTGGTCGCGCTCGAGGTGCCCGTAGGTCTATCTCCCAGGATACGTAGAGAGAGCCATTCCCTCATAGAAATAAACCATCGGACACTGCGACCTTATTGCCTCCGAGAGCATTCCGGCATCAGGGGGCATCGGGGAAACTCTCAACCCCGACTTTAAGTCACCACAATCTAATCAGATCTTAGCTAAGATCTCTCAATGCAAGTACACAACCCATCACTCGGAATTGACTTCTGACTTGACTCACATCTTACTCTTTGTTCTTTTACGATCGGAGGGCGAAAGCACCGTGCTTCTAAAATGTACCCCAACTCGGTCGTGGTGCAGTTGCATAGTGACGGTGATTTGGAATTATGATTCATTATAATGCCCCTTTTTTTTCTCCCTGCTTGGAAGGTTGGCAACTATGGTATTTCCTCATGAAAGGCTATTTGCAGATTTCCAGCCGCCAGTGTCGGGATAACTCACGGTGGGTATGGTATCTCAAGCTGAGTTTTCTTCCCGTTTACGGGTTCGTACCCGTACAATTACGGTAGGTTCAAATCTCCATTATATCGTGGCTAACATCAATCTCGTTACTGCACTCGTATTGTGGGCTATGGCAGAAGGTATTAATAGTTTATATACCGCCCCTTTTCACGGGATTCCAACTTGGCCATTCAAAAAGTCTCCGGACGCTTTGTATTTATGGGCGCCTCTCTTGGCGCAGAGCCATCCGGAGACTTTTCAAATTGCCAAGTAGTAGGGCCTCAGCAGGCGCTCGGTTGCAATTCGATCTCTGCTGTGGCTCGCTGCTTCAATTGGCACGTGGCACGAACACTGCTGCAGGACTGCTTGAGCACAGTACCGTAAATTCTGGGTAAACTCGACCCGCCGCCATGCTTCTTAAGGCAGCCACTATTCCTCTCAAAGACTAACCCCGTGGCGAATTCGCTCTTCCGGGAATAGTAACTGCCATACCGGGAATGGTGGCGGGTCGAGTTTACCCAGAATCTACGGTACCGGTGCGCTGCTGTCCGTCGCCTTAAAAGATTTTTTATCCAACACAACCCAAAGACACTGACTGTAGACCATGTCTCTCATGGCCTTATCCCGACTCAAAATCCGTGCGATGTGTCGTGCTACGTCATACGACCCGTGTGACTCGATGCGACCGGCAAATAAGAGTTTTTAAGCACCTGCCTAGTTTTCTGAGTAATCGCCCATATTACCGTACCATCATGCCACAGAGTGCTCGACGGGAGCGAAAATTTTCGACCTTGACTTGCTGGGCTGGGCAGGCCTTTATTGTGCCAGACAGAGAGAGAGTCGGGGGCCATGCCGAAGTGTCGAAAGCTGAAGACATGCAATGCAATGCAATGCAACGCAAGCAGCACGCCACGCCGAACCTCAGCAGAACAGGTATCGGCCCCGAATGGCCGCGCCACCCCGAGGCGCCCACTAAAACTTCCTCCATCCCGGTATGGTATGGGAAGTCAGGGGAAGGGAAAGGAATAAAAAACCTGGATAGAAAATTATAGATGATAGATCGGGTCGGATGTGATCTTCGTGCAGGATTTGGTACTGGAGGCCGAGGGGTTAAGCTGCTTTGCCGCAAGGTACGGGGATAGGATAGGAGCGAGTGACCTGGGCACAGCTCAGCTCTGCTGGGTTGTGGGACGGGTTTATGGTACTTGCACAGTACAGGTTACAAGTACGAGTGCTGCACCGTACGGTGCGGTACTCTACAGACCTGCACGGGGGGCTTTCTGCCTCGTGATAAATGGTACTTGCAATATTAAGGTTTATTAAGGGTTCAACTTACAGGTGATTGTTACGGCACTGCAATAGGAGTTCCGTAGATAACGGGCGTACTTTTTCCGAGATTGTCTCTCCTACGGTGGTACTGGGATGGGGGTTTTGTGTTCCCAAGCTATGGCAATCTTTTCGGCTTGGTTTAATCCAACTTAAGAATGAAAGCGCTCAGCTAGCGCGGCGGATATGGCCACTTCTTGGCTGGGTATCGATATCTAACTCGTAGCTTGCTCCGGGAGGCCTTTGAGATGTTTATTTGAGATTGGGGGCGGAATTAATCGAAAATGGAAACGATGGGTTCTGCTTTGAACTTTATTGTAGCCGAATGGGAAACGTTTTTGTGCCTCACGGTTGTGCGATTGCGTGGGGTGTGTGTGTGAGTATCGGATTCGATTGGGTTTACTTAGGCTTGGACGTGATTTAGTGGGTTTTGTTGGGTTGGGCATATACTCCTTTTTCCTTATTCGCCCTTTAGTGGGTATCGGTGTGAAGTACGAGCGGATTTTCTTCTTTTCGCCGTGAGATTAAATTGTTTCTATTCTCGTGTGGGTTGACGTTCTATCCCCACCCACTGGCCGGAGTTGAGGGTTTGCACTCTTCACTTATCGTACAGAAGTCGACGGTTCGGAAGGGTGGAAATGAAAAATGAAACCGAGGCGGCGAGCGCATGGACCATCCGCATTGCGATGAACCATCGCGGGGGAGACAGCAGAGAAAGAGGCATTCAGTCGAGCACCGGTATGCTTTCCCCTAGCTGTGCCCATCCGGCGCCCGCTAAATAGAGCCGAAAAAGAGGAAGAGGAAAAAAAAACAAACCTCTTGTCTGAGTTTTTTTGTTCTTTCTGTTTCTCCACTCCCTTTTTTTCCTCTCCTATGATCCCGGCAACGCATGAATCTGACGCTGCGAGGTGGAAAACGGCGCTTACCAGATTCAATACCCCCGCGTCCCAAACTAGGCGGCGAAGCGGTGAAGAGCTCCAAATACCGGTATCTTCATCATCCTAGCCGCGTCGAATGGGCGGATTTCTACTGTGTGCTCGATATGGATTGGATGAGCTTCTTGTGGTTGCAGCTGGGTGGGGATACCTCCCAGGAAACGACATCTACTGGTCCATCATTTCTTTTCTTTTTTCCCTTCTCCCACAACCCCCGATTTCGAATTTGTCCACGCATGCTCCGAGCATACGAGTGAGGAGAAAGTTTTGAAATGGAGAAGAGGAAAAATGGGTACTTACACACTTTCTGTATGTGGCTTCGAGATATAGGACGGGTTTATGCGCACTGCTACTCATATAGTACAGTCAAATGGTACGAGCCTGCACCGTAGGCACAGGTACTGGCCTAGTGCCTACCGTCTGTGATAAGAACGCTTTATGAAATCTCCACAAGACCAAATCCTTTCCACTTGGGTGGGGAAACGAGGGTATGAGCGTGCTGCAGCAAGGGAGGGAACTTGCGAACGGTTGCTTTCCATTTCAAAAGTGCCACTTCCTGTCGCAATTGGCTCATCCTATCACTCGGCGGTGGAAGGTTTAACGACTGTGGTTGGTCATTGGCCTCCCCTCCATCTGTGGGCCTTCCCAGGGCGAGCACTCCGCATATCCGCCCTCTCCAACCAGATGGATGGGTTTGGGGACTAAAAACTGACCCTGGCTGCCATTATGAGGGGCGGCCAGAGGCCATGGTTGGTCGCCAGTTCCTCTCACCTATGAGCGGCCGCCCTTAGCCTTCCCTGTTCCTTTTGGGGCTGCTTTCTTGTATTCCCTTCTCTCCTGTAGTGGCACGACACTCGCACACTGTTCTCCATTTTTATTCATTTTTGATTTTGCTTTTATTTCGTTTTCCCCTCTCCCATTCTCATTCATTATCGAAAGGCCCGTTCCGTCCAATGCCCTTCTATCAATTGAATTCTCACTTTTTCATCACTTCCGAGTAGATAATAACCCTTTTGCCGCTTTCCCTCCTGGTCGGTTTCTCGGTTCTTTTTATTTCTTCTTTTCTTTCCCTCCTTTTGACTTTTTTTCTCTAGACTTTGACGTTCGAGGTACGGTAAGGTTTTTTCAAGAAAAGTATATATCTCGGGTACGATTGCGGGTTCGATTTTGTTTCAAGAGCTGCCTAGGGGGATTATCCATTGGTTTTTTTATTATTACTTTGTTTGGAGGAAGGTGCAAGTACGAGCCGGCAGTTTTTATTGATTGTCGACATTTTTTTTATCATCCATCATTTCATCGACAATTTCACTCGGCTCGAGGATATCGGTCCTGGTGATACCTTCCTCTTATATTGTCTATAACAAACCAACCTGGAACCAAAGAGACGGAGGAAAAGGACAAGGAGGAGAAGAGAGGAAGGGAAAAGCTGGCGAAAGCTTGGGCCAAACTCATCTCAAATCAAGCCCTTTCGAATAAAGGCTCCATCTCGGATCGATAGCCTCGCCCTTTGTTGCATCCCGGAGAAGGACAGCAATTGCTTTCCATCCAGCTCGGGCGGTGTCGATCCCTTGCTTCGCTTTCTCTACCCTATTTTTTCCACCCTCTCGGTTGAGAGTCTCTGGCACGAGCTCTTTTGTACTTGTTGTCTGTCTGCGGCGTTGTACTCGCGGCGTCAAGATTTGAGAAGGTATCTGCCACTGTACCTTTGGTTGAGCACTTCTGGACTCCGCCTCAACACCCGCACAGCTCTAAGCCGCCACAAAGGGCCCGCGAAACAACTCATCAATTACTGAGCTCATCGTGCATAGGTTGGATTTGCTGCAACTCTTTTACTTATTTTTGTCTGGGCCATATATATTCTTGATTTCCCGGGGGGTTTTCTTTAACAAGAGGAAGTCTTTCTCGCTTCCCCAACAGTGTGTGGGTTGTTACCTAGCCTCCAGAGAAAGTTAACCCTCCAAAACTGATCAAGCCTCTTGAAAAAAGAAAACAGAAAGCTTTTTATATCATTTTTCGCCACATAGTGTGTCGAACCGACGGAACGAAGGTACGTGGGGAAATATTCAATTATTTAGTCTGGTTTGCATTTTTATTTCTCGTTTCTGCCTATTTCGCCTTACTTGAACACACCTTCTCTTTCTGTGATCATTATAACTACCGATCATAATTGCTGACGGGCTGTGTTGCATTTTTTTTTTGTTTCTCGCAGCTTGAGGTTCTGCAGTCGGCTTTGATCATGGCAAGGCAGTGATTCAATTTATCCTAGCTCCCACAGATCCCAGCAATACCAGCATTCCACAATGGCATATCGAGACCAGCAACAACGGCCCCCCCACCACTTACCACCCCACACAACCTCCCAATTATCACTACCTAAGCTTCGCCTTAAACCTTCCTCCTCGAAGCTTAGGGGTCAGCAATCCTCCTCCTCACCTCCACCGCCAGCTCCTACTACCAGAAGACTACTACACGAGCACACCTTTGCTTCATCAAGGAGAGCGGAATCCCCAGTATTATTACATCCAAGGAAGAGTAGTCTACCGAAGCCTATGTCCATTATTAATTCTCCGATAATGACACCTGTTACCACCTTGAAACCAAGGACTAGCCCGCCCTCTAGAAGCAGCGCCGGCTTCGGAGGGTCGACTGTACCCCCTGCTACAGCTTCGCCGGAGAAGCGACCGCGAACGTTAATACGAAGGAAGCCCTCGTCTTCCTCAGTAGCCTCGTTCTCATTGACAAGCCTACGAACGGGCTCGACAACCTCGTTCAACGCATCCACTGCCTCGATTACATCCTCGTCTTCGCACGTTGGTGGATCGAGGAATGCCTCTCAGAGTTCCATATTGGGAATACCATTACCGCCTACCTCTACCGTGGGCAAACCACGATCTAAAAGCTCGTCATCCACCCAGGGCGAATCTCCGCAATTACGGACACGAGAACTACACATTCCGGCTCCAATAAACGTCTACGATAGTGGGGCCAGCAGTAGTCCTTCAACAAGGTATACCGAATCACCAGGAGCGTATAGTTACTCATCTACCCCCTCATCAATATCTTCTCACTCCCCCGGCTTCCCGCCGGCGCATCACAGACTCCGTAATCCAACACCACCAGTGAGAAACAATCTTGATTCAGTTCGCGAGTCAACTACATCCACTTCGTCTGGGTCCACCATCCGAGCGAATCCCCGTGATGACGATTCTGACTCAGAGGATGGGGGTGTGAGAACTGAGCAACGGAGTATTGGCACTATGAGCCCTCCACCTATGGTTGAAGAGACCTACTTTCCGCAGTTGGGGTCCGCTTCCGCACCTAATACACCATTTTATCAACCAGTCCGTGGATCACCTAGACTTGTGCCACAGGCGGCGCCTTCGCCTTTGCACCTGTCTGCTGCGCGTCCAAAAACCCCTTCTCCTGCCTTAGGTGTTAGGGGACGGAAAGATAGTACTTCCTCTATTTCTTCAAGATTGGGTACCCCGGAGTTAGGAAATATGTCGAGGGGTCTTGGCGTCTCAATACCGCCACAGGCACCGCTAGGTAGACTGGCAAAGGGACGAAGCAAGTCCCTCAGCAGCACCGCTGCCTTCTCATTACCTACGCGAGCGAACCGAAAGGAGACCGCTACTCCCCCATTACCATCACCAGGACACCCACCTCCCAGGAAGAATAGTAATCCTATTGCTAGAGGTCCCACACCACAGCCACGAGATCCTATAACCATTCAAAACAGTTTGTACCATAATATGCCTGCATCTTCGTTGGCAGGGAACATCTCCGCCATGGCTAAGAGAGGGGAGAGTAAGGATAGGGCTGTGCGGGAGAAGTCGCCGACAAGGTCCAGCCCTGGTAAGTCGCGACCGGGTTTCTTTTCCCGAGGAAGGACGAAGACATCAGGGTCGATGGACGAGAAGGAGAGGGGGAAGGAAAAGGAGAGGGAGAAGGAAAAGGGAAGGGAGAGGGAAAGGGAAAGGGAAAGGGAGAAGGAAAAGGAGAGGGAGAGAAAGGTAGAGAAGGAGAAGAGGAAGGGCCCTGTTGCGGGTACCGGACATGAAGGGTATGCGGCGTTTGGGAAACAGATTACTGGTAGAGGGAGAAGTGGCTCTACCGGTGGTAGTAGTATTGGGAGCTATGCGAGGAGCGGCAGTACGAGTTCTACTACTGGTGGATCACTAGGTAGGACGTCGGGTAGCAGGCGAGGCAGTTCTGGCGGTGAGCCGGACGACTACCTACTTGACAGACTGAAACCGGTTGTTATTGTTGGTGGTGGAGCAGTGATTGAGAACAGAAACACTGGTGAGCTGATGACCAGGACCGGAAGTGCCGATAGCAGCAGGGAGAAGAGGAGCCTGGAGATTGGGAAGCGGGGCCCTAGTCCTGTTTACATGTCAAGGGAAGGAAGCTCGGATAGCATGTTCAAGATTCCTGGGAGGAATACTACTCCAAAGTTGCCTCCATCCCCGAGCCCTGAGGCTCCTCCGCGTAAATCGGGACGGTGGGGTTTCTTTCGGTCGGGTAGTGCACCTAGTTCACGGGGGAACGCGACTCCGTCACCGGTTCCGACTCCTGCACCACCGATCACTCCGATCCCGGTTGCTGCTTCGGGAACGGTACCTACCACCACTTCCCGAAAAGCGATACATACCTACAGACGCCAACCACACTATGCGCTTCTCGACCAAGAGGAATTACAAGAAGCTGCACAGTTGGCAGAGCAGTTTCGAGAGCTCCGGCGGGAGCATGCGCATCCGACCAATAACTATGCAAATGCGATCAGGCATCAGGGCGGTATCCACGAGCCACCAACCATTTCTCAGCAAGCTACTCCTCCACCGATCCCTCAGCCTACACCAGTCGTGCTACCTCCGCCTTCTTTACCTACTCCTCCGCCCCCTCCGCCAACCCTGCTCCCCCCACCACCGATTTCATCACCACCACCACTATCGAGGTCCGCTCCTCCAAACGCGGCAGAGCAAGTGCGCAAGGATGTACGTGCGGCAAAGGCAAACGAGCGAAAATACTTTCAGCGACTCCAGCAAGTTGGCCGGATTCCACCAGTAACGAGAACCAAGACACCCAGCCTTCCTCAAAATGTGCCGGCATCGCCACTGCCCGCTTATCCGGAGACTGTTTCGGTTGCCCCTCCGCAAGCCCCTCCGCAGGCCCTTCCTCATGCCCCACTTAGGACAGGGCCAATCCGGAAGCTACCCCCAATCAAAACTCAGGTCCCCCGTGCTGAAGTTGAAGCCAGCACTGCACCACCGAGAATGGGTCGTCCATTTGAGAAGGGCTTCCATCCAGCGAACGAGGGATTTCAAGTCCCTTGGGGCTCGTATGGACTCACCCCTACCACTGCGATTCACCGACCTAGGGCCTCCTGCCAGATTGATCCTTTCGATGTTCGCAGCGCACAGGCAGCCGCAATGGTTTCTGAGATTCGTGACGGCGGCAACCTGGCCGCCAGCCCAAGAGGTACAGAATGGCCCATCAGAAAGGGTTCTATCACTTCGGTCTCTACGGTTGCAGAGCCAGGGCCAGAACCAACACTAGGACCAGTCGAAGAAGAGGAAGACATCTGGCCAGAGTATAATGACCTCATTGATGCAGGACTATTCGGCGAGGCTATGGCCGTAGAGCCTGAGGTAGAAGAGGAGCAGCCTGGCACAAAATCAGCGACATCATCGCTCGGCTCACCCTTCCGCTACGAAGACCTTTGTAGCGCGTTCCCGGACCTCCGGGATGATGAAGGAGTGAAACTTAACGAGGAAGAGCAGGTTGATAATAAGGGCGAACCCAAAGTTAACGACTCACCGACCCTTCGAAATGCTCCACCTACACTTGTCCTGCCTTCGCCTTTGCCTATCGTCACCAACCCGCCATTTACACCGCCAGCTCACAAGATTCTTACTCCTAGCACACCCTTTTCCGTCTCTTCATTTATCAGGTCTTATGGAGATGACCGCGACCGGGATTCCCGGGGGACAATTAGCAGTGTGCAAAGTAGACACAGCGCTCACTTGGAATCGTCTCCACCACCAAACCTGAGCCTTCCATCTACTTCATCGCGCCGGCGATCACATAGATCTCGGGGCTCCGGCGGGTCTTCTGGTTCACATAAGTCTACTGACTCGACTGGATCTATCGACTTGGATGCATCCCAGGACGAGATGACTGTGCGACTTTGGGCACTCATGGCTAGTCGCTGGCTGTCTACTGATAGAGTCCTTGTCAGCCCCGCGCATGAGATGATGACGAAAATCACAACGGCGGTTGGTCCTCGCGCCAGTGGCGGTGGTAGGGTTCTTGTTATTGATGGCCTTGGCACAGGTAATTCTTCCTCCTTGCCTATCAAACTACTAAGAGTGCTGACAATTGTACAGATGACTGGTCCTTCTACTGCGCCCTTTCATACCCCTCTGCGAAGATCTACAACCTCTCTCCCTCCCTCTCCTCAAACCCACACACCAACACCCCGCCATCCCCCTCTAGACCTCAAAACCATCAACAAATCCACCATGAAGACTTCTCTTCCTCCTTCCCCTTCCCAAAAGGCTTCTTTAATGCAATATCCTTTCGCTTCCTCCCCAGCTCCTCAGACTCCAACCTCCCCTTTATCCTCTCCGAATGCCGGCGCGTCCTCGAACCAGGCGGCTACTTGGAAGCAACAGTCCTAGACGTAGACCTCCTCGGCAACGTCGGCCCGAAAGCGCGCAAAGCCGTGGACTTAGCCAAGACCATCATGCACCGCGAGAACTACACTTCTTCGAACTCTACCTCCACGCAATCGGAGAAGGTACTTAGGCTCCTATCCAAGCGCGGCTTCGAAAGCCCGCACAAGTGCTTTGTCGGCTTGCCGGTGGTTTCTAACGTCCCCATCACCGGTGGTGACGAGGTAAATAGCGCAGTGCTCGCCAGGGTCGGCAGGTGGTGGTATACTAGATGCTACGAGCGAGTGATTACAAGTCAGGGCGAGGTTATGAGAAGGAGTATGTGGAATGAACGTGGGTTGTTGAGGGAGTGTGAAGAAAGGGAGGCGGCGTTTAGGATGCTAGTTGCATACGCCAGGAAGCCAGTCAAGGGAATTCCGACGGGCGGGTTGATCTAACTCTCTTTTTTCCCTCGTTTTCTATGATACCTTCGCTTTGTGCTTTTTTGGTTTTATTTTCATTTCCCCGAGTTTTGTTTTCACCAGCGAGCGTTTTTTTAACTAATGACTGGTGGTGGTGGAGTTTTTCTTCTTCTTTCTTCCACCTCTCGGTATACCTTTCTATCATACCCTTCTTACGCTTACGTTTATCCCTTTTTACTGTGGAGTTTTGCTTTTGCTCTTAGTTTCTGCTTTTTTAACCTTCATTTTAGCGGGACTGGTTTTCGGTTTTTTTCTTCTCCTCTATATTTTACTGTTTGGTCTGGGTCTGGGTATCGGATTGATTTACATGATAATTCCCTTCTTTCTTGTCATTCTATTTTTGTCTGTTTTGTATAGCACCCTTCTCCTCACTTCTCCCATCCATCCATCCATAAAAACGACCCTGTATGTACCGGATACGACATGTTATGATTTACGCTTTGATTTTTTCCCTTTTTTCCTCTTATTTACAGTACCAAGGTGTCACAGTGGTACGGTATGTACCAGTAGTTCATTAACAGTAGGGTGAAGTTGAATTAAATTGAAAGTTCTACAAGCATGAAGAAGAAGAGGAAGAAGAAAAAAACTCCACCTCCCTTCTCCACCAATGTTTTGCCAGGTCCACCCGAACCCACCTCCACATCCGGAAAGTCCAAACCAGCTACTGTGTGCGGTAACACAGCACGTGACCTTGATTGTATGCGGGGATCGGCCAGGGCATTTTAAGCGCTTTGGAACGATTGGCTCTCGGGGTTCTCTCTTTTTGAGCTGACCCCTGTTGCGCTAACCTGTGCCAATATTTCGAGAAACTCGTAACCGGCCAACACACACACGAGAGAGCACGCTGTATCATATGTGGAAAGGGGGAGGGGGAAGGGGGAAGGGGGGGGTTTTGCCGGCCGGGCCGGTGGTAAGCGATGAGATGAGCGATGAGCTGTGGGTGGTACGGTACCGTGCAGGGGGGGGGAGGGGGAGGGGGAGGGGGAGTTGGTGCGTGCTGATTGTGGGGCGCGTGTGCTATGTACCCGTGCTAGCTACTGTAGCAACCTGTGGATAGCGACGGGTACCCGGGAAGCTCCAGCGCTTGTACCGGAATGTGTGCTGAGCGTGTGATGGTGGTGGTGGTGGTGGTGGTGGTGGTGGTGGTGGGATAAGGTTTGTCTCAGGGGGGTTTGCACGAGCACGGAATCGGGCTGGAGGAGGGTGGTACAAGTACCGCTGGAGATTGCGTGCTTAGGGGATTAATGTGCTGGTGGTGGTGGTGGGGTGACTTTGGTTATCGGTACTGCATCTGGAAGCGGGCATGCGGTGTCACTCGTAGTTTTGTTTTTGTTTTTTGTTTGTTTTTTCTCTCTTTTTCGCTTTGGGTGGGATTTGGGGTGGATGGATGTGTGTGTGTGTGGAGGAAGAGGGAGTTTTGCACGAGTATATTGAGTTTTTTGTTGCGGAATGTTAATTGAGCGACTTGATGGGTTGAGTGAAGCGCAAATGTGATCTGTATTCCCTTCACGGTTTAGTGTGAGGTTGTCTGAGATGATTATGATTTGGAGTACGCACGGTGTCTGTGTCCATCCATCCATCCATTCTGTCACTAGGCGGGCCATTCTCATCTCTTCGAATAGGTTAGGGGTACCGGGTAGCAGTCGGGGATAAGCATTGGATTTTCTTCTTCCAATTTTTTTCCTTCTAATAGGTCTTGTGGCTTGTTTGAAGGAGTGGTTGTAGCGGTAGACGAGTTTACTTTTAGCGGGGCACTAAGTGTCGGCGGGGGTGGTGCTAAGAGAAGATATGCTTATTCTGGGATTTAGCGATTGCAAACTAAGGGATTGATTCTAGTGTTATACCCCCCCTAAATAATAGAGTGCTTACCGGGGAGGGGTGGTAGGTTAGATATTGTGCTAGCATTGTAGTTCAATAATTACCTCGCCAGAAGGGGTAGTTCGAAGGGGGGACGTAGGCAGCGCGATCGAGTAGAGAGCGCTATACCTTGAAGAAAAAAGAAATAAGAAAAGTAATTGGAGTGGGAGGTAAATGTGCTAGGAAGTCGTAATTTACCTCTCCTAGCAAGACGCTGTATACTGTAGGGTAGGTATTTCCTTTTTGTCCTGTTTGAGCTAAGGCTAGAGTTTGTTTTGATTTCCCCTGGTGCAGTCTATGAGAGGGAGGATTCCCCTGTCCTAGCACATTCCCCTCCAACTTAATCCGGATTATTAAGATATGTTCGATGGTGCTGTACTGTGCGCTTTGAATGGCCCCAGTCCTATTCTGAGGTTGGCGCTGGGGAGTCTATAGAAATCGGAAATTGAAATCGGTATTGCAAGGCGCGGGAGGAAAAAGGGATTCTTTCCCTTTAATAATTCTTTTCTTTTCTTCTTTTTCTTTCCCTTCTCCTTCTCCCTTCTCCTTCTGCCGCCTGTGCGGATGGCTGATCCGGCTCCCTATAATTGAGGCAGTGGCCCAGGGTGGGATTATACTACGTCCAGCATGTCTGTTTTGCTCTGAGCCTTCTGGAGGAGGGCTAAAGTCTTTGTCTCCTAGTTTCCATCTGGAAGGGCCGCCCAACACCCCCTACTCTACTTGGTGGGTTGTTTAAGAGCAACAGATTGCGTAGGGGGGTTGTGGATCTCAAACCAATGGTTGGAAGATCGTGAGGCATCCATACGATGGCGAGATAACAGAAGAGTACTGGAATACGATATTCACCACTTGTCATGATCCTGTTTGGAGCTGCCTCCGGCTTCCAAGCTAGCCGTCACGAGCGTAGAGGATTATATAAACCAACCTTGTACAGTGAGATTCCCGCCGAGTGAGACTATATGACCATGGATCCTCGCGGTCCAACTGGTGAATAAATAAGGCATGAGAGCGTGAAAACTGTTGGAAACTGTAGTTATGGGTGCACTCTCCTCTTATCTGTTGCTGTGGTTACGAGTGATACCTCGTGACCACTTACGTCACCCCCTTGTCCCCTCTTAAATCCTCGCCCCTCGCCCCTCTTCTCTCTTTCTTCTTGTTTCTTCTCTTCTTCTTTTTCCCTCTTAATTATCTTCTTGTTCAATAAGTAAAATAAGTCTTTTGCTTTCTCCGGTGACCACTTCCCCTTTGAACCTGTGGAACTACTCGCTTCCCCTCTTTCGCACCCGATAGCTCTCAACAAAAACACCTTGGTTACGCTCCGGCTGTAGAAGCTCAAACACTAATCACAAAATTGCCCCTGATTTACAAACCCCTAGATGTGAGCACTGTACAACAGATCGTGGAAGAAAGAATTCCCCCCCTCCCTTCCTCAAAACTATGAAGAGGAGAGGGAGTGAGGATGCAGTAGATGCAGAGTAGCCAAAACCAAGACCAAGGCGCCATCTATGAGAAAGAAAGCTCTCCAGAAATGGCAGAAACTCCTGTAGTGGTAGATAAAGAAGAGGAATGATCAATAGTGCCATCCTAAAGAACCCATGGCTATCTTGGCGTTCGAGCCTGGAAGCGCACGCCCAATGTCTGATGGCAGCCCGACGGAAAAAGTAAGGGTAAAATCCTGATAAATAATACCAAACCGAACCAATCTCCCAGGTTGTGAGAAGTAGCACCCCGAAGCTGCATCCTCAATACCTAGCTCATGAACAACTTACCCTCTGGAAAATATCAGAAGCAAGCCACCTAGTACACACAGCGCATATACAACCGCCCTCCCGAGGAATGGATGGGATAGATCGCGGTGGTAATCCCCATTACCATAATCTCACCTCACAAATTCTCTTCTTGGTCATGGCATATCACTCACCCTTATAGCAAATTTGAAATCTCATTCGTGGTTGCCAAGAACATCCGTCGTAGGCTCGGCTTCCCGATACTGAGAGTTTCTGACCTATCCGCTAATCACCTATCATATCCTACCCATCAGGCTGTTTGCTCGCCCGCTTGCTCACTTCTGTGCTTGGGGTAACAAGGCACATATTGGCTCACTACGCTGTGGGCGGAGGGTAAGTCGACCTTGGAGGGGAACAAGCTGACGGAAGTGGTGGCACGGTTGTGTAAGCATGATGATATGAGAAGGATGTAGTGGTGTCAATTCTCTATGGAGGTTGCTGGCTAAGGTTCACTTGTAATGAAAGCTCTACAATGTCTAACCCTATATCATACATCTGTTCATGCCCTGGAACGGTCACTCGTCCAAACTTCAGTCTTCCCCCGTATCGTACCATGCGCGCTTCCCGTTTCCTGCGCTCCTCTCTACTCTTAATACAACACTCTACTATTGGGATTATTATACCATCACAAGTCACTCCTCGCGTTCTACCAACTATCCTCAGCCTACGAGCTGCCTTCGTCAGCTCAGTTCGGGGCACACGCTGCAAGGGGATGAGATATCTAGAGCAGAATTCAGAACAGAGAAGGGATAACCACAATTTTTAAGTTTAAAGAGTGGCCGTGGGAAAATGCTGGATATAGGGGAGCTTTCGCGAGCTCTAAGCGCAGTGCCATCTTTACCCGTTCCCAAAGCTAGAAAGCTAGATACCATACCGCAAGAACTCGAACAATCTGACCTTGTGCTAGGGAGTTATAGTTACCTCTCTTAGTAAGATTTGGTGTTTTTTTCTTCTTTTTTGTTTGTCCCTAGAGAGATTTTAGGTGTGTTTTTCGCCCTCTTTCCCGAGGAGGAAATTTCAGACTGCGCAGCACATGGTCTGATTATTCGAGTTTTTACCGTACCAGGTACAAAAGTGTAAGAAGTCCTAGACCTGACTACCCCCAAGGGCAGAATCCAAAATTTCGGGCATATTATACACTTAGCGGCTTTTTGGGTGGAGCTCATATAAATACCTAGTTAATATCAGTAATTCTTACAATATCTCCGGTGCAATTTGAGCGTAGTAAGGCCGGCCCAGCTCCCTGGGGCTCCACGTAAACCCACTGGCACAACTTAACCCAATCCCCATACCACACAGCACAGCCTCCTGTTGGCCGAGTGATTACAAATGATCCTTCACCGGAACCCCCCTACCTCATCTATCTACCGAGGCTCCGGTACCTCAACCATAGTCACCGACTAGTATCCGAGCTTCACAGATGTGCGCACGGAACAGAAACATAGGGCTAGCGTGACACATCTACATTTTGTAATTCCCCAGCTAAAAACGAAAGTCTAACAAGAGAAGGACCTAGCCAAACGGAGGTCAACAAGAAGTCTACAACTAATACATTTTGAGAGGCGTGAAAACATGCTTTATGCGGGGAGGGAGATAATCATAGGGTGGGGGGTAGGGAACGGCACCGGATGGCTCCGGAATGCAGAGATAGATTCCGGTAAATAAAAGGAAAAAAAGCACAATTAGAAAGAGGGAGAGGAAATGAAGGAGAGGGGGAAAGGAGTGGCTCCGGAATGGAAGAAAAAAAAGACAGGTACTCTTCCGCCAGGGACGAGCTTGTTCACAAAGTCCAGCGAACGAACCTATTTGTTCCTGTACCAGTTCTCTGGTGCATCCCCAAGGCACTCCCCAACGGTAACGACTATGTGGTTATTAGCTCCATTATAAATTGTGTGGATATTTATGCGGGACACTTACATCTGTAGCCCTTCTCCTTGAACTTATCGATCATGTGCTTAGCCAACTGCGCGACTGTAGCCTCGTGAATGTCGTGAGCAAGAACTATGAAGTTGTTCTTCTTTGGGTCGGCTCCATCGACGGCCTTACTGACGACGTCCTTGGATGCTTGCATGTTGCTCACGTTCTTCCAGTCCTGAGTGTCGAGGTTCTCGCCAATAACGTGGTATCCCATCTTCCCCATGAGTTTCAAGCACGCGCTATTGCACTCAAAGCCCGGGGGACGCATGTAAGTGGGCTTCTTGCCAATGATTCTGTGGAGAGCATCCTCGAGCTTGACCACCTCCGAGATCTTATCCTTCTCGGAAAGAGGAGACAAAGGCTTATGGGAGAAACTAGGATATATGTCAGTTCTGAACCCGAATTTAAGCGGGATAGGTAACTTACGTGTGAGAACCTATTTGGTGGCCATCTGCAATCATCCTTTTGAGGACATCCTTCATTGCCTGATCCTTGATATCGCCGGCGTTCTTGCCGTTGACAAAGAAAGTAGCTCGGATACCGCCATTACTCTTGAGGGTGTCCAACAACCCGTTAGTATACCGAAACGGCCCATCATCAAAAGTCAGAGCAACCGTTCCAGGGTCCTTGCAAGTCTTGATGAGCTTCCCGTATGGGACACCTCCGGGCTTTGGACGATTCATAATCTGGGGATTGGTTTTGGTCGGGGGGTGTGGAGGTGGGTGATGAGGTGGGCGGGGAGGTTTGCCCTTATGATCGCGGAGAGGGACCTTTATGATTTCCTTGAGTATTTCAAAAAGGCCTCCACCAAGGGGGAAAAACTCATGGTCGTTATTATAGTCGCCCCAAGAGCGGTGAGCTTGATAGCGATCCCAAGGCCCTGATACACCGCTAAACCCCCGGCGCCTACCCCGCCAATCATCGCCAGAGCCGTGGGAGTTAAAGGGTTTACCGGGCCGCCCGTTTCTGAGGTGTTTGAAACGGTCCTTTGCGCGATCCGCAAATCGGTGGCCTCTATGGCCGTATCTACCCATACCACTCCCATAACGTCTTGGGGGATGGCCAAATCCTCGATGAGGACCTCCGAAAGGTGACTTTCGTGAGTGGCCGGGGGGTCCGCTGTGTGGACCGCGAAAAGGTGGCCTCCCGAACGGAGGCCTGCGAAATGATTTGCCAAATGGAGGCGAGGAAGGGTGCCCATAATCAGAGCTACTCCATTCATGTCTAGAGTGGCCATGGTGGCGGCGGCCACCCTTGCGACCGTGGCGACGGCCCATGCCCATGCCCATGCCCATGCCGTGGTGATGGTGATGGTGGTGGTGCTCATCGTCGGAGTCGGAATCGGAACCAGAATCAGAATGGCCACCCTTTCTCCCGCGGTGCTTGCCTTTGCCAAACTTCCTTCCCCCTTTGTGTTTATGCATTTCTTTGGAAACGCCTCTCCACCTAAAGCCCCCAGGACCACGCGTATGGTCTACCCTTCCGTGAGGTGGGCCGGAATGGGGCTTTGAGAAGGGTCCATTTGAGGGAGAAGCGTCGCATCTCTACAGAACCCATCAGTGTCTTGACATGAACCAATGCGTAGGGACTCCTTACACCAAATGCAGACTGGCACCCAAGAGCGCAATGCTCAGCCTTGCTCCCACACCAACCCCACTGCGAGCAGCAGCCGTTGTCTGGGCATCTCAGGCCCTTCCCATTACCAGCAAAGCTATTACCGCAAGAGCCGTCACTCGGGGGCCCGCCGCCGGCAGCCAATTGACCGGCGGGTGTTAGAGAAGAAGCGTCTACCTGAGACGCGATAACAACACTAAGGAGAAGGATAAAAGACCGTTGCTTCAAGCTGGGGTTAGACATTGTGTCTAGTGAAGAGAGAAATCACTGATCTCCCGAAAGGAGTGACAAGAATGGAAGAAAGGCAAGGAAAGAACGAAACTTGGGTGAACGGGAAGTGTGGGAGTGGTTACCCCTAGGCGTCTGGGTCATGTTCTTTATACCTTAAAAGTTCTGCGTCCGGTATATTTCTCGCATTGGTGGGATGTGGCTTCCCGAGTTCTCCTACCGGGGTTTGGTTTAGACAGCGGTGAGGAAACTGGCCCAGCCATGTTGTATCTCGATCGCAGCACTTTCATAATCTACTTTTAGAGTCCCCGAATGCGCGTAATCCAGTTAACTAGGGACGATATTTCCATAGGCCCAGTAAGATCTCTATCTCCTCCAAATCCCCCTCCGGTCATTTCTATATCCACAATGATTGAGCCCCAGTAAATCGGTCATCATTTATTCTTTGAGGGGGGTTCGCGAATAGCCAGGCTAGAATAGGCTAGTTCGTAGGAAATCTTAACTGCCGGATCCTACCTCGCACTTCTGCACCCGAATCTCATCGCCAAATTCATAACAGCCCGTAGGGGGCATTCGAGGAGTTATGCTCTAGCGATCATATGGGATCACTCTTGTTGCTGATTCATCCCATAATCCTTGCCCAACAAAAAATTGTCCCACCGATCGGCCCTGCACCGGCGGCGAGGGAACGCCCCGGTAAAGCTCCAGGTAAGTTACCGGCCGGTATCGCAACGAAGGCATAAATTCTTTCTATCGGTCAGGACAATCTCGCTAAAGCTGAAAATAGCACACCGATGTAGAGACAAGCCGACTGACGTCTGATGGTTAACTACTCGCGCGGCCGGATTGAAGCCGGACACCACTTCTTATGGTAGGGATCGGCAAGCGAATAAGAAGTGGTGCCTAGATGCAGGATTAGTAAATGCCTACGGTATAGCATATGGAAAAGGGTCACATACCAGTATCTCATCTATCCGTTAAAGTTATTGTTTCCTGAATGGAGAATAACTTGCTGGAGCTTCGATTCGATCCCCCGGCTAAGTGACTGTACCGGAAGTGAACCTAATGCCGCATCTCGTGCGCTACTGCCCTTAACATCCTCGGACTGGGCTCGAGGAAGCTGAGACTACGGCGACTTCGGAATAGGTAGCCTCCTTAGCGCAAAGACACAAGTCAGCCGGGATGGGCTACGATTGCAAGTGTTTAAGAACTATACTTTCCAGTTATATCCTCACAAGCGAAAACACAGAATACCTAGCATGCAAAGCCTCCCCTGGGGAAATTGAGCTCGGGAAAAACTCAGGATGACTTTTTTGACATTCTAGCGAGCAACACGATCGCTTCCCCTAGGCAGGGCCCCAGCAGAGGTTGCGATAACGGCCCTAGGGTCGCCATATCCACCCTTCTTCTTCTTCTTCTGAACCCCCCCGAGAGGAATAACGTTCTCCGAATATTTCCCAAGACAGGGCGATATTCGCAGCACCATCTAGAGCCCACGCCGTATCGTGAATGCAAGATCCCCCCCCCCCCTCCATTCCACTTTTACACCCTGTTTGAGCAAGGGGTGGTGGAGGAATACCACCCAAGGTGAATTCTCGCGCTACCCAAGCTCAGCTAAAACAAGCCTTTTTTCCACCATCCTCCCGCCCCAGGAGCTCAGCTGGAGACCCTCCGAACCCAAAACCGCACACAACCCTCAATCTTATGGGAGAAAGAGCTCCATAGGAAAGATGCGTTTGGATAATGTCGCCCGTGGCGCATCTGCGATGAGTTTTGACCGGTGCAAGCTTAGGAGAACATAAAGGCTGTTTAACACTGTACATTCAAACCTTGTGGAAATCTCCTAATATCAACCAGAATTGTCCACTCGATAAAAGGTGTTCATTGAGTTAATCAAGTTGGGTACTTTTGGTGTAAGATGGGGGGGGGGTTCCGGGATCTTTCAACTGCGCGCGCTAGTTGGATATGGCTATGGTATGCTTTGAATGGGGTGCGGTCCTTGATGGATGATGCCCGCCGGGCAAAAAAAAAAAGCCATTAAACACTTAGCGCCTGGCAACGCCCATCGAACTACTCGAGTACAAGAAACTCAATGCCCCCGATAAACCCAGAAGGCCGAATTGACCGTAAATAAATCGACAAATAATAATCTTGTAGTACATTGACGCTAATAATCGCCACCCCCCCCGCAAGAAATCAAACAGAGTGCCATTCCACGATGGCAGGGTCAGAATAGCTAAGGTTTGGGAAAATTGCTGGTATGGATAGTGGTTGCTGCGCAGGTTTAGGGACAATCCAACTTTTTTTTCAGCCAGCTCGCCATGTGTTTCACGTCCCAGCTTGCAAATGCAGAGCTTTACTCAGTGCTCCGCCTGTGCCTATCCTCTCGCTACGTTCCTTGCGCCCCCCCCATCCAAGGGGCCCCCCAATAAAAATAGCAATACGAGGGGGATAGCAATTATTAGTAGATAACTCCCCCATCAACAAAATCAGTGATGGAGCCCACCACGGGCCAAAAGGCAACAGCACAGTATAGATACATTTAAATCCGCCTTTATAAATTCCAAAACAACAGTGCCAGGCGGCTTTGCATAACGAAAAACCCTATCACTTTTCGCCTTCAGCTACGAGAATATCAGCGATATTCTATCCAGCGTTTTCCCCACTGCGCCTTTCCTTTTACCAGGGCAAGCGCGGAATGAATGCTGGGAACAATCTGTGGGGGTGTGCAGTACAAGTCCATCATCTTCTCCACCGCATGCATATCCAGAAAACTACAATGTATGTGTGTGTCAGTAAGGATAAAAATCTGAATTTTTGGATACCTTTGCGCCGAGAAAACTGATAGGGGGGAGCCATGCCATTGGTGAACGAATAACACCTTAGCTCTCGGACGGTTCGAATCCAGCTTCCCTTCAATGACCATCGCCTTCGATTCACTCCTCACTAGTGCAAGTCGGGTTTCCATTTTAGTGCCAATATCACCGACCACGCTATGGGTGGTGGTGGTGGTGGTGGTGGTGGCCTCAGTAGGTTTAAATTCTTATTGCTACCGCAAGAGCTAGAATAATTGGACCATGTACCAGGGCATTAAGGCATTAAGGCATTAAAGTCACCCCTCTTAATAAAATCTGGCGTTTTTCTCTTTGCCCAGAGAGCAGGTATTTTAGTGTGGCTTCTCCCCATTCTCCAAAGGAGGAAATTTCAGACTACCTGGCACCGGTCCAATTACTCAAGTTCTTACGGTAGAGTAAGCAGACTGCAGACTAGGCCAAATACATATTATGTGAAAGAAACTTTTGATGGGTCACTCAGATGCGCGTCTTCGTAGAAAACCCAGCCCCACAATCACAGCACCCGTCAGTTGAAACAGTAACAATTAAAAAGATGGTGTACAAGAGGATCCTTAATCGAAGACCCCCGTTTCAATCTCCATCCTCAGGATCAGGTTTGGAGCCCATGCCAAACAATCTATGATGGGTCGGAGGGCGTTGGATGGGCCTGGCGAGAGGCATATGTGCCGCCCACTGCAGGTGTACGAGTACTAAATTCAATGCTTCCCCCATACGATAGCTTCACACTAATCCCTAGCAATCGCTGCTAGCTTTGGGTGCGCGACTTTAGCCAGGCCGCGCGAGCATAGTAACTACAGCGAATAAGTATCATAATCACGCATTCTCACTCGGGCAGCTACTTATTCCTGCCCAATCAATCCTTCATTCAATCATTCGAGTCGATAAACCCCACAACATTTCCCAACGCCCCACAATAACAATCATAATAATAACAAAAAACACAGCCTAAACCCGAGAACCCCTAAGAAGGGACACAAACAGCCCTAACCGCCCCAGCCCCAATCTCCCTCCCACCAGCTCCAGATGCCTCATTCCTAGCGACAATCTTATACAGATCCTCCATCCGTCCCCTCCCTCCCACGCTCCCCCCCTCCACGCCAAAAATGCCGACCCGACAACCAATCCCCGCGACCGCCAGAATCGGCACACGCGGATGCCCCACGACGACGTTAACCACTTCCTCGTCCCCAGCTAGTATATTCACTATTTGAGCGCTGTGCGCGTCCCATATGAAGAAATTGCCGTCGTCGGAGCCTGAGACGACGTATTCGTCCTGCTGACCGAGGAAGGCCACATCCTTTATGGTCACGATGTTGGCGTGGCCGAGGTAGAGGGCTGAGTGGTGGGAGGGGGGGATGAGGGCGTGCGGGTTCGGTTGCTGGTGGGTTTGGTGGAGAGGTGATGAGGGAGTAGGAGAAATGGAGGGCGTGGGGGAGGGGGTGGAGATGGGAGGGCAGAGGGTTAGGAGGAGGGTTGGGAGGAGGGTTGTTTTTAGGTGTGGGGGGAGGGGGGGAGAGGGGGAGTACATTAGTGTCCGGAGGGAGGTTATTAGGTCGCTTTCAGAATTATACAAGGCGTTTCCCGAGGGATCTAGGATCGGCTGAGGGCTTGCGTTTATGAGGAGGTCTGTGAAGTATTCCCTCAACATTCCTTCCTCATCCCTATCCCCATCCCCGTCATCTCCATCATCGCCATCATCGCCAAACCCAAACCCCACTCCTTGCTCCCCCCTAACAACCTCCATCCCCCCCTCCCTCCCCCCGGCAGCAACCCCACAAGCCAACTTGAAAACACGATATCTGACGTCGCGCGCATACTCCAATTCCTCAAAATCTTCCTCGCCATCATCGACCTGCCCCAGCAGCAGCACTGCATGGGCATAGTACCCCACAGCACGTACCCAATCTCGGGCCTTGCGGCGCTCGCGTGCACGCTCGTTGCGTTCCCCCCGGCGGCGGCGGAACTCAGAGTTGCTCTCGGCGAGGGTGGCGCGGGTGAGGAATTCAAGGTCGCGCTGCTCCTGCGAGAGGATCTTACGACGGATGCGGCGGTAGGTGTGTGTTGCCGTGGCCAAGATGTCATTTGAAAGTTCCTCTTCCGCTTCCGGGGAGGAGGGGGCGGTTTGGAGGGTTGCGAGTTTTTGTTTAAGGGCTGTGAGTAGGCCAGATATCGTTAGAAAGTGGCCCTCCTGGAAGGGCGTGCTGGGGGTCTGGTCTCGGTCCTGGCGCTGGTCTACGGTTTCAGCTTCAGATTCTTCTCCTTCACGGGAGGAGGGGGAGAAGGAGGGAGAAGAAGAATCGCGGTCTGGCTCTCGGATCCTCCCGGAGATTGGTTCGTCGGTGCCCCATCCTGCGCCGCGACTACTGCTGCTGCTGCTAGGCCCAGGATCAGATGCGTCTCTGTCCCTACGCTCTTCCGAGTCCCAGGCCTCCTTCCCTTGCTCATCGCCGCCACTACTAGGTTCTTCAGGGCTCTGGTTGATGCTAAACATGTATATTCCATCTCCACTCCAAGAGACAAGTATGTTATCCGGATGCACATCCGAGATCTTACAAGACGTAATGTGCGGATCCCCCCATTCCCCACCGCTACCAGGCCTGGGCACAAACTTCCTAACACACCTAGTTGCCGTATCCATAGCCGTAGTGCTAGCGGTAGTACTGGTAGAGCTGGAGCTGGAGCTGGAGCTGGACCTCCTGCCAGCACCCCTCTCGGCTATCAAATCCCTCCCAGACATCCTCCTATCGTGCAAGAAACAATGCAAATTCCGACCGCCCAGTGCAATGTAGAACGGCTGACTGGTTGAACAAGAAATGGTATTCAGATCAACCCCCCACTCGCGGTAGCTTATCAGCGGAGGCGCCCCACCACTAGTCAGCCCATCCTCATCCTCGTCGTCAATCACCGTCATGCCATAGTGCCCCCTACCATCCCTCCTCCTCCTCCTCCCAGCTGGCCCAGCGTAGAACTCACTTGGCTGCCTAAGATCCCACTGCCTCACAGTCCCATCCTCGGAGCAGGTCAGAAATGTATACGGATTCGCTTCAGTCACGATCCTCTTAACCCGCGAGGTATGGCATCCGTAGACTTTGTGCTGGTCCCCCACGTACGAATACTGCTTCAACGGGACAATGTCGCTCCCGGCAACAATCCTCCTCCCAAAGAAAAAGTGCTGCCCAACAGCCGGCGCGGACGCAGGGGAGAGTGGCCGATTCGATTTGTTTGCCGCGGAGTTCAAGCTCGCGGACGCGTACTCGACATCGAAGATGCGGACTTGGGCGTCGCCGGCCGCCGAGAGTATCGTGCGGTCAGAGGAGTGCGGCATGAACTTTACGCTGAAAATGTTCTCTGTGTGGCCCGTGTCTATGCGCGTGTTCAGCGCGAAGTCCGGGTATACGGTGTGGATGTTGACCTGTGTGTCGTCGCTGCCGGAGGCTAGGAGTTCGCCGTTGCGGGACCAGCTTTTCACTTAATTAGCCCTATCAACCACGTAGCAGGTTTTAGAGAGGGGGGGGGCACCAAAGTGTGTTAATACATCCCTCATGCCCGGAGAGCTCGGCCACCAGATCCAACCTATCGATCCAAGAACGTGCACCGTAGAAACTGGCATTGGACCCAATCCCACGGGCACCATTGAGCTCTCGATAAAGCTTTCTTTTCTCCATTGAGAAACTTTTGGCAGAAAAAAAAAAGGTCAAACAAACAAACTACACGGTGGTGTAAAGAAGGAGAGTTGTTGTTTGTGGAGTCGAGTTAGCATGAATGAATGACGTAAGGCAACTCACTTGAGCCTCCTCCCCGCTGCTTGCCTAAAAGTCTTGGCACCAGCCCACAAAGCGGGCTTATCGCGATAAGCAAGAACACACACACAGCAAAGAAAATCAAAAAAATGATCGCGGCAGGGATCGAACCTGCAATCTCTTGATTTCAGAAGAAGTCGTAGTCAAGCGCCTTGCCATTGGGCCACGCGACCTTTGATGTTTCAATCCTCCGATTTGCAATATTTGTACACTGATACCGTTGTAGAAGGGTTAACAGAAAATCTCACCAGAGGCATACCAACAAAGCATACAAAAAAGCCTCACAATACAACCCCCTAGAGCCCGGCGGGCCAAACCTCTATCCCCACTGCATTACGAAAAAGTACCTTATGAGCACAGAGAGAGTTCGCTGCATGCCAAACAACGGAACCAAGCCATTGAGAGCTTGAGCCGTTTCGCCCAGAAGTACCAGGTCACTGCACCAGCATCCGTTACCAACGGCAGTTCTTCCTGTTTGAATATTTCACTTAACTTAAGAACAGGCCCCGGTGATTAACCTCCGGAATGATCTTTGCCCTCAGGGTTCTCATGCGGGGGGAGGTGTTGCGTCATACTTGGGTGGGGAAGGAGGGAGAAAGAGTGGAAGGAGAAAAAAATTAAAAATGACAAGTTGCCTTGAGACACTGAGGCTAATAGCTTGTACGAGTACCTTTCTATTTTCTCCCACCCCATTGTCTTGCGATTTTGGTTGAGACAGATCAGACTATGATGGCCCTTAAAGACTAGCTATCATGCCCGGGTATTAATTGTTTCTCCCCTGTGACTCGGCGGACCATACTACCCCTAGCGCAGGCATACTACTCAAGTACCGGTAGGTAACGTTGAAAGGGGAGAAGGGCTGGTACCGGTACTGTAACACTATGTGGTACAATACACACGAATGACTGCTTATCCATAAATAATGACCACACTTCAGCCGAAATGGCGTCATACCGGTATCTGCAATGCGCCCACACGCCCAAACTGCTAAAATAGACACGGGGGGGAAGGATACCCTTCAAGCAAAGTACCCGTACCTCAAGCCAACTAACTCTCATACTGCTGTACGCAAAACATCAGGACAGAAATAAGGTAAAAAAGTAAAAAAGGTGGGGGATAAAATCCAGCTATTTACACCAGTTTTAAAAATCACACAAAAAGAAATGAAAAAATGAAAAAAGAAAAAGCAAAACGCCCCACCAATGCTTTTTTCCCCAAATCTAGTGTTTATGACTATGTTCCTCAACCCGGCCAGACACATCCTCCTCCTTGAAAACAAACTCACTGGGCGCCTCGGTGCCCTCTTCCACAAAGCGTACCTTAATCCTTTTGACGCCCCTCACTTCAGCGCCGACGACTTCACGCAGGACTTCCTCCAGGTCTCTAGTTGCGCGAATGGTAGTGCCGACGGGAACCTCCACGGTCAGCTCGACGAGGTAGTTCTGCCCGGACTTTGAGCCACCAATCGCCCGGATGCTGAGTCGCTCTTGACGGAGCGCGAGAGCTTTGTCTGAGGCCTTCTGTACTGACTCTTTGATTTCGTTATCGAGGCCTACGTCCACTAACTCCATGAGCGCAGCACGGGTATTGCCCCAGCCAGCGTTGATGACCATGAGTGAAACTATTAATCCACCAACAGGGTCCAGGTAGGATGCGTTTTGGAGAAAGTGAGCTCCGCCGATAGCGACGAGGGCGACAATAGAAGTTAGCGAATCGATGCGATGGTGGATCGCGTTGGATGCAAGAACCGAGGACTTCCTCTCCTTCGCAATCTTCATAGCTATTACCCAACTCTAGTCAGCCCAAGAGTTCAGCCGCAGTATTACTCCAGACAGACTTACTCGAACGGTAGAGCCATTCCTTGACAACGATTGAACCAGCAGCCAACCAAGCAGCATTCACATTCGGCCCCAAGTCAGAGTGTGAGTGGGAATGCGAATGACCATGAGCGTGTTCCAAGAACTCGGGTAGATTTCCACTGGTAAAGAATTCAGCATAAAGATGAATCAACGCAGTGTATCCTGTCACACCCCATCCCATCCGTCAGCCTCCCCCCGCAAACATCGAGAGGGGGAAAGGAAAAGGAAATAAAAAAAGGAAAAAACACAAAGGGGTGAAAACAAACCCATAGCGATCCCACCAAATAACAATAGACTACTGACCCCCAAGCTCCCCAAACTCTCGATCTTCCCATAGCCATTCGGAAACTTGTCCGTCGGTCTCCTAAGCGCAAAGGCCACTGTTCCCAGCGTCATAAAGTCCGAAACCAAATCGGTCAGTGCATGGAAGGCATCCGCCACCTTGTATCACCACCATCAGTCACGCCCCAGGCGAAGCAAGAGGAGGGGAAACGAACCAGAGCCTGCGAGTTGAAATACCACCCCCCAATCCCCTTCGACACAGCCATCATGAGGTTCACGTAGAGCCCAATCCTAGTAATCCTCACCCCGGCATCAGTCTTATTCTTCGAGACGAGGTACGTATTGTCATGATGGTGATGGTGTCCGCCGTGACCATGAGAATTGGAATGTGAATGACCGAAGTGGTCGCGCTGTTGCGGTGTCGACGCCAGTTTGAATATGTTTTTCTTGGATATTCCAAGGGTGCGAGTACTAGTAGCGAGTGTGTGTAGACGAGAGGAAGAAGAGGAAAAGCTATGGAAAGGAGTAAGAGAGGAAGAAGGAAAGGCAGAAAGTAGAAGGCGAGCGCTCGTCCGCAAGCGCACAGTGGACGAGTAAATGAGGGTAGAAGCTATGGCCGCTGGCGTTGCTGGAGGAGTAGGAGTGGTGGGAAAGCCAGCCAAGATATAGCAGCGACGCCCAACCACATCTCGGAAAAGCATCTGTGCAAACGAACAGCCTCCGCTTGCTCCGGATCGGGGTTGGAGGTGAGGAGGAGAAAAAAAAAAGAAAGGAACCTAATGGGTGGTGTGTGTGTGTGTGAGTGTATTGGTGCGGAGACAATACGAGTACGATAGATGGGATGTATGGATATGTGGGTGGATCGCTGGGAGTAAGGTACAGTACAGTACTCGTACAGCATGCCCGGGCTCAGGTACAGAACCTGATAGACCTTGTTTTCTCCTTCCCCGGGAAGGGTGGCTCAAGGCCTACGACTACGACTACGGGTACGACGACAATCACAAGGATGAAGGGACCTCTACATACGTACGCATTACCTATATAGCATCCCCAATTACGCGTTCACCAGGAGCATTCGAACCACGTTCCCCTCTCCGCACTCCCTAACTTGAAATCCATCTCCCATCCGGTATGGTATATATTATAAAACCAAAAATACGTACCCCCCCCCCCCATCAATTGTGTTGACATCTACTTTCATTCTCAACCCTCAAGAGTATCATACTACATTGCACAACGCTTCCCCACATAGCGAGCACTGCCTTAACAAAATTTTCCCGAACCATGAAGGCACTCCCAAATCCTCCGACCACCCATCTAAATCAAGAAGAAAAGGCGGGGGAAAAAAAAAATGTAACCACTACTGATTCCCAACTCCTCACCCGTACCGTAATGTACGTAAAAGCCAGGCGCCCAGCAACGGGTCTTGTCCGGTTATTCTGCGCTCGACGCGAAAACACTCCTCGCCATAGTGAGTGACGAAGAGGTCGACTGTAAAGTAATGTGTTTAATGTTATCGGCGGCTCTGTCTGAGGAAGGAAGGGGAGAAGAAGAAAATAAGGAAGGGGTGTATTTATACCAAGAGATTTTACAGGGATTGATTGATGGATTGATTAGATATGAAGGGAGAGGAACTGCCAAGTTTTTAGCAGCCTCAACGGTGCTCGAGTATGACGGCTAATTACTCTATCCAGCATCATAATTACCGTGCTCGAGTACGGTACCGTAGTTTTGGACAAACCAACGTTCTAAAAACTATAGTGCAACACAAGTTAATTCCCCCCCCCCCCCGTGCGGAAAAAGAGACTTCACGCACAGCGCACCGAGTTGAAAGCCGCCTGGACACAGTATGATATCAATAATCCAGTCCCGCACGAGCCCCCCAAGTCACGAGTGATCACCGGCACCGCTCCCCCCACGGGCATCAATCACCCTCTTAACCTGTTCCTCGCGCCCGCGCCCGCGCATGATCACCATCACTCACAACACCCCACTCGCCCGCCCAGCATTTATTCATTCGTGACCAACCTCCGTTCATCCCCGTGACGCCCATCATTCGCTCACTCAGCCAATGCAATTTGATTCGCAGCCCCCTTAAAGTACAAACTGCCACAACCTAGACTAAGTTACATGGTACATACCTACAACATGGAGTACATACAACCCAAAAACTGAACATTCCTCCGCTCACAATTTGAAAACAAGGCCAGAGTAGAAAGAAAAAAATGAGAAGAGAAAAAAAGATGTCATCTCGAACGCCTAGATATACTCTGGTTCTCCTCGGCGTGTTCGAGTGTGATATTGTAACGAATGAGCGAAGCAAAAGAAAATCAATATTACAAAACGCGAGATGTGGTAGTCAAAAATGGTGCGAAAATAAAAAAGACAAAACCCCCCCGCCAGTGCATGCGCCCACGATACTAAAGAAAACGGTGATGAAAAGATAATCCTTTTTTTCTTCTTCTTTTTTTCCGTGGAATCTCGTCCTATAATCTCAACGCGTGAAAAGAAATCCTATCCCATAACCCCGAATCAATGCCGTAACAAAAAAAAATCAAAATCACTAGGAGCGATTAAAAAACAGCAGCAAGCGTCGATCGGTGAGTAGAGAGGAAAAAAGGCCTCCGAAACAACCCAACGGCCCAAACCCAAACAAAAGGGAGAAAGTCAACCCTTACATGGTGCCCGTGTACTCTAACACCTCACAGTCGTTCTCAAAGAACCCCTCTCCATCAGGACCTGGTCTTCCTCTACCACCCTTCCGCCCCTTCTTTATCGCACTAGTCCTACTTCGGTCAAGCTCTAGTCCGCTTTCCATTGCCTCCGCCAGCCCGCCTTCATCACCCGTGAACTCTACCTCGCCGCGTGCCGAGCCAACGTTCAGTTTCTCTGCAGGGATGAGAAGGCCAAATGCCCATCGATCACCGCTCTCCGACGCAGGGCTAGTCGTAGGAGACACTGCTAGAGGGATGTCCGGAGCCGGTCCGGAAGCTGGTTCAGGAGCCGGTTCGGGGGCTGAAATTTCTTCAGGAGGGGGGGTAGCTGGAAGAGGAGATTGACTATTGGCATTCTCATTGCCTCTCAGCCCCGGTTCACGTGCAAGGGACGGTGATGACGAGCTGAGGATAACGGATTGGTCCTCGTCCTTGCGACGACGCGCCCTCGGCTGTCTTGAGCTGCCTGCGAGCCAACCGGTTGCTTTGGGAGTATGCTGCAGAAGCCCGTGGGCACCTGCTGCATCTGTATAGACAAACAAACTCACATGTCTATCGGTGTGGAAGGGCTGGAACATAGCGTTCGTTTCTATTTCGGCAAAGGAGAGTGGGTTTTGTTCAAACTTTTGTTGTTCGATGTGATGTACCGGATGGTGGTGGTGATGGTGGTGTCTTGCAGTCCAGAACCCACCCACTTGCTTTTCCTCACCTTCAACAGAAAGAGTGTTCTGCTGTGAAGATCCATCGGGTAACATAGGCAACTCATATTCTAAAAAGTTGTTCATGATCCCCCCGGCCTTCTTCTTCTTGCTTCCGCCGCCTCCAGGTTTAACCTCGTAGATCCGGAGCACACCCGCTCCCGTTAGGGCTACATACCCCCTCTCTTTCCCGACCAGAAACTTCACCGAGCCTGGCCGGATACCGCCCAGCCCTTGAGGGAGTGAAACCTTATTCCCCCCTATATAGTCATTAGGTGATCCACTGCCACTGCCGCTCTGTCCTGGACGGCGGTTGGAATTCCCGTTCAAAAAGATACCTCCACTTGGTGAGCCAATACTGCTGCTCCTGCTCCGCCTCTTGCGAGCTGCTGATAGGAGGGGTTGGGTAGAGCTGCTGAGTAGGTTAACCGCACCCGTGACTGCTGCACCTGCAGCTCCAACTTGGGATCCAGTAGTTATAGCACTAGAAGAAGGCGGTGGTCGCTTTGGAGGAGGCCACTGGTACGCCCCACTGGGCAAGTCATAGAAATGGACCGTCCCTCTCTCCGTGACCACAGTCAACTTTTCACCTTTAGGGCTAGACCATCCAACATCCACAATTGTTGTTGGCGTTATACGGCTAAACCGAGCAATCTGCCTTACATGTTTCCCAAGCGCACCCCTGTCAGGCCCGCTGGGAGGTCCGGAAAGCTTCGCGTTGTCATGGATTCCAGGACCCGCCTTTTGACCTCCGTGTAAAGGATTACCGGGTGGATGGTGAACAACTCTCATTAGGTCCCACACAAACAGTAGGTCACCTTTAGAGCTCGCCGTCAGCAGGGCCAACCCACCAGGGGCGAAGCTAAGATAGCTCACGCCTGCTGGGGGTAGGAAAGTCGCCATTGGTGCCATATTGAGTTGCTGGCCGTTGAGACTTACCCCGCCGTCGAGACTTTGGGAGGTCTTGGACAAATCAATAACGCTCACTAATCGTGGCTCGCTCGCCGGCTGCTGAGGAGGGGCATTTTGGAGAAGCTGGGATTGTTGTGGCATCCCTCCCATCTGTTGCATCTGCCGCAATTGTTGACCTAATCCACTAGGCTGAGGTCCACCGTGAACACTCCCTGCACCCATGTTGGGAATTCCGTAAATCCCGCTATTCATCATGTTTATAGGAAGTGGGGGAGGCGGAGGCGGAGGCGAATTGTTTTGAGGTCCGCTCCAATAGTTTTGAAATGCCTTAATACTGGCCTCCGTCGCCCGTTTCGCACCACGAATGACCTCCTGGGTTACTTCCCTAGCCATACGATTCAGGAATGCCTCGTCTTCCAGGGACACTGCAGCCGTGATAGCTGGCTGTGCAGGCGGTGACTGGGATTTGACGGTTGGAGAACTGAATGGAACACCGACTTCACCACCCATGTGATAAGCTGAACCAGCGGATGCAGGGCAATATGCCAACCACCCGTCTGAAAGCGAAAATACTGGTGTCCCAATTTGCCCTCCCATGCCCGTCATCTTCCCATCATTACCGAGACCTGGGATTCCACCGTCGGTGGAAAAGCTTCCGGCGGAGTGCGCCTGGACAGCGGTCCACAGTTTGCCCAAACACTTCCACCCGGCATTGTCGCCCTGGGACCCATTACCACCGTCCAAGCCGTATACATACAATTCTCCACTTATCCCAACACCTATTGCTATTTTTGTACCAACAACTTCTACCCTCAAACCTCCCCATGGGGGTGGCGGACTCCCTATCCCGAAACCAAAATCTGCCGTTGACACCAAGGGACTGGTAAATAGTCTTGCAATCCTTATACGGGAAGACAAACTCCAGACCTCAACCGTAGTTTGCCATTCGGTTGGCTGTGCTGGGGAATGTGCGCTTCTGTTGGAGGCGGAAGTTGAAGGGCGGGAAGGAGGTGACGTAGAGTAGGGTGTTTCATCTTCTTGCATAATCGGTGGAGGTCTTTCCCCTTCTGGGGCTGCCTGAGGGGAAACGGGGGAGTGTAAAGTGAGACATATAAGTGGCCTATGGACTGCTAGAGGATCATCCCGAGGCGGTGTTGGTAGTATCTGGAAGCACATGCCTGTTAGTAACCGATGGAGGCCTTAAACAATATTCAACATCCCGCTCACAAAATGGCTCCCCGAATGTGATTGGTACGACGATCCGATTAGGCACCCCAGACCCGAAATAGAAATCAACCCGCGTGGGCCAAAATAACCGAATGAGAGGGGAAATAGGGCAAAAAAAAAAAGAAAGGGCAGAGTATCGTTACCTTAGCACCCTTCACTCCGCCGCCCAACCCCTCCAGTCGCCCAACTTGTTCTACAACTCCCCTCCCCACTCTCCAGATATCAACACCACCCTCCCACCCGAGACAGACCACATTTTCGCCCCCCCCATTCCCGTTACCCCCACTCACAGCTAAACCCATGAAGCCACCGTTTGCCCCACCGAAGGCAGGCTCGTCTAATGTGTCAAACGTGCATGCAAAGTTACCCTCTCCTGGTTGCAACAGTGTGTTCACGGTTGCCGCCCCGAACTGCGCATTTAACGGACTTGGTGATCCTTGTGCATATCGTTGCGTTGGATTATAGTATCCCCCATGCCCATGATAGGACGAGTACTGTTCCTCAAATCCCGGGTATCCACGCACTTGACGTGCAGCACCAAAATTACCCCCGGAGCTATATGATGCTGGTGCACTCGGAGGTGGTGATGCACCACCCACGCCGATTCCTATGCCGCCGGAGGCAGAACCAAGGCTGTTTGGAGGTCCGGTGGATGGTGTGGAAGATGAAAGAAAGCCGGGGAACGGAATAGAACGCGATAATAGCTCCCCCGGAGTCTGAAAAGCGGAGAGGAGGGGAGAAGCAGTATTGGAAAGATGAGGAGACTTTGGAGCTGAATTGCGACTAATACCGCTGCGAGCCATGAAAGCCTAATATTAGCACTCGATACCTCTCAAGAGTACAGTGGGATCCCTCTCTTTCTCTGGGAGAGAGAGGAGGGGTAATGAGACAGGTTATAGGTGTGGACAAATGCACAAAGAATGATCTTGACGAGATGAAGAAGGGGAAAAGTATGAGTAATTATATGATCGGGGAAAGAGAGAGGATAGGAGGTGTAACTAGCGGGGGGGTGTGAGAAGAGCAAAAGTTGTTTATGACAGATTGCGGCTTGCTCAAAGGAAAGAGAGAGAAGGGAGGAAATGGATGAGTCAATGGAAATGATTGGGAGCACAGACTATTCTTTGGGGTATATCCGAGCTCTCGACGAACTAAACGCGCTCCCACCTCCGAGTGCAGATGAAATAACTGAGGCTTGTGCGGCGATAGGCACAGGATTCGAAGCTAGCGAGCTAGTTGACGAGGTTCTATTTTGTTGCTGCTGGCGGGGGTTCTTGAAGTGTTCAGTGTACGCGGGCATAAAGTCGGGACTACAAAGGAAGAATGAGCAAGGGAAGTAGTAGCCAAGGATCTCTTTCTGGCTCTTGCTATATTCAGACAGAGATATCGCAGTACAGAAGAAGAGTTTGAGAGAGGGAAAAATATTCGGGAGTGGACGGGAAGGGAGGTGGGGGGGGGGGGAAGGGGGTTTGTATTGGTTTTGTAGTTGCGGCGGCAGTAGGCACGGGGAGGCCGGAACCGGGAGAGGAGGGGTGGGGGGCGGCAGGAATGATGGATGGAGGGGTGTTAGGCGTTGGTGGGAGCGAGCTAAGCTTAGCTGAGCAGTGGATGTAGAGGGGCAGAGAAAGCGGCTTTCTTTCTTTCCTTCTTTCTTTCTTTCTTTCTATCTCTCCTTCTCCTATCTCTCATGCACTCTAGCCCACTTGCCCTACTGCACGGGTGTCAGGGGAAACAATAAATGAAGGGGGGGGAAATAGGGCAGGTAGTTCTGACGAATAGAGGACGGTGAAATGACGACAGCGAATAGCAAATGGTGTACGGTACGTAGAGGGAGCCCTTTCGTTCTGTCGTACGAATCTCAGTGAATGGTTGAACGAACCGCTTTCCCGAAGCAGATGAGCGCAGGAGGGTGTCGTGGAGCTCGTGTAATGTATGTCACGGTAAAAAAGTATGTATGGTACCGGTATGCAGTATATTGTGCTCGTTCTGTAGCTGGGGCCGCAGTGCGGTGTCGTTAAAGCGGGCGAAGGGGAACACCACAGCTATCTAGATGTCATTATATGAGTTGTGCGAATGAAGCGTGGGTGAAGCAGGCGCGCCAATTTACATTGTCTCGCCCCGTTCGGATTGCCTGGCTTACTACTGAGAAAATCTCCATCCTACAAATAATCTGCAAAAAGCAATACAGTAAACGAAACGCAATCGATATCCGTACACTATTTGTATACCGTACCCTAGACCCAAGTAAGAGCGCATTACCGTATGGGAACCTGTCGGTATGATGATATCCTTCCTTCCCTATCTAATCTGGCGTATCAGGTGGATGGAAGGAGTGGTGCTTCCTGGCGCAGATGCCTGCTTGGTTGCAATGGTACAGTAAGTACTGTACTGTAGCAGTTGGGCCTGCAGGAGTAACCACACCACAGAACAACAACCAGCCCGCCTGTGCAAGTACCCTTCTTGGAAATCCACCGCTCCCAGTACTCGAGTAGTGTGATCTGCAACAGTAAAACTGAAGCTGGTCCTTCCTGACCTATCACGCCCCGTCATCCGAAGCAGGTGGGAGGAGGGAGGCTTGAGGAGGGCACCTGGTGGGGCTGCCTTCGCTCCCGTTGGGGCTCCAAAACTCGCTAGTCCTAGTAATGGCCCCAAGGGAGGGTTAGACTTCTAAATAGGACAAGCTCATCATGCAAAATACCTCTTTTTCACACCTCAAATTCAGGCTCAGTTTAAGGCCGCGATTATTTGGTGTGGTACTGGCAGTGTGGTGGGGGACCTGGCTGTTGTCCTGTTGTTCCATGCAAGAAAAATGATGGGATTGACAACCCTGCCGCCACTGCGCGATAGTGTGGTCACGGCAATCGAGCGAAAGACGCCGTACGCCGCCCTTTATCGGTATGGGAGTCTTTACTCTTACCTAGACACCACCTTGGAATGCTATCATCGCTATTTGGACTACATGAAATTGGGCCGCGGACCTTTCTACAGCACCAATGGCTTCCAGAGCTTGGGGATGCGTGTATTTATCGTATCGAAGATCTCCCGGTCCTCTTTGCTGTTTTCTATCTCGGGTAGGATCAAAATGACCGGTGGAGTAAAAGATAAAGTGGGCAAGATTGGAGGAACTGCTTCCTGCATCGCCACCATATCCCTTTCTGCATCTTGGGGTTATGTAACTTAAAGAAGGGACGGAAAGGGCTACCTGCCTGCGTGTGCGCTTCTCCTGAAGGCGGCGGGGGTTGGCACTCATTACGAGTAGAGAGGCTGTACTAGTGCTGTACCTGGGCTTGCCTTCGCCGCTAGATGAGCTGTTCGGAGAGAGAGAGAGTCGAATACAACGGCATGCAGCTATATTTGCAGAACGGGGTGCAGAGCGAGAGGGACAAGGGGCGGATAATGCCATCGTCCAATATACAAGTACAAAACGGTACCGATAAATTCTCCTACAGTATTCTACTCGAGTACAGTAGAGGAGTGATGGCCTATCCCTCTGCTGTGCTATCGCTCGCTACGTGAAGCCAGATACAAAAGAGGCCCTCGAGGCGAGGCATGTTCCTGGGGCACACTGTTCCCATAATAATACTATTGTTGCCGTTGGAGGAAGTATGCCATTCACCGAGCCCCGGGACAGAGTGAAAATGCCCTACTCGAGCGCGGTATGCTTCCCTACCCGTAATCTACTAGTAATGTTCCACTAGACCACGGTAGGCATCGCAGAACTTGGTAATTCATGCCCCTCCGTACCCGATACTTTGTGCCCTTCGCTCGCCCAGGGATAAGTTACTTGGCGATCGTTGGTTATCGATAAGCGTATCGCAGAGTAGTTCCACTCTCCTTTGTGTGTAGGATATTACAGATATTTCTTCAGCTCCGATACCGCTAGTCTTTTCCTTCCCCTCCCTCCTCTGCATCCTAGGCGTACCGGATAGATGAGCATAAAAGAGTACTGGTACTGTAGGTTTGTGAGTGGGTTCACCGCTTCTGGCGTCAGGGCCGAATAGGGTACTGTAGACAAGCAGCTGGCAGCAAGGGCCTAGATAGCGGAGACGGCCGACCACGGTACTCGAGTACTCGCGCACAGCACCAGCAACTAATGTCATGGCTTCACTTCTCCTTGTCAGCCGGGCAATCGTCAAGCGTGGAAGGAAAAGGGTACACGAGTGATGCAGCGAGGTTTCACTTTAGGTCTCCTGATTTCCTCATCTGGACAATTTTTGATGGTAACTTGGCGTTTTTCCATGTCTTGGCAGATCGGATTTGGATCTGAGTGGAGGGGAGTCCTTTTTTGGGTGTTGGCCTTTGATCGGAGCAGCCTTCGTTGGGACATCAATTCTGCCGCAGCTTGGGAACCCAAACCGACTTTTCGTGTCTATGATTACAATAGCTGCGATACCTGTACTATACATTCACACGCACATACAAACATACACCTTCACTTTTTCGAATCGCCATATTCATTTTGTTGTTGTCTTTGGCATCTGTGTTGCATTTACTGCTCTCGCGGTCCCTCCATTCCTTACCTTACCCCCTCCCCCCGCACCACACGGGGCCAACAGAACGGCTTGTATACGTACCTCCTTCCAGGTACCGTCCCAGCTCGCTACGCTTCAAGATCTCCTGCAGGCATCAGAATTCTCTCCTACAAACTGTTCTTCCCATACTACATACAACACTCTAAACTTTTCTTTCTATCACCACTTTATCAGACCTATCATACCAACAGAGATAAAACGGTCGGAGGACTAAGTTATCGCCGTTGTACCGCAGCGGCGAGAGAAAAGAAAAAAAAAAAAAGAAAAGGGTCTTTTTCTCCCTTGTGCCGCTAAACTAACCCGAACACCTCTTTGGTCAGGCTTCCTGGTTCCGCACGGTCATCCGAGCCTCACCCGCATCGCACGAAGCCTTCCTTTCTCCGTCGATTGACCTCTTTTGCTATCCGATTGCGCATTCTCCGTAGCTTTGGAGAGCACAGTGTTCTGTGCTATTATCTTGCATACCCGGTAACGCGCCTACGAAGCATTTTGTCAAAGCGTGCGTGTACATCCCGTCCCCATCCATCCCCCTCCATCTATTGTCATTGATCTTTAGTCTGCAGTCCCTCCTGCCTCCTCCCACAGTCACCCGCATACAGGCCGCCCGCTGCTTTATCCATACGTAGTCCGTCACCACGGCGTCCATAGTTCATCTCTTCGACCATCTTTCCCTCCAAGCCCATCACGCTTGGACCATGGACGAAATGGATATCACTTCGTCTGCATCTTCCCGCGGGCCCGAGATTCTCTCCAATCCTGTCATCATCGAATCCATTCTTCCAGCTCTTGAGCATATGAATGATATACTCTCCCTTTTACTTGTTTCTCGCCAGACCTATCTGCTCGTCAACCCCCTACATCCGTTTTCTGCTCGCAAACTATCGTTCGCACACCTTACGCATGTTAAGAATAGGCATATCATTGAGTTCCTATATCGTCCGCTTGGGGGTATTCAAATAAATAGTAGACGTCGGCTGCTTGAAGATGGCCGCACAGTAACTGTGTCTGGGGGTTTAGAGAAGGGGTATGTTGGTGCTTGGAGGTTCCTTAATAGTATCGACCTGTCCGGAACCGGTGTAACCACCAGGCTCGTCAAACTCCTCATTGCTGCTACGGCTGGTGGAAAGATCCCTGGACTTCTCCCCGATAGATCCTCGGATCGGGTCCCGACAAGCGAGATGGAGCATGACACCTACACCAGTAGAACGGGGCTCTTTTCCAAGGAGTTTGAGTCCATATCAGGGGGTGCATACAGGCTGCTCGCCGACCAGTCCTTACGTCTTGAGAAGTTGTGTGTAACCAATTGTCCGTTGGTTGAAATCGGAGAAATAAACTCGTTTCTTAAAAAAATCCTAATTGTTGTAACCGCTCCTAAACGGAGGGAATTGAGGTTGAAGGCTACTCAACAGCTTGCAGCGGCTCAACAACAACAGCAAAACGGGGGCAATGCGGGTGCGGTGGCCAACAATGCAGGTTTTGGTGCTATCCAACAAAACCCCCAAGCTCATGCACAGGCGCAAGCGCAAGCACAGCAACAGAATGAGGATCTTAGCACCGTCCCCTCTCCACTTCCCGCCACTGTTGAGGAGCTCGAAGAGTTTGGGCTCCCGTGTCTATCATTGAGACGACTTGAACTGGCTAACGTGAACGGTCTATACGTGGATCCTCCCGAGAAGTATAAAGGGAAAAAAGAATGGCAATATGCTAAAGAGTGTCCGTTTGGGAGAAATGTCGGAGGGCTGAATTCAATTGCGGGATGTTTGGGGATCGATGTCGATGTTCTCTTTTGCCAGGGTGCCGGCTGCGCTACCAGCTTTGACCATTCAAGATGGAGGCTTTCGCATACTGATGGCGAGGAGACGCACTTTATCTATGATGACGAATTTGATGTTTCCACTTTAGCCTCTAACCCGGGCAACCAGACGGAGAATCCCTCACAAGCGCCTGGTAGCGGTGCTACTGCTGGTACGGCGGGGGACAGTTCTCATCATAACAATGGATCTAGGAACCCGCGCAAGACCTATCACTACCCTCTACCAAGACTTCCAGGCGAGCGTATACTTATTCTGGATGATGGAAGAGTATTTAGAATTCCTAGACATGCTATCCCAGCCCCACCGGCAGCTCAACAGCCTCAGCAGCAGAATGTCCCAGCGCCGGCAGCTCCAGCCCAGCTTTTGACCGCTCCGGGCCTAGGGCAGGGCCAGGGTAATGTACTTAACGCTGCTGGTGGCGGTGGTGGAGCTGTAGTGGGAGGGATAGCTGGGGGTGGAGGTGGTATCGCTGCAAACAATTCTCAAGGGTGGTCCGCTGGGCAGTTTCTACAGGATCCTGCACAGTATGGTTTAGGCGTGGTGGTGAGCACGGGCGCTTCATTATCTCGTTCTCAACAGTCACTTATACAGCGTCACCTTCTAACACATTATGGACTTAATAATCAGGGGAGTGCAATGCCAAATACTAGCGCGCTAGCCCACATATCACAAATAGCTGGATTACAGGGTATCCAAGGCTTAACAGCTGTCGCCAATGTAGCATCACAAATAATCACTGGAGGTGGGGCAGGAGCAGCCGGCCATCCCGCAGCACCTGTCCAACAGCAAGGACAGCCTCCCCTGACTCCGAGCACCGGTACCGGTGGTGTGCTCTCTCCGAATAGCTTATCCGATACGCCAGTCGCGGGCCCATCCACGGCAACTACCACCCAGCCAGCCAACACCCCCGGAGACGTAGCGAACGCGAATCTCGGTGATGGAATGAACACCGCCCTTCTAGACCTGATGGCAGCGGTTCAAGCTAGCACACCACCTTTCGGTCCGACAGCGGCAGATTCCAACTCTCCAGGAGGATCTACAGCCCCAGCAGCCGCTGGCGTTGGTGGATTTCTACCTCAGATCCCCCACAACCACCAAAATATCTTTACACAAAATAACTTTACCCAACAACAACCAATAACCCAACCAAACGTACATAACCACTTCCACCACCCTGCTCCTCCCCCTCAACAAACCCACAATCAAAATCAGCCAGCTCCGGGTATAGGAGTCTCGCTCGGACCTAGACGTCGCAATAATTCCCCTGGAGGCAGGACCGGCAGCGGGGCTACGACTGGCAGGCCTGGACGTAGGATTGCAATGCTAGATGGACCAAGAGGGTTGTGCGAAGGTTGTGGCAGGGAGGTCTGGCTTTGCGAGAATTGTAATAGGTATTGGGTCGTCACATGTGGTGGATGCGCTAGTCGCGGATAACTTTTGCTCTGCATCTGCTCTGCATTTATTGCTATAAAAAACACAAAAATGAGCGAACTCTCGAGAAGGTATAATAGTCTTTTTCTTGCTCTTTCTCTTTTTTCTCCCATTTCCCCGTTCTTTTTCTTTCTTTTCGGTCACATCAGAATGGACACTGGACACTGTGTATCTTCCTTTCTGTTTATCTGTTTTCCCCTCATTTTCTTGGTACGATAATTCGCGAATTGCTTTATGCAAGGCTACTGATGGCGACAAAAACTCACACATGCATCAAAAAGAAAAAAAAAGACTCCCGGTATTGCTAATGGGGATTAGGCGCTGCTTTTTCATTTTTCATTTTTTCACCTTTTTGTTTTCGTTTTTCATTTCTTAGATGGGAATTGGGAGTTAGGTTCTTTTTTTCCTCTTTTTTTCATTCCTTTTTTTTGAGCTCTGGATTGTGGTTGGGACGAGTTAGTTTCTGTGGGATGATTGAATGGATGGATGGACGGATGGCTGAATGAAATTGTGCATTTGTCATGGCTACGGTATTGGTGCGCAGGTTCTGTGGATGATTGGTGGGTAGCTGTGCTGTGGGATTTAGCCTATTCCACTTAATGGCATTTTCTATCGCACAGTGCTAGCAGTTGACCATGATCTTAATATCTTGCACATTCTGGGATAGGGGAATGTTCGAACTGGGTCGGATTGAATCGAGTACAACCCACACCTGCCATCCCGGATATTAAGACCTAGTCACGGCTCAATTCCTTACCGTCCAGTATGAGCCTTTGTGAATTCAGGTTTTTTTCGATTTTGTAATACCAAACGCTGATCGCTCGCTCACCTACTAGCTGTACGGAGGCTGTCGACAAAAATGACCCGTGGTGCCAGGTTTTCCACCGAAAACAGCCATATTCACGACCCTCCAGCCACTACTCTAGTAAAGCAAAGCAAAGCAAGTCTTCATCTACATGTGAAACAATTCCCTGGGGTTCGCTTTCCATCCCTTTAGAACTCTGTACCCAAACTGACTGAGAAATTATCAGGAGAGCCATGGCAAGTGGTACATTGGCCTGGGCGCAATTTCTGGCTATTTTTTGTGTGTGGGTAACTGCGGTGCTTGGGGCTGTTTTTCAACTTCAATGTTACAATATTGTGCCGGGGTATGATAGCTAGCAATACTTTAATGATCTGTTGGTGCTCGGGGGAGATATTTGGGGGAATATTGGACCATGGTATCAAATTTTAATTTTTTCGGTTTTAAAATGTAGTAAATGGAGGGTGAGAAGTTGGCTGGTTTAGGTGGTGATTTTGGTTGCTAGCCTTGTATCCCTTAGACGGTCAGAGGCTAACGAACCCAAATGACAACACGAGCACCCGAGATCAACTTCAATGATTAAAATTTAAAAACAATTTCTCTCGCTGAAAAGATAGAAGGGGTCATTGTGGGTATCATACCGAACTTTCCACCTGGAGAAGATCAAGGGTCCCATACCGGCCCCATTGACCGTTTAGGGGATAGCACTGGGTAGATATGGTCGGTTTCGACTGGGACAAGATGTTAAGAAGCTACGCTATCTGATCTTAAGGGGTGGTGATGGTGGTGGTGGTGGTGGCTCTATCATGATTTTCTTGCCTAATTCGTTCGTGTTAATGTGTATAAAGGTGTTGTATGTTCGACCACTGATAGTGGCGGAAGGGGGATCTCTGGTGGTTGTTTGGAGGGTGGGGGGGTGTTGTTAGGGTCAACATACCCCACAGTATCATACCATGGCTCCTTCGTGGGTGGCGTTAGAAATTGGCCTTTGGCATTGAAGGGCGTGGTAGTCCATTCCTTACTTTCTTCCTTCCGGTTACCGTACTATGTACTGCACGTTGCGCTGGCTGCTTGCTATTGTCTTGTTTTGTGGGAGAGTGATGGTTTGTGAGTAGGTCTGGTATGGTGTCATGACGCAAGGTTAGCGTATTCAACCAATACCAAAAGTGGTATCGAACGCCGACATCTCAATAACAGAAATGGTCAAGATCTCAGGATATACCGGTAGCTGGCATGACTGACAGAAGAAAGCCGTAGGGGGAACTTCTCGTGTTAGAGCATGCTTCCAGATTCACCGGGAAGGGGAATGGACGAATTTAAATATGGACCTTCATCGCGGCGGGATTTGATGCATTGGTTGTTGGAATACGGGGCTGGTTGTTTTGTTGGTTTGTTGGTTGGTGAGTTGGCGGGTGGGTGGGAGAGATATTTTTTTGAGGAATAGTGAGTAATTCTAGCGTGGGAGGTTGTATCTTGTCTTCTCGGTGCTGTTGGAAGCATGGAGTCTTCATCGCTGCCCTGGGTCTTCACAAGGACTTCCGGATTTATTAGCTTGGTCAAGGGTCGAATACAAAGCTTCATTTGTGGCAAAAGTGCTCAATAAGCCTCGCTAGCTCAATCGGTAGAGCGTGAGACTCTTAATCTCAAGGTTGCGGGTTCGACCCCCGCGTGGGGCTTAGTTTTTGTTGCGTTTACTGAGGGGTAGTAACAAGCCCTTTGTTCGGGGGGAAAGAAGGTCTAGCTTAGAATTTTGCGTGTCGGGTCCGTTATGGGGCTCTATTAACATGTTGAGTAGCGCTCGTGGGGGTTTGTTTTATCATGCCTTTTATCTTATGTCGTGCGGTTACCAACAGCCAGTCCCGATCTCAGATGGGCTTTTCGATTTTTGGTCCGCAACTTATGTTGAAGAGGACCACACGGACTTTGGCTTGGCGCCAACTTAAGTCGGGTGGTGTCGGAGGCTTGGATAGCCTTTCTGGAATTTGCGGTTATTGTCATGGGCCGGGTAGCTAGTTTCATAGCTGGGCAAAAGGGCAGTCACGGTGGATAAGGGTTTGTTGGTTAGCTAGTAGGAAAGACCTTGTG
>Ga0307513_10000620_pt1 | contig 50819 bp, 30 predicted proteins | sample 15_EM_MG_FD_202174 | JGI IMG/M metagenome (GOLD analysis project Ga0307513, IMG submission 202174) | Populus trichocarpa ectomycorrhiza microbial communities from riparian zone in the Pacific Northwest, United States - 15_EM | ecosystem: Host-associated > Plants > Roots > Unclassified | place... | reverse complement strand
TGACGAGTTAACCCGTAATTATTTTTTTTTGCTTTTTTTCATTTTAATTAATTTTTTTTGTTTAGTTTAGTTTGTTAATGTAAAATTTCTATTTAATTATAAGACCTTCATGACACGTATCCCGGGTTTGACGGGTTAACCCGAATTTTTGTTTCTTTTTTTCATTTTAATTAATTTTTTTTCATTTAGTATAGTTTGTTAATGTTAAATTTTTTTTCTATTTAATTATCAGGCCTTCATGACACGTATCCCGAGTTTGACGGGTTAACCTGATTTGACGGGTTAACCCAGTTAATTATGGGTTAACCCGGTTAATTCAGATTTTTTTTCTTTTTCTTCACAGTGCAGTCCACAGTGAAAAGGCTGATGCTTTTTGTTTGTTTTTGTTTTTTTTTCTTTTTAATTAATTTTTTTCGTTTAATTTAGTTTGTTAATGTTAATTTTTTTTCTATTTAGTTATCAAACATTCATGACACGGATCCCGGATTTAACAGGTAACCTGGTTTGATGGGCTAACCCAGTTAATTCTGGGTTAACCCGTCAATTTTTTTTTTCCTATTTCGTTATCAAACTTTCACGACATGAATCCAAGGTTTGACAGGTTAACCTGGTTTAAAGGGTTAACCCAGTTAATTCATAGTTTTTTTCTTTTTCTTCATTAGTTTTTTTCTTTATGTTGGTTTTTTTTCTTTGTTTTTTCTTTTTAATTAATCTATTTAATTATTACACTTTTATGACATGACTTTGTAGTCATACCCACATCCAAAGCTATTGAGTCTGGTATTGCAGCTAGACCCACTTAAATTTGGGTCATGCAAGTTTAATATTATTATTAATATTATGAATATTACTCTTGGGTCAGGCGTTGTAGCCAAACCCAAAACTTTTGGGTATAGCTTTGCAGAAAGACCTAATATTTTTAAATTTTAATTTTTTTAAATATTTTTTATACAAAAAAAATTAACCCACAGCAACACACGGGTGATGCAACTAGTTGATTATCTAAACTGACGGGCATTTAAAAGGACAGAGGAATCCACATGCTTCTATCTGGTCCACAAGCAACCTGACCCCTGTTTTTATAAATTGACATGGCTGAAATATTTTGGCCTTTTCAACAAGTTTTCCATTTTGTTCCTAATTAATAATTTTATTTTGTACTGACTTCATGACTTTATGATATGTTTTTCAATCAGCTCTTAAACTTAGAGTTCTTGAATTTTTACCATACATATATCTTTTAGATGTATTTGAAAATATAATAGCAATTATTTTTTAAAGTGTTTTTTACTTGTAAATGTATCAAAATAATATATTTTTTATTTTTAAAAAATTATTTTTGATATTAACACTTCAAAATAGTCTGAAAACAACAAAAAATTATTAATTTAAAGTAAAAAATAAAATTTAAAATACTTTTAAAACACAAATATAAACATACCCTTTATCTAACCTCATGTCTTTTCATGTTAACATTAAATCAAATTACTTATAGTTAATTCAAAATAATATTAACTAAAATGAGCTTCTTAATATCTATTTGACAATATCAATGAAAAAAAGAGGTTAATTTTTTTCTACAAATGGATGATGATTTCCTTTTAGTGTTTGCACAATAATGTTATTGGAAAGTCTTACATAAAAATAATGTTCTTATCAAAGTCAAAACTTAGTTGAATTTTTTTTTTAAAATCAAATAATTGTTATTAATGCAGTATAATGTGGAAAGTAGATTATGTGAGATGGATAGCAATTACATTAATTTAATATAATAAGTGGCTAAAGATAAAAAATAAATAATGGGAGGTGAAATTGAAAACAATTCATGCTTGGAGGACTTTACCATTTCAATTATCCGTTTTAATTTTGTATTCAAGTATTTCGACAAATCCCACACCAAAAAGCAATCAAACTCTCTCTCTCTCTCTCTCTCTCTCTCTCTCTCTCTGATTCTTGAATAATTCTTGATTCGATCAAAAATTCAAAATCAAACACCCCCTTCACATATCAAACTCTAATTAACGAAAGCAGCAGCAGCAAGATTGTTAAATCAATCCTTGAAAAAGACAACAATGGACGACAACAACACCAAATTAGGTTCAGGAGACTCAAAAGACAACACCAACAGCGAACTACAACTTGAAGAGAACCCAAATTTGAGTTCTAATGGAGAACAACAACAGCAACAAGGAGGAGGAGGAGGAGGAGGTGAAGGTGAAGGAGAGAGAGAGGGTGGTGGTCCTCAAAGTCAGACTTCAGGAAGAACTCCATTCACTAATCTTAGTCAAGTTGATGCTGACCTTGCTCTTGCCAGGACCCTTCAAGAACAGGTCTCTTTCTTTTTCTCAATGTTTTTATCTTTTTTATTGAAATGGATTGGTTTTTAAGCTTCTTGGGTCTCTATAATTTGTGGGTTCTTGTTGTTTTTTGATCTCACGGTCAGTTTTTTTTTTTTTTTTGTTAAAGTTTGAATTTTGGTTTCAGTTGAGGGAATGAATTGGTTTTTTAGGTTATTGGGTCCGAGTGATTGGTGGGTTTTTGTTATTTTTTGTGCTATGTGAAAACTTGAGTGAAAGTTTAGATTTTCAATTTGAGTTTTAGCAGGTGTTATTTTCCCTTTTGGCTTAGCCAAGGAGATGAATTTCAGTTTTTAGGTTCTTGGGTCTTTATAATTGGTGTTATAATCTCTTGAATAGACGTTTCAATATCATCAAAATTTGAATTTTAATGGCTTTTTCGTATTTTGATAAATCAGGGGGGAAATGCTGTTTGGATTTTAGTTTGTTGCGTTTGAGAACCCAAATGGAGTAAACTTTGAAATGAATTGGTGCTTGATTGTTTGGCTTAGTTAGTTATGTTATTAATTATGAAAATACACTCAAGTTTCAATCAGCAAAACATTTGGTTAAGTTCTTCTCTAATGTGATGAATTGGCTCAGTTGATTCTGTTTTTCCATAGAGGCATTATTATCAAGTTTTAGCCTTTGGTTTCTCTAACCAAGAAATTTGGTTATGTTCTTTACTTCTCTTACTATGGTTATCCTTTTCTTCTAACCGTCTGATCTGATGTGCTTGATCATGGAGTAGGAAAGAGCATACATGATGCTAAGAATGAATAATGATGGGAGTGATTATGGAAGTTGGGAAGCTGGAAGTTATTTACTTGACTATGGGGATGATTTTGGTGATCCCGATGATGAGACTGATGGAGATGATGATGATGATGATGATGAGACTGATGGAGATGATGACACAAATGTGGATGGTGATGCAATTGACGTGCATGCTCATGCTGACAATAGAGATGATAATACCGAAGTTGAAATTGACCCTTCCGTGTATTCCAGTGACGAGGCCTATGCTCGAGCCTTGCAGGAAGCTGAAGAAAGGGACATAGCTGCTAGACTGCTGGCCCTTGCTAGCTTAAATGGTAGTAAGTTTGAAAATTATAAAACGAACTATTGTTTTTGTATGTCTTTTTGTTGATGCCCATCTTTTTTCTTTTTTTTTTCCTTTTTTTGTGAATGAATGAGTGTTGTTTCTTATGCAAGTCTGTCTTTCTGTGGTCTGCGTGTGTGTTATGCAACCTCTGCTTCTTTTGCTAATAGCTTGTAGTTACAGGAGACGCTGAGGAGGATAGCGAAGAAGATCTTGGGGATAATTCTCAGGTATCACTATCTGTATCTTGTTATATCATTTTCTTCCTGCCTTTTTGGCATAGTAAGGATTTCAGTTTAACAATTTGGCTCTATGGTGTGTCATGCTATTACAAATTTCCTCGACTGTAGTCTGTGAAAGTGAATTTGGCATTGCGTTTTTGTGGGTACAAGCAATGGATTATATATAAACCTATGCTGTGTATATTTTTCCTAAGTAATATGCCCCTTAGTTTAGTGATTCTAGTATTGGAAAGGTGACAGTCGATTTCACAATCATGAAGGTGATATCAGTGATTATTTCTAGTGAGCCCTCTTTGATGGTTTTTGGTGTGTTCTCAAAACAGTTCTAACTGCTGCTGCTGACATACATTATGTGCACTTGCAAAAAATCATTTCAGGTAACTATTAGAAGAACTAAATTAATCTAGACCAAGCCTATAATCCTGAAATACTATATGGAAACTGAAAAGTAATCACAAGCTACGCTTACAACAACTTAGGTTGTTGCTGTAGTATAGGAGCTCGGGGACTGCTCCGACTTGCACTTCTTAAGGGGTTGTTGTCAATGATGTAAAAGGTTAGGTATAACAAGAGGAGAAGGGTAGATACCATTGTGGTGCAGAGCAACTTGATGAACTAAGAACTGTGCAATTGTTCAGCCAAGGTTTGACTTGCATGATGCTACCAAAAGACTTTTAATTCTGACATTTTCCTTTTTTATTGAAGCAAATAGTCATGGAGCACTACAAATGGCTTTTTGCTTACTCTTTGTCAAAGATAATATGATTCAGCGGTTTGCTTGGTTTTGGTTATTGTCTTGCTCTAGTTTTCATTTTAGCCGCAGGCCCACAAATGCTTTTATGACATCCAAGTGTCTTGCCAGTCTAGAGGTGTTTCATTAGCCATTTCTTTTCTTGTTAAATTTCAGTCTATTATGTGGTATTCTCTAGACCACAACTTTAATATGGGTGTTTTAATCTCCATGGAAGGATGCTATTGGTTTAGGTTTGTTCCTTGTTTTAGCTTTTCCTCAGGTTTTTATTGGTTGAGTGGGCATCTAAATGCAAATATTTGTGTTGAGTCCTCTAATTTTTCTTTCCTACTTAATTCTATTGTCCCCTATGGGGCTTAATTGGCTTCTTATTGCCCAGGAAACATGGGAGGAGGTTGATCCAGATGAACTTTCATACGAGGTAAGCTGGCTTGGACTGAGTGTTCCCATGATGCTTCTACGTTACTTTATTTCTTATAGTGTGATTCATTTATCTCAGGAGTTGCTTGCATTGGGTGAAGTTGTTGGAACTGAAAGCAGAGGCCTTTCAGCTGATATAATTGCTTCTTTGCCTTCGATAAACTACAAGGCAGGAAGCAGTCAGAATGGAAGCAATGATTCGTAAGCACAAATGCCCAATTTTCTTATCAACTGTAGTTATGTGATGATTGAAATGTGTGCTTGTGTTTCAGCTGTGTCATATGTCGTTTGGATTACGAGGATGGTGAAACTCTGACTCTGCTATCATGCAAGCATTCTTACCACTCAGAGTGCATAAACAATTGGTTGAAAATAAACAAGGTATTTTTTTTTTTTGTGTGTGAACTTGGTGTAGTTACTTGCCTGTCCTTTTTTTTCTTTCTTGTTTTGCTTCAAACTTCTTTCTGGTGACTGAAATTCTTACCCTACCAACCTAACAGCACTTGGTTATCTCAACATGGCTCAACTGTTTTCGTCTTTGCTTTTGTTTTCACTTCACTACATCGTACATAATTTGTTAGCTATCGATAAAGAGCAAATAAACCTTTTCCTTTTCAATCACACACGTAAAGAATTGGAACAAACCATAAGTTCAAGGGCGCCTATTTTAAAGTGATGCAGGCACCAATCATTTGTTTAAGGGATCTTGCTTTAGACCAACAACATATTTTTGTAATTACAGTTTGAAGGATAGTATGAATCTATTGCTTAATATTTTCCTTATGACTGCAGGTCTGTCCTTTTTGCAGCACCGAGGTCTCCACTGCTGCGCACAGCTAGCATTTGTTGGACCATCCTCTTCTACTAGTCATAGACTGCTGGGTTAAAAAGAAAAGGAGACCGATGTGTGCACCACTTGCATGATTGTTGTGCCAATTTGTATGCCATTTCCCAATAGGGGAAATGCCCAGGTGCGCATGTTTGTATTAATTCATCCTTTGTGTCCATGTAAGAAGCCAACCCTGCAAACTGGTTTCTTTTAACGTTACTGTGTGGCCTCTATAGCAGAGCTTCAGGGATGAATATGGTCTCATAGATTTAGTTTTTTTATAGTAAAACCCAGGTTTTGTTTATTTTTTCTCATAATCTTCCTTTCAAATGAATATGGCCTCAACCTACCAAATTGAATAACAAATCTATCCTATTTAATTGGGTTTATCTTCCCCTCTTCTTTTCTTGTTTTCAGCTCCATATAATCGACCACTCGATTGTATTGAACGGATAAGACTATACTACGGAGCAGTTACGCTATTGTACTCTTTTAGATTTTCTGTTTGGTGTCAGGTTCCTTGCAAGCACAAAATGGGAATCTCCAGGGAGTTTGCTGTCTAGCCAAAAAGACAATGATTCCATATCATGAATTTGTTGGCAACTCTACACCTTGCTCCATGTAACCTGACATGAATGATGGGGTAAAACTTGAAAGCAAGCAACCTGATAGGATTGGACTTAGGTTATGCCTACATGAAATGTATGGAAAGATAGAGATGATGTTGCTGCTCAAATCTTGAACTGACAGATTGAGAAGAGGCCTAAAACTTTAACGAGTTAACATCTATCATTAGCCCAAAGCCTCTGCATATACGTTGTCATTATTATTATTATTATTATTATTATATAATAATAATAAAGTTCAATCTCAAGTTACAAGTTACTTATAGTTGATTCAAGTTTTTTTTTTATTTTTTTTAATTAATTTTTTTTTATTTCATCTTTCAATATTGAATTAGTTTAAAATTAAGTTTTATAAAAAAAATTTATATTACTTTCTAAAGGGTTATCCTAATTTTATAACCCGAGTTACGAGTTTAACAGGTTGATTCAGGTTAATCTAGTTTATTTTTGTTTATTTTATTGATTTTTTGTCAATTTCACCCTCCAACAATTATTTATCATTCTGTTTTGTCACAATATGCTTTATCCTCACCTTCAATCTTCTTTTCTTATTTTTTTTTTCAATTTCATTATTTAATATTAGGATGTATGAGAATTGAGTTTCGTAAATTTCTTTTTAATTTGTTTTCTTTGAAATTATTCCAGTCTCATGTATTTAGTTTTTTTCTTCGATTTCAATCTTCAACACTAGATTTGTTGAAAATAGAGTTTTATAGTTTTTTTTTTTAATTTTTTTTTTATGAAGTTATTCCGATCTTATGACCTAAGTTGTGGATTTAACAAGTTAGCTCGAGTTGACTTGAATTGTTTTTTTTAATTTTTTTTAATTGATTTTTTTTTTATTTTATCCTAGTCATATGACTCAAGTTGTAAATTTGATAGGTTAATTTCAGTTGATAACTTGATACGAATAGTTTTTTTTATCTTTTTTTAATTTATTTTTTTTCAAATTTTCCTTCAATATTGGGCTGATTAGAAATTGATCTTCGTAATTTATTTTGATTTTTGTTTTATAAAGTTATTACGATCTTATGAATTTGGTTGCAGATTCAATAGGTTAACACGAGTCGATCAAATATATTATTGTCTTAATATTTTTTAAAAAATTTCATTCAACAGTTTATTGTATCAATATTTTAAAAACATGAAAATTGATTCAACCCACGAGACAATAATCTAGGAAAATAAACTAAAAAGTAAAACACTATTCATTTCTTCATGGCATTACACTTGGATTGATACAAAGCAACAAACTCTAGCCCCATTTTTTTTTTTTTTGTACTTGAACAATTATTCCTTCGACACTTGACCTTTTTTTTTTTTTTTCAATATCACCGTTCCATGTTCATACAATTCTAAGCCTGATGATGAGTTTAGATTTGCATGCTACATTATATTCACAATGTTAAAAAAATATCTTGACATTAAATAAATATTTGATTTGATAAAATATTGTTTAATTTATCAATTTAGAAAAAAATAATAAAAGAGCACAAACTAAATATATCATAAAAACAAAAAATTGTCTTTTTTTCTTCTTTTTACTGTTTATAAAAATACAGTTTGGAGAAGACGGGAAGTTGCTCGGACCCGTCTCCCATCAGGTTGGATAAGAACCGAATTTTTGTAGGATGAGTTCTGATGGATATCAAAGAGGTCGGACCAAGTTGCCTTGGACTCACCTTTCTTCCGAGCCTTTAAAAATAAAATAATGTTCTTACAAGCTTGAGGCTTTTCAGGCCTTCACTTCCCTGTAAATGTTGGATCCTTCATCATGTTACCTAGAAATCCTAATCTAAATTTAAAAAGAACCCTAATCACCTTCCTTGATAAATGCAAATCAATGCTACAATTGAACCAACTTCATGCTCTAGTAATCACCTTTGGCCTCTCTCAAGATGACCTATTTATGTCAAGAATCGTTTCTTTCTCTGCTTTATCTGATTCAAACAACACTGATTATTCTTACAGGGCTTTGTTAAATCTCCAAGACCCAACTATCTTTGAATGGAACTCAGTCATTAGGGGTTATTCAAAGAGCAAGAACCCAAATAAATCCATTTCAGTTTTTGTCAAAATGTTGCAAGTTGGAATCTACCCTGATCATTTAACATACCCTTTTCTTGCTAAGGCGACATCGCGACTTTTAAGGAAAGAACTAGGGGTTTCAATTCATGGGCATGTAATAAAATCTGGGTTTGAGATAGATAGGTTTGTTGCTAATTCTTTGATTCATATGTATGGTTCTTGTGGTGATATCGTGTATGCTCGGAAGGTGTTTGATGGAACTCCTGTGAAGAACTTGGTGTCGTGGAATTCGATGGTTGATGGGTATGCAAAGTGTGGATATTTGGATTTGGCGCGTGGTTTGTTTGATTTGATGCCTGAAAGAGATGTTAGGTCATGGAGTTGTTTAATTGATGGGTATGCTAAAAGTGGGAATTACGGGGATGCTATGGCAGTTTTTGAGAAGATGCGGACTTCAGGCCCCAAGGCTAATGAGGTTACTATGGTTAGTGTGCTATGTGCGTGTGCTCATTTGGGTGCTCTTGATAAAGGGAGGATGATGCATCAATATTTGGTTGATAATGGGTTCGAATTAAATTTGGTTTTGCGGACGTCTCTTATTGACATGTATGCAAAATGTGGGGCAGTTGAGGAGGCTTTCGCTGTGTTTCGTGGGGTCTCGCTGAGAAAGAGCGATGTGTTAATTTGGAATGCTATGATTGGAGGGCTAGCAACTCATGGTTTGGTTAAGGAATCGCTTGATTTGTATACAGAGATGCAAATAGCTGGGATTAAACCGGATGAGATCACGTTTCTGTGCTTGTTGAGTGCTTGTGCTCATGGTGGATTAGTAAAGCAAGCTTCGTATGTCTTCGAGGGTCTTGGTAAAAATGGCATGACACCGAAGACTGAGCATTATGCTTGTATGGTGGATGTTATGGCTCGTGCTGGTCAAGTGGCGGAGGCATATCAGTTTTTGTGTCAAATGCCACTTGAACCGACGGCTTCAATGTTAGGTGCTTTACTTAGTGGATGCATGAACCATGGAAAATTAGATCTTGCCGAATTAATAGGGAAGAAGCTTATTGAGTTAGATCCAGAGCATGATGGTAGATACGTTGGCCTGTCAAATGTTTATGCCATTGGCAGACGCTGGGATGAAGCAAGAATCATGAGAGAAGCCATGGAGCGTAGAGGGGTGAAGAAGACTCCTGGGTATAGTTTTCTCGAGATGCCTGGAGCTCATCATAGATTCATTGCACATGATAAATCACATCCTAGCTCAGAGCAAATTTATGCAATGCTAAGTTTTATTGTAAGCCAAATGCAATTTGGTGTTCTTAAGGAAGGTCAAGAACACTGTTTGTATGGTATAGAGGGCATTTGAGTTACTTCATTCTTCTTTAAATAAATCTTATTCAGGTTGCTAAAATTCTAAATGGGTTCTTCTGTGCAGAATTTGTTACTTTTCTTGGTTGCTTGCCGCTACCATTCTCTCCGTTTTCTTAACCACAAGATTCTCTTTCCCCTATGAAACTTTTCAATTGACTAACAGAATTAAGAGCACAACTGTCAGAGTTTAATTTCATATCCCTCTAGGCCACTAAACAAACACTGTCTTAACTCCCAAGTTATTATAGAATTCATTTATCCCTTCCTTATGCTAGGGCCATAGAGAAAAAAGAGTAGGATCAGAAACACAGCACTATTGTTCATAAAATAAAACCATAGTTTCAAGATAAAGTGCATCTTAAGACAGTAGTGCAAACATACAAAGGAATATTAAGCAGGAATTAAGTCTGTCTTAAAAACATGGCGAATTAAAATATTATAGGTACTATGCCCAACACTTCCATGTGAGAAGCCCTTCTCCAAATCTGACAATTCTGCACAAATCACATAACAACTCGAGTTATAAAAGGGAAACAGCAGCTAAGGCTGATATTGTTACTCTCACTAGCCATTCTTTCCTCACCTAGACACTAGAACCTTGAAGGCAGGGTTGAGCAAGCTGAAGATGGTATGGATCAATTTGATGAGAGATGGTTGAAAGCTGCAGCACACTACTGGGTTCTCCACAGAATGGGAATTGATCCAGGACTTGCTGAGGTTCCACCGGCTTTGCTTCCATCGCTGCGTGCTGATATTCCAGCGCTACACGATGCTCCTGAATCTAAAATATGATCCATCAACCAAACAAAAAGATTACAAAACGGAGGTAAGAAATTAGAATATGGTCTAGACTGTATAATTCATATGATTCCAGCATATAAAAAGTTCCTAATGAAATATATGGGGAAAAACACCCTTACCCAGCGGTACATATTGCTGTTTTCCTCCTCCAACATACGCTCCTAACAGTTACAACAACAGTAAAATCAGATCCTGCTGTAGAGTTAATGTGCATCAAAGTGGGATTGTGTGTTTGAGACTAAGAGACTCACCTTCCTGCGAAGATTTTCCAGCTGCTGGTGCAAGAGCTCATTCTGCATGGAAATGAAAGAAACATATATATATAAACAACCTTAGAAGAATAGAAATCTAGGAATTCATATCACAAGAGTTGACTTCAAAAAAATGTAAGGCATACTTTTTCTCACCATTTCTGGATTGTTTAGTTACCTTGCGATCTCGGACCTTGATAACCGAGCGTTCAAGTTCTTGTTCTACTTCATCCAACTCCTCGAAAGGAATAGAGCTCGTATCTTCACCTGTATAGCGGCGCATGTTAGATTGAAGACGGCGAGTCTCGTTCCTCAGCATCGCCAATTCTCCAAATAGTTGTTCCTAAGAATTAAGAAGGGAAAAGTTACCATCAAATGTAAAATTAATTCATCTTAAAACTTCATGTCTGTTGAGAATATTAATTTTACCCGGCTATCGTGCTCAGGAATGCGAGTTCCAGAAATCTTCTGGTACCTCTCTATGAGTTGCTCCATCCTGCAACACATTACATTCTTGTCATATGAAAAATGTGCGTGTGATTTTATAATTATATGGTACTAAAACATCACCACCATGAACAAGGACAAGGGTTCAGTCTGTTCTCTCTTTCTGACTATATATAAGGGAATTGATTTAAGGCAGTTCTAAAAAATGGGAAATGGGAAATGAAAAATGACTCCCAATTTAAGGCACACCGCAAGCTTCTTTTTTCCTCCTTATATAATATTAATTAATGACCTCATCAAGGGACTGCAATCATAACCAACCAGTGATGATCTGAGACTGAGATAACATATATTCCACACATTTCATGCACATTCTGTACTATTTTCCGCTCTTTGACTAAGATGAACTCTAAAGAACAGAAGAAAATTAACAATCAGAAGTTGATATATTTATTAAACGATGCATGGTTGTGATCATCATAGGTAGGCAGTTGGTTGGATTTCCAACTCTTTTTTCAGGGCTAGCTAGATCATAATTTACAGAGGATTAAGAGACCCAATCATTCCTTAGGATGATCAATTTACAAGATCTTGAACTGGTACTGAAAGGGAAAAAACGGCATCAAAGATAAGCTGCCCACGAAAGAAAAAGTAAGAAAAGAAAAGAGAACACTTCGACGGTGGAAAACCCTAGTTTGTCAGAAGCTTGCACAGAAAGTCAAGTCCTACTCATGCTGGTCAATTAAAATCTTTCATGAAAGTTATGGGGCTGGTATTTATCAGTTGGATCAGAAAGCTGGGAACAAAAGGGGCCTTCTATGTATGAAACAGATTCAAGTCATCAAATGAAGAAAATCATGAAGATCGGGTACTAGAAAATCTAAGACACAAAAACATAACGAAACAAAAAAGGAAAAAGAAAGAAGAAGAAGTAATTTTTATATGGGATCAGAAGGGGTCCAACATTGTAAGAAAAATCAAGTAGAAGAGCATAAAAAACCAGTGTGTTACACAGAACGAAAGCTAAGAAAAATAAAGTTTGGAATGGTAGTGAGTAGTGATGAATAGAGGACCTCAAACCCTCGGTGCAGTACTGACACAACTTTCCAGTGCTGGAAAAGATGATGAGCCCGATTTGAGCATCACATAGCACTGAAAGTTCATGAGTCTTCTTCAAAAGCCCAGCTCGACGCTTTGAGAAGGTGACTTGCCTTGTTGTCTGGTTCTCAATCCTCCTAATGGCTATCTTTCCACGCCCCATAATTCTTTTGCCTTTTACTAAGGGAAAGAACAGAAGTAAGGAAGTCAGTGACCCTCTTTTCTCACAAACCTGTTTTTCTGGTTTTGCAAGAAATTAACACACAGTGATTAGTTCCAAAAACCACAAAAGGCATGAAAATTATAATGGAAAGTAAATGAAAAGTGAATTTGTAATAATGATGAGGAATTACTTGTAGCTAGAAGACACAAAGAAATGACAAATGTGAAGTAAGTTTCTGAAACCTAAAATTAATTATAACTTGGCATAATTCTCTAGCCAAGATGATAATCACAGAAGAAAGAAAACTTTCTATATTACCTATCTTTGTTTCTCTTGCTTGTAGAAAATGGAGAGTTTGTTTTTCAGAAAACTGTTGGGATAAAATTTATTAGTACTAATCTATATGCAGACTGGCTCTTTACTTGAGCAAAACTACCAAAATGACCTCATGCATGAACTTCTGCACGATCCTTGACAGACAAGAGTTGAAAAGGACTTGTTAATCTATAAACCTTTTGTTTTGTAATTCAAACCAGTGGTGATGCAATCAAGGCCGGAGTAATGAATTTTTCCTATCTGGACTATTAAATAAATATATAACTCTTTTTTAAGATAAATTATTAATTTATGTATATGAATTTTTAAAGTTAATAGTAAAGTTTTAATTCAAATATACTATCCAAAATATTAAAAAATAAATTTGAAAGTACATAAAATTGAAGTGAAAGTAAAAATAAACTCATTATTAAAGTTACATCACCACTGTTTTTTTCCTCTCTCAATTCCTCCTTTCTTCACTTAATTTCTCCTTCGATATTTTGTGGAATATAATTCATCTATAATCGAATCTGAATCAATATTGTAACAACCCCTCAACCGGGATAAAATAACAATCTCATGTCAACTGAAAAACAAAGTAATTAAATTTTTTTCCTCTCTCAATTTCTCCTTTCTTCACTTGATTCTTTCTTAGGTTAGTGTTTTATACGTTGGACTTTGTAAGTTTACAAGGTTATTCTCTCACTTTTCTTATTTTTTGTCCTTGGATTTTTTTTTTATATTTTTCCCTTACTTTTCTCTCTTTCTCTCTCGCCTTTTCTTTTCTTTCTTTTCCTATTCTGCTTCTACCCAGTCGGCAACATATAAAAGGAATGAAGAATTGATTTGTTTTATTTTTTAATGGCAAATAACCATTTTACCTTTAATGAGTCGTTTTGCTTTTATTTGACAATCCTTTTTTTTGTTAGCACTACCAAACTTTGTTCATCCTAAAATTTTAACCAGATTTTATTCAATATATTTTAAGATCTCTCATAAAATTTCAGCTCAATCTGATGGTCGGATTGAAAATTACACCCAATAACGTAAAACTGGTGAAATTGTGATTTTTTGTCAAATTTCTGAATTTCTCCAAAAATTATGAAATTTTAAACCAATCTAAAGCATCATATTAGAAGGCTCCACGTAAATTTTTAAAAACTCAATTGAGAATTATAAATGTTTTTTACATAAAATTAATTTAAAAATATTAATAAAATCTTTATCTAGGATAGAGCCCACCCAAGTCTTTGCATTGCCTCCGCCCTTGGATGCAGTATAGATATGGTCAAATCACACAAAGGTTTCATGCGTGGCTAGTGGCATGGATTGTAATTTGATGGAAGGGATTTTCTTCCTTTTATTGTCCTGTAATGGGATCATGGACAAAAGGTTGCTGTGACATTTAACCACTCTCTGAGTCTGATCTGCCAGCCTACCTGAACTTTGCCAATTTGGGATCGTTTTGAAAATGGTCAGAAAGCTAGGTTTACTAAGAAAAGAAAGGCAAGAGGTGTTGGCCAAAACCCATGACCTAAAAGGTAATTACAAGGTGTAACAATCCCTTGAGAGAGACTTTCTTGCATGGTAATTCGTATTCATGGTTATAGATGTTGAAGTGAAACTGATTTTCTACGCTTGATGAGCCTTAGGGTGGCTAGCTAGGTGATGATATTTATACGCATGATCATGCATGTAGTTGAATTATACATATATCTTTCAATAATACTGATATGATCTCCACCGAAGGTCTTTTTCCTGATGGGTACAAAGCATACCCATCTTTAACTTTTGGCTTGAAAATTTCTTATACTACCACACTCGTTTCATATGCATGATCTATTTTGTAGGCGTAGGTCACAGGCTTCTATTTTGGCAGATATATACAGGGGCACATATTGTGCTCCGTGCATCTAGCTTGGCCACAATTAATGGTGATGAGCCCGACACATTTACAAATCAAGCTGAAGAAAATGTTGCCATTCAAGATGTAAAGTACACATGCATGGATTAGCTAAATTTTGTATGCTCAAATTTATAATTACATGTATCATTTTGTTCCATATGATGTTATGACCTTGATAAATCATGCATGATTGGATAATGAACAATCAAGTAAAATTGTGAATGGAAGATAAATTACAGTGAGCCAAAATAATTAACCCTGTACGTAAATCTTGGGTGCTTGCAATTTCAGCTTTAGGAAATGATGCTGTAATTTGGTTGTTCTTCTCAAGTTTGAGTGATGAACATGCAATAAAATGCCAATAATTAAGCAGTTTGTGGAACTAACACTATTTCCTGTCATTTAGCAAATGATAACAATAAAATTCTGATAGGAGTCCTAGCAATGAAGAAAATAACTAAACACCGCAAGCATCCAGCAATACTTCAAAAGGGTAAGTGTGATCTCTTAATTTATCTTAATTACTTTTAATTAAAGATTAATATTGTATAAATGTACTGCTTGTTCTACAGATTTCTGTGCAATGAAAACTTGTAGTGAAACATTGATTGGTTTTTCTGTTTAGTGTGGCAATCCTTAGTCAGAAAGCACATGTTTTCGATTCTAAAAATGGGAGACTTAGGTTGAGCAACTTGTTGGCCCCCCTGTGTTTGTCTTTCATTGATGTGTGTCAACATCCATTGTATCCCACTTGGGCTATATGCACCACAATATTAATGGCCAGCCTACTCATCGATTCCCTCTTTTTTTTCTTTATTCAAGGGAGAGATTCCCATCTATTTTTATCAAAGTTATTATTACCATTTTTATTTATTTATTTATTTATTATTGCCGAGAAAAAGTGCCCATTTGAGCTGTAAATTCGTAAATATAAATTAAGTTATTTGCAGAACAGCACCATGTTATCAACAGTGATTAAAGGCTGATTAGATTTATTTCAAGCTTAAATATCATTGCCATGCATGTCATAGTCTATGATGATCCTTCATCTCCCCGGAGGCTGGAGCACTATATATTACTGTATATTTTTAATGAATTCCCATATATCATTATGCCATGTACTTATTTGCAGCATATCATAGAGAACCAACATAACTAATAGTTTTAGATTTGTCATACGAAATTCAGAAGGCCATCATCACCTCAAGGCCATGTTATTAGCAGAACTTTTCTAATATCTCAAAATTAACCTTTAATGTTATAAAATTAATAGTAACAACTAGCATATTCCATTTCAATCATTTAATGCTCAGTAATGGTGTTTAAAAAAACCAACATATTTGTAATATTTACATTATTTAACGCAACCTAACCTGTAAAGTCAGGTAATACAAATGTTACAAATGATATTGGGTAAAAAAAAATCTAAGAAATAGATATTACGAGTCGAGTAACGGGTTAGGATTTTTGAAACCCAGTCAACAAAACCCAACTTTTATACTCTATACTCCTTTCATCTTTATATTTGATAGTTTATGAATTACGTATTTATTTTTATTTTACTTAAAAATATTTTGGCTTCCTAGATTTTTTCAATATAACAAAAAATAACTTGTCTCTTCAATTGCTGGAGGGAAAAGATTACTAGAATTTAATGGTGGTGTACTTTATAAAAATCAGACCTGATATTTAGAATGTCATGACACATATATATAGTCTATAATGTAGATTCACCTTTAAACTTAAATATGAACCCATGAAAATTAGAAATATAAACATAATTTATAAATATATATAATATTCACTGAAAAGCTTTAACCTAATCCAATATATTCAACAAGCTCAGGTCTTTAAAAAAGAAAAAAGAAAGAATGAATCAAGTATGTACTCAATATATACACTAATCTAAGTTGTCTATATTCATGAATACCCCAAGGGCTAAGAGGCTAAGACATAAAGTAGTGCAGGACCCAATTTATATCCACCAGCCTGAAGTTGTGGATTAATTCGGACATGACATCCTAGACTTCATCAAACATTGTTCTTTGCATGATGTGTAATGCCATCCTCATTTTGGGTCGGTCCGCCAATTATCTAGGTGTGTCCTAAACTTTTGATACGTCAAGTCATAAATATACACTGGCGATGATGGATCCTAAGCTTTGGACACATGAAATCACAAAAGCAGACACTACTTAGAGGGCTTTGGCAACCATGGATCACCTCTCGAGCTTTACCCTCAACAATTTCATTTCCTTGGCAAACAGTACTGCATGCAAAAGTCAATTTAAGAAAGTCAGACTCTCTAAACAAAGCAGAACTGCAGAAGATTTCTCCATTGCCCTTTTGTCACAATTCTTGTTCTTGCCATGCACATTACATATATACTTGCATCTAAGACAAATTCTCAGTATATTTTAAATTATTCGGCATAGAATATTACTAGTCCTCTAACCTCCAATTAATTATTAATTCAATAAAAACATGCCAAAGTTTTGGATGCTTTTTCAACCGTTATAATTCTTTTTAATTGAGGAATGTACGCAAATATATATATTATTTACACTTCATAAGATAAATTTAAAAAATATATGAACTCATAAATAAAATTTTTTATTAATGCTAATTAAATACTGAAAGAGAGATAATATTTCTTCTAAAAATAAAAAACAAATGCATGTATAAATATTTAACCCCGACTTTTCTTTTTAATCTATATATTTTTATTTATCTTAGAAGTTATTTTTATCTTGCTGAGAACAAGTGATTTTTAATTTTATAAATACATCATGGAAATGCAATTTATTTATATAAAAATATAAAAGAATAATATCTTTGAAACATTAAAAAAAATTAACAATGAAAACTAAAACAACAGGACATTTACTATGCAATCACACTCATTTGCACTATTCATTTATTCTAGAAATGACAAAGTTGAAATTTTGCTAAATCTATTATACTTTCTTTTCTCTCTATAAACATCCTTGAGGTTCGTGAGTCACCTACTCTTCTTTCTTTTATGTCTTAAAACACCTTCATTTCTTCCCACAACATATCTATTTGTTTACAGACCAACGATTACAAAAAAAAAAAAAAAACATAATATTATTTTAGTTTATATCAGACAAATAAACAAAATAGCTTACCTTAATTAGAGTTTACTTGGGGTGATATGTTCTTCTTATACACAATTAATCTCTTATCCAGACTCTAGGACTAGTTAGGGTTCTTAGTGATCAAAATATTAAGTGGTGACTCCATTCTTTTTTTACTGATAAGAAACAAGAGTCCCTTGTTCTTTTCCCTATTACCATGAAGATCTTGACTCGGGAGGATGATCATGACATCGCACACATGCGACAAGGATGAACAACACAAAGACAATACCTTTGATAAGTTCTGAAGAGTTCGATGATGAACCAAGAGTAAGCAACCTCGTTACACACAAAATATAATTTTTGAATAATAAGAAATCTAAAAAAAAAAATCATAAATACAAGATAAATAACTCTATTTATACTAATTAAAACATCTTTAAAAAGCTAAAAAAATAACAAAAGAGTTCTAAATAAAATAGAAAAAAATAATCCTAAACCAACTAGAAAAATAATGCAATTCTCATATAGTAGCTTCTAGGCTTTATCATAAAGCCTTCCTGATATTCGATCACTATAAAATTTTAATCCTATAGTAAAAAAAGGCCTTTATAATCTTATGAAATTTTTTAAACTGGATCCAATAATTGGATCAAAAGATATGCTTGTTAATGTAAAACTATACTTTAGAAAAAAAATAAGCTCAAAACCACCTCTTATGTCTAATCCGCAAGCTACCAAGATTAATTTCTTACCAAATCTATAAGCTACTAGGCCTTTAAAACTCCTTTTCTTATATGGATTATATTAATTAAAGCCTAATCATCTCTTAAAATCATCTTGATGTTTGACTTGACCCAATTAGCACCTGTAATAGATTCTTTAATGATGTTTATTGATTCTCATTATATTTTTTTTCTTAATATATAACACTTTTGAGAGTATGTGAAAACATTAAATAATTCTAAAATAATGGGAGTGTCCATAATTTTTGTGGTATTTGTTTGTATTTATGACTATTGATTGATAAATATTTGATAATTATATTATTTATTGTATTTTTATAAAAATGAATGTCTAAGATATTTTAAAAATTAAATAAATTACAAAATGATGTGTATTCTCCTAGATTATATATCTAATGATTTGATATCTCGAAGTAGTATAAATATCTTATCTCAATGAATTTATGTTAATTAGAGAAATTTTCGATAATTTTTTTAAAAAATACAAAACATTGAGATAAATTACATGATTATTATATATTGCATATTTCATCAAGTAGGAGTTTGTATTTGTTTAAATAAAATATTTTAGACACCTTAAAACTATTTATTTGATGTTTTGATCATAGTTTATTAAATAATTATAGTTTCACACTAGTTATATAATGTGATTACGAGCTTTACAAATTTTCTTTTGTATGACTTGTGTTTTAATAAAGATTAATGCTACAAAACAGTCTCTGTGTGTGTGTGGTGTATCTCTTAATCATCTTAAATATGCATTGTTTAAATGTAGTTATTGATGGTCTCAAAACAAATTATAGTTGACCGCAATAAGGGTGAGAAGTTTAATGGTGATAACTATTATTTATGGCATTGTAAAATCCAATTTGTGCTAGATGAATATAAGGTATTAAAGATCTTATCTATCATGATGGCAGAGCCCAAGAAGGGTAGTATAGTAGGGAATTGAAAGCTTATCAGGCATGAACAAATAATGATTGCATTGCTCATAATACATTATTGAGTAGTATGCAAAATGATAACATGGTTGGAATCTCTCATTACTAGCATGTGATAAGCTCTGAAAGAAAAATCTGATGTTGTTTATACAACAAGATTGTGTTGATTAAATTGTATTTTGAAACTTACCAAAAGCACGCTAATCATACTATGAAACAACACTTTTAGGAAATGTGAAATATAATTCGAGATATGAAAATTATAGGAAATAACTTGATTGTTGAACAATATTTTCAAGCTGTAATTTTCTCCTTTTTTAACTCTTAGGATCACATACGAGTTAACATGAAGCACAATATAATGTTCAAATATTGAAGGATATTGCACGTCATCTGGAGTTAGAGGATGAATGATTAAAGTTGTTAAATCCTTAAAGATTTCTGTTATTAAATCTAGTCCTAGCTGGAAAATAAGACCAAATACAAGTAGACTAATGGACCTTCCTAAATAAAACATTGGGCCTGCATCTAAAAGAAAAGGAAAAGGCACCTAAATAAAAGGCTAACGAGGTGGTAAAAAAGACAAGTCCAAGATGACTTGCTACAATTACACGAACCAAACAATATTTTTCTAGTGAGTGCACCCAAAGCAAATACAATGTTGTTTGATTTCTCACTCAGAATATTTAGTTTTTTCAATAGTATTTGTTGTTGAATCTAATCCTTTATAGACTATAGACATAAAAGCAACAAACCATGTAGCAAAAGATCAAATTGGGTTCGAAGAGTATCGTTGAATTGTGATTGGAAGCAAAATGATGTATATGAAGAACAAGTTCAGTATTGTCATGCATAGTATTGACACTTATAAACTAGTCATGCAAGGAGGACACATCTTGTATCTCTATGATATACTTTATGCTCCTAATATTCAATGGAACTTATTTTCCATTCTTATCATGCTTAAATTAGACTTTCATTTTTACCTAGAGAATAATTTTGTTAAGATGTATCTCAGAACAAATTTTTATGGTTGTGGTTATTTTCTGAATGTTTTTTAGTTTTGGATGTTGAATATTCAAGTATTAATGAAAGTTTTGTTTTGCTCTTTTTTATTGATAAAGCTCATAATAACTTTGTTAAATGATAGGCTAGGCTTGGCCATATTAGATAAGAAAGAATGATAAACTTGTTAAAGAAAACCTTTTAGGCCCAATCATAAAAGTTAATTTATCAATTTATGAATATTTTTTAAAGGAAAATAAACTAGAAAACCATTTGAAAAAGCAATTAGGGCTAATACGCCCTATAATTAATTTATTCATTTAGATATATGTGGCTTAATGAACATAAGAGATAGGCATAGTAAGTACTATTTTATCATATTTATACATGATAACACTCATTTTGGGTCATGTTTATTTGATCTCCTAATAAATATAAAATATTAAATTGTTTTAGGTGATATATAAATAAGGTTGAGAATCAATTAAATATAACAATCAAGGTTCTCAGAACTAATCGAAAATACGAGTATTTATTTTAATAATTCAGGGAATTATATGAAGAAGAAAAAATTATCAAATAGCTAACAATTCTTGGAACTCCACAGCAAAATGGTGTTGCAGAAAAGAGGAATCGTACTTTGTTAAACATGGTTAGATTAATGATGGTGTAAGCTAATATGCAAATCTCTTATTGAGGAGATGCAATGTTAACTATTACCTATGTTCTAAACCATGTTCCTTATAAATTAGTACCTTCCACACCATAGAAGTTATGGATTGGAAAAACCTTAGACTTGAGTCATTTAAGGTCTTGGGGTTCAGCTGCTTATGTACATAACATTTCTCATAAGTATGGAAAGTTAGACCCTAGAGGAAAAAAAATGTATCTTTATTAGATATCCTAATCACTTAAAAGAATATGTGTTTATTGAAGAGACATCAAATGAAAATGTGATTGAAATTATGTCATGAGATGCAAAGTTTCTTGAATAGGATTTTTCTTTTTAAAACAAGGTTTAGAGATACATTATTTTTTATAAAACAGATGATCCATAACTTCACACTCATACTATGCTAGTTGAGATAGAAAAGGTAGTTCTTTAAACTTTTAAAAATAGTGGAAGTATATTGTCTTTTAGTGGAAACATTCATTATATAAAAGGTATAAAGAGCCCTAGCTTTGAAGAATCATAAACACGACCATTCCTCCTCTTTGTTTTAGAACTAAAGGAAGAGCTTCATTATAGTTATACATGATGAAGAGCCTAAATTTTTTTCAGGGGGCTATTTCTTCTCCTTCAAATAAGGAATGAATGAATGCAATGAAATATGACATGGAGTATATAAAGACTAATCATGTCTGGGACTTGGTTGACCTTTCACTAGGTCAAAAGGCCATTAATAACAAATTGATTCTCAAGGTGAAATGTCAAGTAAACAATTTTATAGAATGATGTAAGGCTTGTTTGGTGGGAAAATGTTATATATAACAAGAAGGTATAAACTATGACGAAAATTTTTCTTCAAAAGTTAGGTTTGCCTCAATTCATTTAATCCTAACAATCATTACGACTTTGGACTTGGAGCTCTATCAAATAGATGTTAAAACTGTATTTTTTTAATGGAAAATTGGATGAAGAGATTTATATAGATCAACCAGTTGATTTGTTGTCAAAGGTCAATAACGCAAACTTTACAGACTCCATATATCTATTTATAGATTGAAACAATAATCCAAACAATGGAATCTTTGATTTCATCGAGCCATCATCACTAATGAGTGTATGATGATTGAAAAAGATTATTGTATGTATATTAAATAATATAATAAGAGTTTTATCATCTTGTCATTATATATGGATAATATATTGATTACTCGGAATGATAAGGAGATGATTGCCATGACAAATTTATGGTTATCCTTAAACTTTAAAATGAAGGTCATAGGTAAAACAAGCTATGTGTTGGACATAAAAATCATTAAAGACCGATCTAAAAGACTTTTGGGTTTTTTTTCCCAAAAGACTTATATAAAGAAAGTCCTAAAATGATTTTTTTTATGCAACATTATAAGCCCATAGACACTCTTGTCATAAAAAGCATGAATTTAAGTCTTGAAAATTACCCTAAAACTCATGAGTAAAAGAAGAAAATGAAATATATAATATATGTCAAGGTAGTTGGTAGCTTGATGTATGCAATGATATATACACGACTGATATTTGTAATTTTGTGGGATTTGTTAGTCGATGTTTATCAAATCCAGGATTTATTTATCGGGAAGCAATTAAAAAAATTCTTTATTACCTTAAAGAAATGATGGATAATGTATTATTCTATCAAGGATCAAGTTTGTGTTTAATTGGTTACAATGTTACTGCTATACTTTTCTGCTCAATCATGATGTCGTATCTTAGATTAGTAAAAAAACATGTATAGCTCTGTCCACTATAAAAATAGAGTTTGCAAAATATTTGACTACATCCAAGAAGCAATTTGGCTAATGAGGTTTCTATATGATCTTTATTATTATGACCAATGCAACTAACTCAGTATTGTTATACTATGACAGTATGGAAGCATAGGTATACTATAAGGATCTTAAGTATCGTGGTAGAACTAAACATATTAATATCATACATAACATCATTTGAGATACAATGACACAAAATAAAGTGATTTTGCAACACATATCTACGAGTCACATGGTGATAGATCCCTTAACTAAACTTATACCAAGGGATGTATTTAAGGCATATGTTAGGGAATTAGGATTATATAGATTTTGATCTTTATATCAGTAATCTTATTATGCTTTGCATTGTATCAATTTTTTTATTAGGTATTTATTTCATCTATATTGTTTGAATACTAATAAATAATGATATAGAAACACACACACACACACATGGATTGACAATAAAACGATATTAAGGTATAAGTTGTGAAATGTCATCCCAACCATATACAAGTGGGAGATGTTGGATTTTATGGATCTATTTTATAATTAGATGTCTATGGTTAGCTAGGTTTGACCCAAATTGTATGGAAAAAATAATTGGAAAGTCAAATTGTAAATGTAATTTCTAACAACTTGAGATATCATTAAAAGATTTTATCTCCACCATGAAGAAACAATATCTCTCAATCTATTTAGTAAAGCTCCCTTGGTGTCAACTACTTGCTATCCTCTCAACCTCTTTTCTTATTTTTATGAGAATTATCTCTCATGTATATTTCTTTCACCTGTCTTAGTTTTTCTCACTTGAAGATTTACAACTAAGTCCATTAGCAATAAATAATCTTGAATAACTATTTGAACTTTGTAATCAAGCCCATTCATGCAACAATTAGTGGTATTTTGGGCTTAGTCTAATTTAAAGTATAACACAAGAATGGTTTAAAAACAAAACAATACACCATTTTTTTTTGAAAAAAAAAATAGAGTAAGAAAAAGAAAAGAAAATTGGGACTTCATGTTAAAATGCAATATTTCTCTATCTAGAAAACTAGTTTTTTAATTTCTCAAAATTATACTTAGTTTGGAAAACATATTTTAGAGATTCTCCACAGATTTTCAATACAAGTTTTTCACTATTTTCAAAATAAAACAGAATACAGTTTTTTTATATATATACAAGTGTTTTGTTTTTAGCAATGTAAGAGATTGAAATTTTTTTATATTTACATATTTAGTTAGTGTCATAAATTTAATTTTTATTATAGATCTAATATAATGATATTTTTTGAGTTAACAATATATCTTTTTCATGATATTTTCTAATTTGAATAAAATAAAACTAATAGCCTAAAAATTAGATTATGACAAATACAAAATATTAAAATGACTATTATAAACTATGATTTTGATTTTTTTTCATGAAAAATAGTTGTAATTTTAATTTATTTCTTATTTTTTTGTGGAAAAAATTGTTTTTGTTCTCAAAAAATGAACATGTTTTTTAATTTTTTATTAGAAAAGAAAAACTGAAAAGGAAAAAATACTGAAAAAAAGGGTTTAGAGCCATATAGAGAGCTTATTATGTTCCTCATGGTGTAAGGCGAGAGCCCGAATATATGTTCAAGTCGGTGTATCGGCAAGTCAATCCTTCCTTCCTAGTTAAGTCTTCAAACAAGACATTTTATCAAGTGTAATGAGAATTCAACACATTCAATCTTGGCATGTCCTCGGTGAAAGGCAGAACATGAGTTGTTAACTTCCCAAATACACCAAACGGGCCAGTGTATCATTTGCTTCCACTTGGGAGGCAGTAATGGCAGAAATTGGGAGCATTAAGGATAATGTTTGGAGCACACTGCAAAGCATGAGGCCATTAGTCTCAGATCTCTCGGTTCCAGCGGTTCAGCTTGTCCAAGTTACATAGAAGATATGTCAGATGAGTGGCATCGACTGGAGGGGGGAACTTGAAATTGCATCAAATGTGTCTGAAGCATCGCACTGGAAGTGCTCCTAGGTGGTCAGCATTTCAATTTGGCCGAGCGCATCTTGCCATGCTGTAGACTTTACATGAGCAACCTAGCGTTCAGGAAGAAGAAGGATCTCAGCTAGGCTGCTGCACATAAAACTATTAGCCATTTCTCAGCCAGGCTTGGATAAAATAGCAGAGCAAGTACACGTATTAGTAGAAACGTCTATGAAGAACAGTTGGCTTATAGCGATTATAACAGGAAAAAAAATAGTCAAGGGAGTTGTATTGCTTCTCTTTAGCAAGTGATGGAGACAACTTTAGCATAACATTGTTATTCTGTTTCTTAACGCCATCATACAAAGCCTGAATTCGTAGATCAAGTGCAAAGCCTGTTTGTAAAGGGCAACGCAGAAAAGATTGCGTATCCATCACAATATTTATAGTGCATATTTCTAACGAACAAGAAAAAATCACAATTATAGTTCACAGAAATTTCGAGACAGGCCTATCAAGCAGGCCATTATGAAAATTGAATTTGAAACATCCTTCCAGAATTAAGTTCAAAAGGAAACAAAATGATTAGCAAGCTGGAAGAATATCCTAACAGAACCAATTCACAAGACATCTCTCTTTTAATACATCAATAGTGCTGGCCGGATCTTTGCTGGACATTCACACAACTGTCACCCCAGCTTCCTTTAGAGTCTTGATATTTGCTTTGGGCATTACCCTTTTCTCCTGATACCTAGCTGTAAACAAAAATACAACAGCAATAATTAGCGAGAGCCAGTTTACAAATATTTCAAAGAATTATATTTCCTAGATACAATGACAGTACACTAGAATCTTACTTCAAAGCAGCAGTTTCTGGAGTTCGTCCTTATCCAAACGGGTCTTACAATGAAACTGAATTTCATATTGAGCTCCAAATATACGCTGGCGTTTTAACCAAAAATACTTATTGCGCAATTCATGGCTTTGTGTTTTCATGACCAAAATCTGTTTCTTTATTCGCATTTCAAATTGTTCCCTGGACTTTTTATCAACATGAGGTGATCGTAACACAGTATATAAGACACGTGATTCAGGCAATCTAATCTTCCGTGCATCAGCTGGAATCCCTGAAATAGTGTTTCCAGGAACTAGATCTTCAAAAGATCGAATCGCTATGCATATCTTGGTGGTCATTGCTTTTGGTGGTCTTTCTTCTTGGTGTCCTGAGATTCACAAGATCACAAAGACAATAAGTCCAAAGAAAATACCACTCTGCACGAAATGAAGTCCATCCAGGATTCATAAACAGATGAAATTATAATACTATTGGAATTGAAACTGATTGAGCTGGTCAGTAACCCTAAGGTTCTCAGGATCACAAAGAATGTTCATTGTGAATCCAATGTACAGGATGATCGTAAATTTTACTTTTACTCTAATATTGGAAAGTACAAGCATACAGAGGTGGACATGACCCTACATGCAGGCAACCAAAAAAATAAAAGGTATAAAAATTAGAACAAGCTGAGATTGACTGTTTGTGAACTTAGAGATAATGTTCACATTTTTATTAAGAGATGGATTCTTCATCAGATTATCCTACAAACAAAGGTTTCTATAAGAGTTACAGCTACAACAAGATTACACATATGATGCTGGTCAAATCAATGTTTTTATTTCATTTTTTTATGCATTTGATTGATATCTTAAGAAGTAACAAATGGTAAACATACTCAACTATAAGAACTAACAAACCAATTCTAGTGATGATGTGGCAAGACATGGATAGGGTGTATTCTATTTCTAAGAGTCCAGGTTAAAATGCATAGAATCAATGTACTGATTGTGAGTCGGTGAAATGTGAATGAAACATAGAAATTTCCGTTCTCTCTTTCTCTTCGCAGCTTCTCTATCCTATCCTCTTCTCTTATCAACTAAATTCTCTTCTTTTCTCATCTAAATCTATCCCTTCAAAATTCCTAATTTAGTCCTAAGATTGTAAAAGGTCCTTTACCAATATGATTCATGTTGATGAGTTTAGGTGCACAGAATATCATATGCATGATCATAAATTAGTAAAACTAGATCTCACTGTAATACCTCCAGCAGTAAGTCCAGATGAAGATGCAACTGTAGGCATTTTAGTACCGCTTTCCTGTTTCAGTTGCATAGAATCATAAGAGCAGCAGTCACAATGGGGCAATGAAGATATCTCTTAATAAAAAGAACATATCTCTTAGCTAAAATAAAGTTGATAGCGTGCAAACATCCAACACAATGATAAACATATATGTTATCTCATCAAGGTATAAGAATTTGCAATGCCCAATGACCAAAACTCAATAGAGCTGCACATTCCATGTACAAGCACAAAAACCACCAGTAGGTTGACATCAGGAGAAGGTTCATGAAACATTAATATAATCTACACACTTTTATAGGCTATCCTAAAAAATTGATGGCTGGAACTTTTAACTCAATCATATTTCTGACAGTACAGCAATTTGTTACATGTAAATGATGTAATAGCTTCATAACTACATTGCAAAGCAACCTAATTGTTTTGCACAGAAACTTGCATTCACTGCACAATTTGCAATAATAGAACTAAAGTTCATTCAACAAAACACTCAGAAACCCATTAACAAACATGAAAAACCAAACCACCTCCAAAACCATCACAAATATGCATCTATACGAGCAACTATGCCGATTCTGCTCCATTAGAGACCAAAACAGAAAAAACCCATTATCAAACTTAAAAAAATAACGCCACTCCACCAACTAAAACCAATAAAAAAACGAAATAAAATCACACAAACACATTCAAGAAAAAAAAAACAAAGAAACAAGAAGAAACTTTATAAACCATTTTAGTGCCATATTCAATAGCTTGTTCAGGATGAGAAGTTACATTCTTTCCAGTGATTCCTTGACAATTCTTGTTAACAAACACTGCTGGTGGTGGTGGAGGAGCCGCCGTGAAAGAGCGAGATTGTGAGTAAGAAAAAGATGAAATCTTTGAAGAGAAAAACGATACAAGATTTTTTGCTTGTCTTGACATCTCTCTTTTCTCGGGTTTCTTTCTCTCTTTGATCTTCCTCCCTCTCTCACTGTTAAGAAAACGCAGCCAAAGATTTCTCAAAGTGAAAGTGAAGTTCTTTGTCGGGTTTTTAGTAGTTCTTGTTCGGGTCACGACATGGAGCTCTTGAACCCGACCCGACGTCAAAACATGGACTCTCACTTGGAAAATCCCCCGATTTAGCCCATGTGTTTTGTATCCATTCAGGCTCAAGACATGGAGCTCTTGAACCGACCAGAACTTACAATTCGGGTTTCTTTTTTGGAATATCCCACAATTTAGCCCCTGCTTTCTGTTAATTTGACAAACGAGCCCCTGTAGAGAACATCTCATCGAATTTATCTTAACTTCTAAACATTTTGTCAATTATACCAGATCGAACAGAATTATAATTTATAAACAATATGGTGTTATCCAAAAATGACTAGATTAATTTTAGAGAAGTGAGCATAAATGTTTAGTTTATAATCATTTAATATATAATATCATGATAAAAGAATATCATAATTATTAAGTAAATATATAAACTTAAAAAAAATATTGAAATACAATCTTAATATGCATATTAATCATACATTAAATTGTGCACAAGAGAATAAAACTAATTTCTAGTATATATTCTAAGCATATATTAAAAATATATTTAAGTAAAATCTATAAAAGATACTCACTTATTAAAGTACTTAACATATAATTAATTTTAAATTTGTTGTTGTTGTTGTTGTTGTTGTTATTGTTGATTAATTCTTTATTCTTAAAGATTTATTATTCATCACTTAGTGAAAAATAACGAATTTTAATCAGTTTCTCATTATTTCAACAACTCCTTCTAATTTAGGTACACTCCTAAACAAGGTAAAACCAACTTAAATAACTAATCCTAAGCTCTAGATTATGATGAAAATAAGAGGAAAAATCAAACCTTAAAATAGAGGAGCAAAACTAAAAATTTAGGTGAAGAAAAGTGTCAAAAATTCTATAAAATTTATGTAGAAAAACCAACCTTAAAACACTTTTATTCACCTTTTTTTTATAGAGAATTTTAGGTACCAAAACTGGTGGAATTCAATACATTATTAACTTAGGTCCTCTCACCTCAAAAATCCTAAGTGGTTTTTGAACTCAATTTTAATTTTTCATATTTCCACTAAAACAACCACTAGAGAAATTTGTTTCTTTTCTATATGGGGTAAAGCTTTTAGAGGGTTATAAGTTTCTTCAAAACATGTCAATCAATAGTTATTTAAGATCAATTTCTCATTCACCCATAATTTATTGAAATCAGGTTAATGTTTCATGTTAAAGAGTTTATGTTGGAGATTAAACTCCAACAAAGTTTAATCCTTAAAAGTGAGTGGATTCCACTTTTAATTTGGGCTCAAATGTGCTCATTAATATATGTCTCTCCTTATAAAGTAAGTTTATCATATTTTGTTTACACTTGATTTGAATTGACTATATGTGACAAATATAGGGGTAAAATTGATGAGTTTTTTTATAAGGTTTTGTTTACCAAATTGACACGAATACAATGGCTAAAATTGGGTTTTTTTTGTTTTATACTATAAATTTAATTTGAGTTTAAATCAATCTAAGAAAAGAAAAGAAAGAAAGAAATTTGATTTTAGATCATTTCCAGTTATTCCAAGTAATTTTACTAGACCAACCTATGAACCGCAAAGAAAATCATTCATTTTCAGTAAGCCAAGTCATTAAAATATATAGGCCCCAAATCACCCCACTTACATGGAATGAGAATGTTGATAAAGCATAATGGAATATGTTGTAAAACATAAAAACTAATTGTTAAATGACACTAAACATTTGTTGTGTATTATCCTTTCATTATTGTTTTTCTTCCTAATTGTTAAGGTTTAAAAGGTTCATGTTTAGTTTGATGAATCTACCATGCTTATTATTTCAAAGTCTGACTAGGTTCGGCATGTAGCCAAACCTAGAGAAAATGGGTTTGGTATTTTAATAGACCCATGGTGATTTGGGCTCACCTCCCAGCTAAACCCAAATGGATTGAGTTCGGTTTCTTACTAGACCTACGGTGACTTGTGTTTAGCTCATTGTTGAACCAAAATACATTGGGTTTGACATCTTACCAGACCCACGATAACTTTAGTTCAGCTTATGGCTAAGATCAAGTATATTGGGTCTGGCATCTTGCCTGACTCATAATGACTTGGGCTTACATAATGGCTAAACCCAAGTATATTGGGTCTTGCATCTTGCTAGACCCACGGTGACTTAGGATCAGTTTATAGTTAAGTCCAAGTATATTGAGTATGACATCTTGTCGGACCCATGGTGACTTAGGATCAACTCATAGCTGAGCCCAAGTATTTTAGGTCTGACATCTTGCTAAAACCATGGTGACTTGGGCTTATCTCATAAATGAGCCCAATTATATTGGGTTTGGCATCTTCCTAGACCAATAATAACTTGGGCTCACCTCATGACTAACACCTTATTAATGGTTTTATACTCTTTCAATGCACAAAATTATTAAGTAAAAAATATTGATTCATTAGTTTCCCTCCAAAATCTTTATTCATTTGATGAAAAAAGACTTGAAAAGCTCCTTGGAAGACAATCGGTCAGTTTTATCTTGTCTTTCTATGTTAATTTTAAATGTTGTCAAATGAAGATAAAACAAATCTTTTGAGAAGACTAGTTGACGGCGTGTTATAAATGCAGTAGGCGTTTAGCCTTCCTAGGATTATAATAGGGTGTCATATGTCTTTCATTCATTATTGAGAGTAGAGGGTGGTGACATGTATATAAACCCTTTTTTTCCTTGTTTCCTTCCTTTACTTTTGCTAAAAATTTCTTTTGCCTTCTGTGTTTTAGGAGTTTAAAACCAGAACAAAAAACCTTTTCATAGGAGCAAAAACTAGGTAACTATAAAACTTTTTTTTTCTTGCTTTAATTTTTTTGAAGAATGGCATATAAAAAGATCGTGTCTCTTAAGGAAAACTCTAATTTTAGACCTGAGACTGGTGACGCTTGTCAGGGATTTATGACCATTAAGATTGACCTACGATCTAGAATTGGTGTTGCTCAACCCTTCTCCACTAAAAAGGGTAAAGCTAGAAGTCCTCAAGAGGTTTCAAACCTCAAGGAATGAGAAAGGTTGCCAAAGACGTCTCCTGATGAGGTTGAAAGCATTGTTTCTTTCGACCAAGTGTCTTTGGCTAGCTCTTAACAATTAGGGAGTTACAAGGTTTTGATACCTGAAGCTGGTGACTATGTTACCTAGGTCACCAGCAAGTTTGTTAAGGGTAATTTTATTATTACTACCCCTAAGTTTCTAGTGTGGAGTGGCGTGATACATGGATAGCTTATTTCTCACGTTGTCCAAATGGACGTCTAGAAAATCCACTTTGTGCTTGAATATCTTGAGGGCGAGTATGCTTATTGGAATGGTTAGATGACCTTTAAGGTTGGAATCCCTATATAGATTCATTTTGCCCACATTCCTCTAAGTAATGTAACCATCTAAGGGCACAAGGTGCAACCTGGTACTTGGGAGGTGATTGGGAGGAAGTAATAGCTTGTTAAGGTGTATTTTCTTTTGTCTACTGATTTGCCTACACTACTTGGGTGATGAGCTTCTCCTAATCAATAAGTTGTTAAAGTGTTAGCTATATAAGAGTGTTTGCAGTAGTAATGAGATCTGTTACACATCCTATTCCAGAGATGTCTTGATTCTCTATCATTAATGATGAGTAGAGATATCAATAAACTAGTAGGATAATTAAAAGCCTTTTGAAAGATTTCTCACAAATAGCGCAAACTAATGATGTTCTAAAATCAGGTATGTTCAAGGAATATATTATTTGGTATTTGGGTAGTGATTAATCAAATGTTCTTGTCCTAAATTTCTTTCTTCTTAACGTAGGAAGTACAGGACCAATAATAGAAGTCTTAGTACCTACAAAAATCATCCTTATCAATGAGATTTAAAGACCTACCGATGATAAAGTCAAAAACTTTTAATGGAAAAGACAATAAATGAAATAAATAGCCTTAAATTCCAAGAAAAAAAGTGTTTGTTCTTGTTTAATGCTCTAAAATATATGAACTTTTAGAGTAGAAAAAATTATGAACATTTTACCTGGGTGGTTCAATGGTATTTATAACCCTTGAACCTTGTTGTCTTTAGGAAAAAGGAAAGACTAGGAAGTTTTTTGCTTTTGATGAAATTAATGAGGGATAAATATTCCTTACATATTATTAATGAGGAAAAAAAAATCTCTTACATATCATTAATGAGATGAAAAATATAGTAGGCATCTTAAGAGACTTTTCATACATCTATAGATGTAGGAAGATTATTACCTCCTACATGAACAATTCATGTAAATAGAAACATATGGTCTTAATATGGATGTCTAAGTCCGATTAGGTCTAACATGTAGCTAAACCTAAAAGAAATGTGTATGACATGTTGTCGGGTCAATGGTGACGTGGACTCAGCTCTTAGCTGAATCAAAATATATTAGATCTAACATTTTACCAGACTCACAGTAACTTGGACTCGGCTCATGACTAAGCCTAAGTATATCGGGTCTGACATCTTGCCAAATACATAGTGACTTGGGCTCATCTTATAACTAAACTAAAATATCTTGGGTTTGAAATCTTACAAGACCCTACGATACTTGAGCTCAGCTCATGGCTAAACTCAAGTATATTAAATTTGACAAATTGCTAGACCTATTTATAATTTTGAACTCTTTCAAAGCACAATAATATTGACTCATCAATAGTAAATTTATGCTTTAATTAAAAGCTTCTAATCTAGTTTAGTGACTCATCCTTCAATTTATAAAAAAATAAACACTCATCCTTCAGTCCATGTGAGTCAGAAGTATGTGTACTGGTGCGAAAATACAAATTGAAGACTAATGAAGTTTGCATGATGTCGCGGGATGGAGAAGCGTGGCACAACGTCATCTGGCGACGGTGGAGGCTCGTGTCATGCCTCCAGTGTGAGGTGTGTTGTGTGTTGGGAAGGTTCTTTTAGATTTAATCATAAAATTATGATTAAGGTTCAGGAGTCGCCACCTAGTATCATGGTCACTAGGAACCTATGGTCTGTGAGAGTCTAAGTAAGGGACTGGTTGTGCAAAAGGAAGACGCATCACCCCCAGTGCACCCTACCTAAGATAAGCTGCATTGTTGTTTGATTGTTTTTCTAAGTCGGGTTTCTATTTGTTGGTCTTTTCTAAGGCTCAAGGCATATCTCTTTTCATGAGAGAGTCATGGTCACTAGGAACCTATGGTCTGTGAGAGTCTGAGTAAGGGACTGGTTGTGCAAAAGGAAGACGCATCACCCCCAGTGCACCCTACCTAAGGTAAGCTGCATTGTTGTTTGATTGTTCTTCTAAGTCGGGTTTCTATTTGTTGGTCTTTTCTAAGGCTCAAGGCAGATCTCTTTTCATGAAAGAGTCTTTACCTTATCGGGTTAAATCTTAACCGTTCTAAAGTCTGAATTTTAGCATCGTATTTTTACACCTTGTATCTTTAATACACGAGGGTGTACTTTATCGTGTAATTTTACACCTCACAAATATTAAAGTCTACATCTGGATCCTAAAAAAAAAGATTGGAAAAAGATTTTTGATATGTTGGTCAAATCCTAATGGATAATCATAAACTGGTTACGATATCCATTTTTTCTTTTTTTAAAAACATGAAAAAGATGCAATTTTTGTTTTTTTTTTTAATGAAAAATATGCTTGGAAAAATTTTAGGATTTGGCCATATGCAATGAAATATTTTTTTCTTTTTGAAAATGTTTTGATTTTTTTTGAAACATTTCAGAGAAAACTGGGTATTTTAATACCAGATTTGTATTTTACAGTGTAAATATACAACCCGATATTATACAAAAATTGGTAGAAAAATATTTGAGAAAATTATAATTTTTTTCAAAGGATTTTTTTTTGTTTTTTTTTTCAAAAAAAAAATGGGGGTCGGGCCAGACCTAGCCACTTGTGGCCCGGCCCAAACCAAGGGCTAATTAATTGGCTTGCTGCATGCAGAAATGAATTATGTATGCAGCAGCCACGACGAGGAAGAAAGAGGCAAAGCTGGGAGGAGGAAGTTGCCTGGCGTGGGGGTCTCGGTCGTGATGAGGTGGTTCGACCGATGGATCAGGGGGCGTCGGCTGAGGTGATGGTGGCCGGAGTCGGCTGTGGGAGGAAGAAGAAAAGGTTGCAAAAGAGAGAGAAAAGCTGAAAGGAGAAGAGAGAGAAGGTCACGGTGGCTGCTCTGCCACTGATGAGGAGCTGGGTTGATGGAAATTATGGTGGTAAAACTAGTTGTGGAGGTGGAGGTCGGCGCTGATGTTGCTGCTACCAGTGCTGGAGAAGGAAGAAAACGAAAATGGTGGTGCTGATGAGCTGCTGCCGCTGTGGAGGAAAAGGGAGAAGCATCAGTGGAGAGGGAGAAGTGTGGTGGAAAGGATGGTTATCGAGCCGGCGGTGAAAGTGGTATCGGTGGATGAAGGCACGGCTGAGAAGGAGAAAGGAGAGAGAGAGAGACAGCAGAAAAAGAAGAAAAACAGGGGAGGTGGCTGGTTTTTCTCCGAATTTGGACCCAATTTTGCTCCTCTCTCAAGCCATCAACGGAGAGTCTATTTATAGAAGGTAGAAGAGGGTAATCTCGTCTACACCGGGGTAAAATTCCGGCCCTTGATTTGGTTGGTAAGGACCCCAACCGTTGGTTCAAACTAGCCTCCCTGAGTTGTCAAATCTGCAGGAAAAGGCTGTCTGAGTTGACCTATTCACGCCGTCGCCGGTGTCGCCGTGCTGTCACTCATTCTGAAACATTCACATGGGATTGTAGAGGAACTACAGGGGATCCATTTCGTGCAAGTTTTGTTCGATTTCATAGAGAAATCAAGCATTAAATGCACCTGCAAAGTAGGCTCTCACGCTGTTTCTTTCGGGTAAAACGGGGAAGATAATGAACAGTGACCAGACGATGCGTCGTCTGGTTCTTTTTTTTATGCAAAACGGCGTCGTTTTGGACTGAATTAGGGATTTTAACAGATTTTCAATGTAGTCTATCTTTCAATTGGTTTTAATTGAACCCCTAATTGACCCTAAACTTTGGATTTAATGCAATTAAGTCCCTGATGAACTTCAATTGGAACTCCAAAGTTACGCGCCGTTTACAATATGGTCCTTGGTTTCGGATTTATGCAAATTAACCCCTAATTGACCATTAAACTTTCAATTTCTTCAATTTCACCCCCGGTGTTTTTCAATTAAGCCCCTTAATTTTGCGCCTTTTGCAGATTGGCTCTTGGCTGCTAATTTCTTCAATTTAGCCCCTAATTGACCCCAAAACTTTAATTTTCTTGCAATTTAGCCCCTAATTTCAATCAATTAACTTGGTAAAAATTAAATTTGGTCTCTTAAAATTCCAATCTCCTTAATTAAGCCCAAATTAGGCTCCAAAACTTAATTTTTCACCAATTAAGCCCCAAATAAAATTAATTTGACCCATTTAAAGTATAATTAAGTCCTTGCACTTAATTAAATCCTTCAATTGGACCCAAATTAATTCTTAAACATAATTAAAATTTAATTTGGCCCATAATTAAATCAAATTGGCCTATTAAAAATTTAATTATGTCCTTAGTCTTAATACTTATGCAAATTAATCCAATAATCATTTAATTTAACATTGAATTTACATTTTCTCTCTATTTTGGGGCATAATGGGTACAATTAGGCTTTGAATTTCCTTCAAAAATTGCAGCTTGATTTTTTCTATTTTTGTAGCCCTTCTTGATTTGCTTTCTCCACATTGTCAGCTTTATTTTATTTTTTGATTTTTATTTTGAAAAAAATTAATTTTTAAAGAATAATCTAAAATTAGATTATGACACATGACATAAAAAAAAAACATGAAAAAAGGAATACCCAAAACGAATGAATACGCTTAAGCATAAGCAGTTTCTATTGAAAGTTCAGTAAAAATCTGAGAAAATTATAAAATGAGTTGCCTTATAAAAAAAAAAAAAAAAGAACAAAAAAAAAAAACAGTCCTTTCCCCTATTTGTGTCTTGTCATTCTGCCTTCATCATAACACACACAAAAATATTGTGTTGTCTAGGACTCTAGGGTGGGCTGCTTGTCCTGCCAGTGACATCATCGTTTGAGACATACTTACTCCAAAACCCATGTTCTTTCCACACCTGATTCATTTCTTCAATTGGGACATTCTTGGTCTCAGGCACAAAAAAATATATGAAAATGGTCATGATAATAACAAATCCACCAAAAAATAAGAAGAGACCAAACTTCATGTGACAAAGCATGGAGAGGAAGAATTGGCCAATTACAAATGTGAAGAACATGTTAACCGAGACATTGGTTGCTTGTCCTGCTGATCGGATCTCCAGAGGGCAAATTTCACTCGGCACTAGCCATCCCAAAGGACCCCAAGACCATGCAAAAGCTGCGACATACGCACATATCAAAAACAGCACCAAGGAGGATACACTCTTAGACATCCCTCCCTCCCCTTCTGTCCCAAAAGCACGCCCTATCATAACTGCAACAAGAACCTGCAATCAAGTTTAACATCATCGACTAAGTCGAGCTCAAAGTCAACATTAATGTCGTTTATACACTAGTGCTAAGACTGACTAGGAGTAATTTCATTAAGGTTGTCGTATACCTGACATATGATCATTTGCACGCCACCTTCAAGAAATAAAGCCTTCCTTCCTAGTTTATCAACGGAATAAACAGATACCATTGTGGCCACAACATTGACTACGCCGGTTATGACAGCAGACATAAGCGAGGCATCGTCACCAAAACCCAAAGTCTTAAAGAGAACAGGTGCATAAAACATGATGACATTAATTCCTGTAAGTTGCTGGAAGAAAGGGATGAAGGTGCAAATGATTAATTGAGGTCTATATTTTCGGCCTGTGAAGTTTTTCCATGGGTGCTCAACTTGCTTTGCAGCCATACTAGCATCAACAAGATCCTGAAATTCTTCGTCGACATTGTTCGTGCCTCGAATCTTTTGCAACATTTTCTTCGCTTTCTCATGGTTGCCCCTCTCAAGAATGGAGTTGGGGGTATCGGGTAGAAAGAGAGAGCCGATAGTAAAAAGAATTGCCGGGGCTGCTGCAAGGCCTAAAGAAATTCTCCATCCCCAACCAGCTTTTATCTTGGAAGTCCCATAATTGATGAGATTGGCTGCCAAAATACCAATTGTGATTGCCATTTGAAATCCAATATTGAGTGCTCCTCTAAGGTTCGCCGGTGCCATTTCTGAGAGATAAACCGGAACAGACTACAAAAACGAATAGAAACAGATTGAAGACATTGGCTCATTTATAATATAATATAAAAAAGAGCTATAATTGGTTGGAAAAAAGTGTAGTTACACACGTTTTTCACATCATTCATTTGTGATTATTAAATTTATCAATAGTAAATAAGTTTTTTTTACTTTCTAATGAAACAACATAAAATATCTTTGAAAAGTAAAAGAATTTAAATCTAAGTATCAGTGACCATTTTTATATTTTTATAATTATTTTTTTTTGTTATTATAATTTTAATTTTTAAAAAAATTAGTATTTGATCGAATATAAAAAAACATACATGCACAGTAAAATTATAAAAATGTCCTTGAAAGTAAAAAACATTAAACCTAAAGTCAAAGTATTTTCTGGTATTTTCACAATAGTTTTTGTGTAATTATTAAGTCAGCTTAGGGGTAGTTTGATATTTAACCAAATATAAAAAAACAAACAATTAAAATACATAGTAAAACTATAAAAATACCCTTAAAAGCAAAAAAAAAAAAAAAAAACTAAAGTCAAGGGGCTTTTGGTATTTTCACAATTATTTTTGCATAATTATTAAGTTAGCTCAGGGGCAGCCATACCCTTTGATGGGCGCATGCGGTGCCTCCTAGGATCAAGAAAGATCTTTCCACCTTGTCATAATTAGAAGTGGCGTTGTGACCTCTCACATATGGAGTGGCACATGTCGGCGTTGGTGGTCTAGTTTCTCACCAATAGACCTTTCTTCTTCTTCTTCTTCTTCTTCTTCTTTTTCTTAAAAAATTACAGTTTGATCCTCTTTGTGGTGGTATTTTAATTTTATTTCTTATTCTTTTGATTTTTAATTTTTGTTATTATCCCTTTTATATAATTTTTATTTTTTTTAATTTCATCATTCCATCCCAATTTTTATATATTATTTTTTCTTTTTTAGTTTCACCCTTCAATCAAATATAAAATTTATTTTGATCATCATTTTTTTAATTGCTATTTTTTCTTGAATCTTTTTGTATAATTAAAATTCTTTTTTTAATTTTATCGATCATTCAATATTTAATTGATTTAGAATTGAACTTTATAGTTTTTTTCAGATAGGGTGCTTCGGCTCTAATTACTCGGGTCACAAATTTAAAAAGTTAACACGAGTTTTTTTATTTAAAAAAGGTCTTTATAGTTCTTTTTATTTTTTATCGGGTTATTCCAATATTATAATCTGGCCTGCAAGTTTGGCGTGATGATCCTGAGTTGGCTTGACCTTAATTACCAAGGTTACAGGTTTATCATGATAACTCGGATTGACCACGATCATGTTTTTTTATGTCTTTTCTTACCCCATTTTGTTCTTTTGTATTTAATAGGTTGTAAATTGAAATACATCATTTGTCTCTTTTTGAAAAAAAAAATTGTTTTTCCTCCTAGTTTTTAATCGCTTTTCTTTGTAAATTTGATCATCCACAGTGGTTTTCTATTTTTTTTATCTAGTTAAAATAAAGTATGTTTATTCAATCCAAATGGGTTTATGATCCAAGATGCACATTTTTTTTTTAAAAAAAACATGCTTGCAACACCTGAACATAATTTTTTGCAGGAAAAAAAAAATAGGATTCTCTAAATTATTGGTCAAATGCAATGTTATCAGAACCAAATCGGAGACCAATCATTAAATTGGTTTGTTTTTTAAATAAGACAGCTTAAGTTTTTAACCTAGTAAAACCTGGTTTGAAGTAGTTTTTGAATGACAAGTCCGAGCGTAGCAAAAAATTTATTTTTTTAGTATTTGAAGCTAAAATTTTGCACAGAGATTAGGAAAAATCCAATCTAATTTTAGAAAAAATCCCAGAATTTTTGGAAGCTAGGTAGTGTGTGTGTGTATAACTTGGTCAAAAGGCTGTCGGTCAAACCATAGATCTAGTTCAAGAGAATTCTGTACAATTTATTTATGATGAACATATGACCCGTCACCTTTCCTGGGAAACTGAGGTCTCTGGTTCAGTTTGGATAACACTGGGCCGAAGTATTATTACAATTCTGTGCCACTAGTTTCTGGACTGAATGTTAAATTCCGAGGTAAGTGAAAATTAGAGACTAATGGTTCTTTAACGAAAGTATAATTTAGCCTAACATATTCAAAATCTATCTATAAGAAACAAAAAAAAATAAAAATCATACCTGATTAGCAAATCCAACACCCACACCAAGCATCAAACGACCAACAATAAGCATCGCAACATTGACAGCAGCACCATTAAGAATAGCTCCGCCAAGGAAAACCAGGCCTCCAAACATCATAGACATCTTACGACCAAATCTCCTCGTTGTTGCAGAGGCAAAGAAGGAAGCTATCAAGGCCGCAAGATAGAGGGAAGATGTGAACATCGTTAGCACATGATCATCAAATTTGCAGTACATATTTTCCTCATGATTTCCATGCTGTTTCTTGTACACATGGGGGAAAAATGGTTTGAGGAATGAATCCATCGCTGTTACCCCTCCTACAAGATGTTACAGAGCCAACGATCATCATCAAATCAACACAAAATATGTATATTCATGAAAATCATTCTTACTGCATCAAGACTCAAGATCTTTTGTTCACCTGAGATGCCAATATCATAGCCAAACATGAGCCCCCCCATGGCTGCCACCAGACAAGTGATGACCACAAAAGCAGTGACACCACCTTCGTATTTTCTCCCGTCACCTTGAGCCGCCGCAAAACCTCCTCCTGCCATATTTTCAAAAGGCAAAAGCAATACCTCAAAATATTGAGAAGTAGGTCTGTTCTTCTCTTATTTATGCTATTGTCTGGATAGCATAAGGGATAGCTTTCGTGAAATGATTCCATTTAAGGCCAGCATGCGTGGACATATATGTGGTTTCCAAATTTGAGAGATTGGATTGATATTGAGAGATTTCCTTTCTGACTCTTGAGATGAAAATAATTAATTAATACTGTCAAATATTGGATAATACAGAATGGACAAAATAGGAAATTAATGTTATTTAGTATATATATAGATAAAAAATAATATTAATTAAGGAGGAAGAAATTTAAGGTCCAGACCATGCTTTTAATGGTAATGGAAGTTACAGAATTTGCACACAGGATAAAATCGAAGTTGACTTTATCAACGGCTGGAATCGAGCAGATCAGGGTCCAGATATACGTGCTCTTTTTCTTTCATGAGTAATAATGCCAATGATCGTCCTGTAAGATTTTTACTTCCCAATATTTTTTAATTATTGGATTTATGGGATTTATTATGAGGATCAGCTTAATTTACTCTTCTTTTTTTACAAAGGATAAGATACAATCCCATTAATTAATATATATATATATATAGAAATAACTGATAATAATATTTTAAATATAATTGACTAATATTATTAATTTATTGAGTAATATCATATAGAAACTTAACCATGAATATATTCACATATTTATTCATCTAAACACACGTATTCAACATATTTAATTTTTAATTAAATTTATTTAAAATAAAATAAAAGTTCTAGATGGCATTCAATTTAAATTCTAAATTATTCTCAAATTATGAAAATAATAATATAAACTATACCATTATTTGTTTTGTCAGATGATAGATTAAAATATCAAATAAAGATGTATTCACACATCTACCATCTAAATATCTATTCAATATAATTAAATATTTACAAAATAATTTGTTGAATAATACACATCAGCTTGGCATAATTAATTTATTATAAGTTACTACATGGTCCCATTAATTAATATGCCATATATTATTATCTTATAGTACAGGTTACCATCTCTAAAAAATCATCAATTCTATTCAACTTTTATATTTTTTCTTCTCTTCTCGAAACCTCAATATTCTATAAAAAGATTATGTGAAATACTAATTAATTAATGAGACCAAACTGTAACTTAATTATAGATAATCGCTTGAATTAATTACGCGACTCGCCCCCAAAATTACGTGGTCTCGTTTTTTTCTCAAATATCTATTATACAAAAAAAAAAAAAAAACAGTAATCAAGAGTGGATTACTGTGAATTGTGAGACCATTACCATTTATTCTGGATTATGAGCATTTATTGTTGATTAAAATAATGTTTTATATTTTTTTGTTTTAGTTTTTTTTCTGTTATAGATTTTTTTTTTAATTTTTTTAATGTTGTATTAATTGAAATTTAAGATTGATAATTTATTTTTATTTGTCTTTTTTATGGTTGCTAAGTGCTTAATTTCATGGAAAAAATTTCAATTTAGTTGCTTACAAGAAATTAAAAGTGAGGGGACTAAAGTTGAAGAAAAAAATACCATGCCTTTATTTTTTATGAAAATAGGTATCACCTTTTTCTTTTTTCCACCCTTCAATCATCTTATTTTTTTCCTTTCTTTTCAATTAGATTCTTTAATATTGTGTTATTTGATATTTGAAATTGATATTTTTTTATCTACCTTTCATGTGATTATCTCGATCACTAAAACTAATCACACCATTTTTTTCATGCTCGTGTACATAAAAGATGATCCAATTTTATTGTCATAAAAGGATTGAAAATTAGAGGATCAAATTATATTAGTAAAATATTTAAAGGTCCTTTAAAAAAAAACAAAATGTCGGCTCCTTTTCCAAATTTCTTTCCTTTAGGTACGTCAAAAATAATTTTTGGTACATATAGTATTGAAATTATGTGATTAGGTCCAAAACTTTGTTTTTCTTTCATTTAAGTTTCTGAGTTTGAGGGAGAAGAAAAAGTCACTGAATTACAATGAAGGGGAGAAAAGGTTGACAAACACATATTTTTCGGCTACAAAACTCATAATTATTGGTATCAATGGGTTCCATTTACTCATAGGAGTTCTATTTATATTTCTTTTCCATCTATCTAGCACAAAAAGTAGATCGGACTTCAAATTTTATTTTTACTTGAGTTGAGTTTTTTTTTTTTTTTCTAACTGATTAAATGGTGATTTATTTTACCAGAAACATGTTTTTAAGGTCTCTATGGTAGGGGTGAGCAAAAAAACCCGATTAAACAGAGAAAACCGGAAAAAAATAACAAAAAAAAATCGAATTAACCAATTAAAAATCACAAAGAATTTCTGGTTCGGTTCGGTTTCGGTTTCTAAAGTCTGAAACCAATTGAACCGAACCGAACCGAACCGGTTCAACCAGCCAGCACTTAAAAAAAAGCAAGTATAAATAGAATTTTTTCTAACCCTAAAGTAACATTCAGCCATCAGCCCCCCTCTCCCCTTTCCTTTCTGCATATCTCTCCCCTTTCCCTTTGCTCTCTGCATATCTCTCCCTTTACTCTCTGCTTTGCTTTGATTTTTCTCCCCTCCCTTTACTCTCTATAAACCTAAAGTTACAGGCTTTATGGGGTGCATGCATGATGTGGGCAAGTGCCAAGTGGTGGATTTTTTTCTTTTCATTCCCCCCTTTTTTTCCCTATTGTATTTCTTATCTTTTGCTGGCTTATGTGGCTGAGGGTTTGGACATATTTGTTCATACAAGTTTCACCAACAAACATGACATCTTTTTTTTATTATGCGTAGCAGAAGCTTTGGATTTGGAGGCTCTTATTTTAATTGTGGCCGGTTGAGGCACAGAGCATCAAAATGCCCAAACAAGGAAGATTTTTAGTTGCCTTCTTCGACGTAGGGATTTTTTTGGGACTGTGAATAAGTTGGAATAATTTCTGTTTGAACCGGTTTGGAAGGGAAAAAACCGAACCGAACCGAACCAAAATTAATTGATTTGAACCGGTTTTCGGTTCGGTTAAAAAAATTAAAAAAAATAAATTCGGTTTGGTTGTTTATTTTGGTTCAAAACCGAATTGAACCGAAAATGCTCAGCCCTACTTTATGGTGTGCTTTTAAGTGTTTTTAGCTGAAAATAATAGTTATTTTACACCTAAGGGCTAACTACTCGATTTTCTGGCCACCTTTTGTGGCCGGGATCTGTAACAACAAACAACAAGTGCTTTTAGTTTTTTATTTATTTATTTGATTTTTTTCACCTTTATTTATTTTTCTTGCTAATTTTTTCTTATTTTCAACATTTAATATTTTATTTGTTTTGAATTAATCAATGTAATATGTTTTGGTTTGATATTTTTAGGTTTTTCATGGTTTGAAACAAACGTTTCAATACTTACTTAATTTTACAAACATCTATTTTTTTGTTGTATAATTAAACAAAAAATATTTTTAGAAAGAACGAAGTTTTTAAACAAAGTTTAGTCCATCGCTTGGCTTACGTATTATATAATTAAATAAAAAATAGTCTAAAAAAGTTAAAATTTTTGGAGTCCATGATCCATATCGTGGTTTTGATGGGTTGGGCCACAAAATCTAAATCAATTCAATATGTTGTCGTCGCTATATTTTTTAAGAAAATATATCATCTTGAGATTTTTGTTTATTTTTTTTGTTGCAGTATTGAAATTATGTGATTAGGTCCAAAACTCTATTTTTCTTTCATTTAAGTTTATGAGTTTGAGAGAGGCGAGAGAGTTAATGGATTACAATGAAGGGGAGAGAAAGTTGACAAACTCCTATTTTTCGGCTACAGAACTCACCAAGTTGCTCGGGTTGGCATGATTGCCAGACCCAATGCTCTTAGATCTGTCATACCAGACCCAAGACGCTTAAAACATTCTATATACTCTTAATATTTTTTTTATATTTTTTTTTAAAATTGATATTGACCCGCTACTGAGCGCGAGCCAATATACTAATATTGATCCTAAAAGGAGTAGCCATTTCATTTGTTCCCAATGTCAAGTATAAACATGACTTAATTTTCATAATATTTATCTATTTTTTTCATTAGTTTCCTTTTAATTTTTTCTTTCAAAATTTTTAGTTATCAAAATAATTGATTTATTATTATCATTTTATTCTTGAAATTTTATTCATAATTCATAATTATCTTATTAAATTAAAAAATGCTATTAAGACTTAAATTGACTACAACTAACCTCCTAGGAAATCCTATCTATTTAAACTGATAATTATTATAGTTATTAACTAGATTAGTGGTCCGCGTTTCACTGCGGGCCAGACAAAAGTTTTTTCAACTTAAAAAAATGCTAAGAAAAATAAAATTTTGATCCAAGTCATTAGTTCAATTATTAATTTGAATAAAGAGATTAAAAAACAATAAATAAATAAAATTAATTTATATGCTTTTTTTAAAAAAAATTGATTAGTCAAAATCTTTTCTTGGACCTAATTTTGGCTCCTAAACAGTAATTTTGTTTTTTTTTTGAAAAACAAAACAATATGTTCTCCTTTACAAAAGAAACTATAATATTTTTACCTTGGATTATTTTGGGTATTTTTAGGGAACCTTGAAATGCATATTGTATTGTATCTATAATTGCTTGATTTCCTCCAACTTCAAAAGGAAATACTTGTAATTGCTATTGCGTATTTTATTTATAATTTTAAAGAAAAAAAAGAAAAGGAGAAAAAAACAGCTGTCGAATTTACCGGGCAAGAGCTGTAACTTCCATTTCCATTTAAAAGACAAGTGGCATCCATTCATCCAAATAAAAACATTAATGCATTTCTTTTTTTAATCTGAAACATTAATGCATGAACTCTGTGTGCTTTCTCACTTGTGAGCTAAGCACATGGATAAAAATGGTGTCAGAGATTGCCTGTTATTTTTTTGGTGAAACAATTTTGGGACATTTTTGTAAAATAATATTTTTTTTCAAAAACATTTTGGGAAAGAATAACATACCAAAAAAGTTCTTGAAACATTTTGGGATTTTTAATTTTATAAGTTAATATAAAATTTTAAATAATACTTATTATCTACAAATCAAAATAACTGATTTATTAATAACATTTTATTTTTAACAGTAGTCCATTTAAATTTCAATATTGTTTCTTAACTTATTAGGTTAATTTAATTTTTTTAAAAAATAATTATTCTCGAGAAGTAATTGTGCATTAAGACTCATAATACTATTTATTGTAATAATATAATTATAAAATTGCCCTCAAACAAAAAAGCTTTTGAATTAGGCATCGAAGCCAAGATAATCTTTTTACTATAACATAATTATCTTTTATAAATTATATGAGATTAGATTGATCATTTCTTTCTTTCTTTTTTATATATAGCAAAATTACTAATTTAACCTTAGAATAAAATAATATAATGCTTATTACCTAGGGATATTTTTATTTTTTTTTAGAATAGTGTAATTACTTTGATGCCTTTAAAGACAATAACAACATAACACTCACCCAAGGGTTTTTTTGTCATTTTACTTCGGTTTTTATTGTAAATTCCAAGGGTGATTGGGGCATTATTGTAATTTACATTAATTAAATATAATTAAAAAAACTACACATGAGCTAGCTTATGGACGGCCCCCTCACTGTCCTGGCAACGCGTGCGGGGTCGTCCAGCCACCAAACATCATCTTCCAGGGCGACGTTTGAAACGTCTTGATGCCTACGACATAATGGAATGATCCATGCCACAAACACGCATCGGGATTAGTGTCGATAACTTTTTTTTCTCTCCCCACCTTGAATTTCATGTCAGCCCCTTTAAAAAATCAAACCAGCCCTATGCAATTTATTTCCCCTTTATATTTAGTCTCTATTATTATTATTATTATTATTATTTTAAATAAGCCATGAAATTACAATTTTATTTTCAGTCTCACCCCTTTTTATTTTTTAATCTTCTACTGAGTTATTCCGGTCTCATGATCAAGGTTAAACAGGTAAACAGGTTAACTCAAGTTGACTTGAATCTTTTTCTAATTGATTTGTTTTTCAATTTTATTCTTAAATATTGAAATGATTGAGAATTGAGCTTCAATATTTTTTTTATATACTTTTTATGAGGTTATCATGATTTTACGAGTTAGTTCACGAGTTTTACATGTTAAAATGGGTTGACCTAGATTTATCTAAATTGTTGTCTCAATATTGTTTTTTTAAATTGTCGTCTTGAAATTTGTTTTAATCAAATTAATTTTTTTTTTAATTGTTCAGGTTGTCTTTGAACTTTTCAAGTTGACTAGGTCATATCGAGTTAATCTCTGCACAATTTGTTTTTCTTTTTGAAAATACGTTATCAGTGCTTGGATATTTTTTTAACATTAAAATAAAAAACGTGATCCAATCTGCAACGTAACATAAGTAAATGATCTAATGCTATTTTTATTACCCTCTTTATATAACTAACAAATTATCAATTAATTTATTTTTCTTTTCTTTGTTTTGTTTTTTTAAAAAGACTTTTCATAATGATTTTTCTGAATATTCAATTTCTCTAACTTGTAAAATAGTTTATGATTGTAATCTATTTTTATATTACCATTATTTTAGTTCTGGATTATATCAAATCAAATTATGATAGTAAAATATTAAAATTATTCATATTTTTAAATCTTATTTTAAAAATAAATAATTTAATGATCATTAGTATAATGAAGTGCTTTAAATATTTTCTAAGAGTTATAACAATTACTTAGAATGAAGTTATATGATAACTAATTTTAAATTCAAAATCAAAATTCGAAGAAAGTTTTTAGACAAACAATTTACAAAAAATTCAAATAATAAAACTTGTTGTGAAGTATCTTCTAAGAGAAAATAACAAACTCTCAAACATAAATACCTAAAAACAAAATTAATTCATTTTAAAACATAGTATATAACTTAATATTCATTTATCCTTAAAAGCGAACTTATTTGTAATTCAAATAACGCAAAATTATTGAGTGTGACCCAAATGTTCAATGTAGTGATTATAATCAATTGATAAAATAAGAAAAAATTAAATTGAAGTTGACTATAGTGTTTAATTTAAATATAAGTGATAAATAAGTTGATTTAACATATTTGAAAATGATAGAATGCAATTTATTTTGTTTTCTATATTACTCTCATCACCTTTATATTATTCCTTTAAAGGTCTCTAAAAAAAGAGATGGATAGATGAGTATTTTAGAAAGCTATTTTTAATGTTAATTCTCCTATTTAGTATAGTGAACAATAATAGTTGATTTTTGACTTACTTTTGTATTATTTTTAGAGATTAATTCTATTTGAAATTTAATTTTTAACATTTAAAATTCTTTCAATGAGATTTGATTAAAACTTCTGAATTGAATTCAATTAGTAAGTTTCAAATATGCTATAAATGAATTCAGAAATTTTTTTCTTTAATGAGTGAAGATGTATTTTCTTTAATGAGTGAAGATATATATAGTTTTCATTGCTCATAATATTGAAATAAAACCCATTACATAACTTGTACCAAATTTCATGTACCTCTTTACATAACTTGTAAGTTGATCTACTTTCCTTTCTAACCAACCTCCACAGTTCTACTTGGGCAAGATATTCTTATTCTTCACAAGTCACTTCCATTAATGTCTTGATATAGAAGAAAACTTCACAATAAATATTTTTTTCTTATTTATTAATGGATATTTAATAGAACTACATTAAATCAAAATCATCATACAAATATCTTAAGCAGTCTTAGATTATAATGGAAGAATCATGAAGTTACAAAATGCATTGCCTATTTTTCTTTGAGGACTTTCTTAGCCTTGCAACATAGGATTGAAGTGAACTTCAAACCTTTCACACTCTTTGTAACCGCAATAACACTACAAGATTTCACAGATTTATCGACGGACAGAAACTGTCGGTATGAGATTCAGACTTCGTCGGTAATTTTTTTACCGACTAAATCACCAACGAAAAGTGTTCGTCCGCATATCTTTCATCGGTAATACCACATTCCGTCGCGAAGTCAGTCAGTAAAAGAAATATTACCGATGGTTTTACAAACGGAAATTGCGCGCAAAAAAAAAATTCCCACTCGAAATATACCGACGAATTTATTCCGTCGGTAATAGTGGCATATCCAGTAAATATGTTGCAGCTCTTGGTAAAATGCCGACGGACAGTATCCGCCAGTGAAACCATCGGTGATTGTGGCATTTCCAGTAATATTTTTTAATTCTCTGTGAAATGCTGACGGATACATTCCGTCTGTAAATCCATCGATGGTATTTTTAAATTTTTTTAAAAACATTATTTAGAATAAATAATATAAAATTATATAAATTAATAGTAAAAAAACCAATTATGCAAATAAATTTTATTAAACATAAAAAATAAAGTTAAATAATATTCATTACAAATTGAATGTGTTTCCAAAAAATATTAAATTAGCACAATGGCGGAGCTGGAGGAGGAGGAAGAGGCTGGTTATTATACGGCCAAAAAAGGGAGCACATGTATCACTACTTTGTGATGCCATGTTCATGACCATTTGGCAAAGTTGTTCATAATTTGCCGAGACTTGCTCATATTTCTCGGTGAGATGAGCCGTGTGTTGCTCATAATTCGCCGATAGTTGCTCATATTTTTCGATGAGAAGAGCCGTGTGTTGCTGCAAGGCCATGAACTCCTTATATTGGGAGCTCCCAACGGTTGAGACACTACGGGCCGCCCGCAAGTTCTCGGCTGTAGTGTTGGAGAGCCCGTACACCTGATTTTTATCGAGTTCACTTGACAATCCTACCTCCATCCACAAATCTGGATCGAAATCCGGATGGGTCGAAGGATCGTCCCATATCTCTCCCTCAACCGGCTATTATAGGTCTCCTGAAAATGAAAAAAGAAATCATCATATTCAATTCAATAAAAACAATAACTTACAAAATAAAATGGTTGAACGAACATACCACAAAGTGTTGAGCGCGGTTGTTAACGAACTGTTGCACCCCCTTTTGACGATCTTGACTCCGCACATGCATCTCAACAAACAACTCCATTGGGCTCGGCTCACGTCCAAGAGACGTAGCCTTTAAGGAAAAAAAATTAATTAATTAACAACAAAGTATTTAAAGATATGTTTCATTTAAATTAATCTTACCATCTGTTTTGCATGTGCAGCAAACAGAACAGAGCCACCGGTGTGCGTTGCCACCGAACCATGAATTGGTTGGGATGTATAGCGGTTTGAAATCCCTCCAAACCTTGGAGACCGTTATCTCTTGCATTTTTTTTTTTGCCTTCTTTTGTGCTTCATACAAAAAATCACGCAACCTACTTCCATAGTGAGAAATTAGATTTTAAAACACAATTTTTTTTTAAAAAAATATTGTATTGTTTTCGATGTTACCTAGTTGCCACGTGATTTTCCCATATCCTCCTCACAACAGTGTCATGTGCACTATCCTAGGTGAATTTGTCTTGTGTATAAATAATTAATTTTAAATAAAAATAATAATTTATTTACAATTATATTAATAATTTATTAAAAATAAGCTAGAAATTAGAAATTAACACCAACCTCAAATCTGTCAAACCATGCATCGATTTGAGGTATCCATTCAGGATGTCTGGATATCTGACTCTATTGAAATAATAAAATCTCCATCGATGATTTAAACGTCGATGATATTACTCGGGCGGCCTCAATGTTTGTGAACCTAAAAATAAATTAAAGTAATGAAATATTGATTAGTTGTTCATAAATTATGTTATAATTAAAAAAAACTAAAACCGAAACAAACTTACATTGAAAGGTCGTCCTTCCACCGTGCCTCGTACTTGCGGGTGAATTGATTCCGCTGTGAAGGCATCTCGCCTCTGCGCTGTGAAACTGCGCTGGAAGAGGCAGCATTGGTAGACGGTGCAAATGCCTCTTCTTGATGGGAACCTAAGGACATGTCATCCTCGCTGCTAGAAGAACTAGCTGCGATCCTATGTAAGCGACGAGATGTTGATTTCGTTCTACACAATTTTATACGAATAATTATATAATTAAATTCGATGACTAAAAAAAAATTCGGCAGCACCTCCCCTATACTGGAGACAACTCAAAGTTTTCAAACCTGCAAATATTGACAATAGCCACAACCAATTGACCCCATTCAAAAATCTTGTATATAACCTAACATCTATACAAATAACAATTAAAATTAATGGAAATAATTAAACACATATCATGCAATAATAGAGTAAAATTGAGAGCAAATAATTAAATTTTTTTCCTACATATTCAATTACTAATTACAAGGTAAATTCAATAATAACAATTAAAATTCAACAAAGTATTCAATTATTATCGCAATACAAACAATAAAATATATTGAATAAATTAAAAAAAAACTATAGACTAACAATTAAAATTAATGGAAATAATTAAACACATATCATGCAATAATAGAGTAAAATTGAGAGAAAATAATTAAATTTATTCCTACATATTCAATTACTAATTACAAGGTAAATTCAACAATAAAAATTAAAATTCAACAAAGTATTCAATTATTATGACAATACAAACAATAAAATATATTGAATAAATTAAAAAAACTATAGACTAACAATTAAAATTAATGGAAATAATTAAACACATATCATGCAATAATAGAGTAAAATTGAGAGAAAATAATTAAATTTATTCCTACATATTCAATTACTAATTACAAGGTA
>Ga0307513_10000619_pt1 | contig 50841 bp, 50 predicted proteins | sample 15_EM_MG_FD_202174 | JGI IMG/M metagenome (GOLD analysis project Ga0307513, IMG submission 202174) | Populus trichocarpa ectomycorrhiza microbial communities from riparian zone in the Pacific Northwest, United States - 15_EM | ecosystem: Host-associated > Plants > Roots > Unclassified | place... | reverse complement strand
GCGCAGCAAATGGGTAGGAACAAATGGGATCTCAGACTTGTGTGGTCAGTTGTTTTCTTCGTCGATTTACTGTATCTCCTTGCTGACCCCGTGTCCTACGTATTCTAGACAAAGACATCCTCATTAGTGAGGATGAATAAGGCCACTATAACCCCATCCCTTCTGCAAGAGAGTGCCCCTCGGCTAGTTGTGATGAATCGCACCTTTGGGAATCTCCCCTCTACACGAAAGCCAAATGGAAGGAGGGATGGTTGATTTGATCGCCGTGGAACGGCGATGACACGAGCGCTGCCTACCTGCGAAGACACTGCGCATGGAACCCGCACCATATCCAAGGCCATTATACCCCATCCCTTCTACAGCTCCTAGAGCGCCTGTGGCCGGTTGGTTTGAATCGTACCTTTGGCGATCTCGCCACTGCGTATGCCTCAGGTGGGAGTAAGAATGGTCGGTTCACTTGGCATCGAACTGCGACGATGACGAACTCTACCAGAAGCACACTTATCCGAGCCCACGCCTGCTTCAACTCGCTGCCTACCTGCGAAGACATCAGATACTGTGCGTGTAACATTCACCATATCAATTTTTATGAGTGTCTGATACGATGTCGAGAGACCCGAAGACGATCAGGAGAGTTGAGATGGGAATGAGAGCTGGAGAAATAGCCAGCGAATTCGTGATGGAGCACGGCACTGGCGGTGTGTGTACCTCTCTAAATTACTTCGGAAGTCGACCCTCAATCTTGGTATCCATGACTGTAACACCTTCAAACACCGTTTAACAGAAGCGCACACGATATCGTACGCTTTGTTGACCTTTCCACGTCTCAAAAAATTTGATACACACTTTAGAAAACTGCGATTGCTAGTACTAGTACTATAGCCCTCCTCTTCCATTTGTTCGGTGCTGTATGTTTTCGTTCTACCCTTCACCACACCATAACCGCACTGCTAATGAATATTTGTAGTAGGTTTTGTGTGGTGTCCTCTCTGACCGTTTCGGTCGCCGCAAATGCCCACTCGTCGAAAACCTCTTTTTTTCCTGTGCCCTCGACATCAGTGTTAGTTTCGTTCAGCGTTCCACTAATTCCTGGCCCTCGTATCCATATTCTGTATCGGCAAGGATGGTATTTGTGGTCCAACTGCTGCGACAGCTTTCGAAAATCTCCTTGTGGAAGCGCGTGGACTCGCTAGCGGATTTTTCCAGGAGGGGTATGCCGTTGGATATCTCATCCCGGCCGTGAACAATCTTTTTATTATGCCGGAGGTCAAGCAGGGATGCCGCGCCCTCTTCTGGTTTTCTGTGGATCTATCGCTCTCTGCGGCGAAGATTACAGCGTTGTTGCTAGAGAGTGAGGTGTTATTGAAGGCTATGGCCACGGAGGTTGAGAAGGGACATATAACCACCCGGAAGACAGAGTTTTCCTCAATGAGACGGGGATATGTTGAGCGGCCGCTGAGTCACGTTAAGGTCACATTATTTCTTCCAGCGCCTTTCATTTCCCTTTTTTTTTTTTTCATTACCGAAATCCATTTCTCCAACGATATAATTTTCTAATACTATCAATCCTGAAAAAGGATGCCTTCTTCGATGGCACCATCGCCTTTGAAATCGCCATCTGAAGGTATCTAGGATCGAAGGAATCGGGCTGCCTTTCGACCCCGCTATTGAATGTTTGAAGTTTTTTGAGCACCGAATTGATGGCACCATCAAATATTCGAACCGAATCTTAATGTCTAATCCGACTAAGAACTTGATCAATGGACGCTGGTAGTTACAAAAAAAGAATTCGGACGAGAAATATATCTGGGTGAGGAGATGCGATGGAGAGTTGATTACATTAAATTGTGTAATGTAGAGAAAACGGCGAACAATCCAATACGCAGCTAACTGAAGTCGTCCACAAGGACGGATCGCAATTGAACGTTGAACGTGCAGCGCTTTGCCCCTAATCGACAGGTGCATAGTAGTATTCGCCACTCCCCGTCTGGATCCCCGTTGCAATTCTGGTTTTCCTCTCCCATTTGGTGTCTATTATATCTAGCTCTTCTTCTTGGAGCCTAAATTTAATTCTGGTAAACGCAGATTGATTGCCATGGCGAGATCGTGCCTACTTACCCTCTTTCCCCTGTTCCCTACCTTCCATATACCTTCAATAACTCCCCTTTCCCTTCTTTCTCGATCCATAGCAACTCCTCTCAAGTCAAATCGTTGTTGTTGCGTTGTACTTGGCCAATGGAGAGCGCCCGCGAGCTGAAGAAGGCCTTAGACGTCCAGTCGGAGTGATTCATTGAAGGGGAATATATCGTCTGCTTTCACCTCGTGTAGCGGTGCTCAGAGGGCCACTTCCGCAAGTCCTGAAAGGAGTCAACACTGAGGTCGTCCACTGGGACAGACGACGGAATATTCTGCCATAAGCGCCTTTGGTATATCCACCGCTATCCCATTTCCTGTACCCATTGGCGTTCCCTCTGCCATTCAACATCCGTAGTACGTATCCCTTCTTCCTCACAGGAAATCAGTTGTTGGGGCTGCACAAAAGTAATTTTTCCCATTTGTTAAAGTGAATGTAGACTGATATACCTGGAGACGTCATAGTGCATACTCATGCGCTGATGAGGCTGGCTCGGCTCTAGCCCCGGAAATCGCGATTTCGACGGAGTCTGTCGCGATTCACTAGCGACCGACTAGCGATGTACTAGCAAACTATTTTCGAGCGCTTCCGTGAATTTGCGACTAAACGCGGTCAGTTGCGATCCGCCAGTGCCTAGTTGCGATCAAGTTGCGATCACGTGCGATAGACTTGCGAGCGCTTGTGACAAGTTGCGACGACTAGCGCCAACTAGCGGTGACTTGCGACGACTTGCGAACCACTAGCGACGAGTATCAGCCACCGTTCGCAACCAATCCGCACCTCGGAACAAGCCTCCGTTGAAGCTCTCCATTCTTCGGATTTTTTTCACATTTTTACTAGTTTTTTTAAGTGTCATTTTACCTTCCCCCTTTCGTTTTTTTATCGGTTTCTGTACCTTAGGCTATATAAATTCATGTACAGTAGTCTATTCCCAAGGAAGATACAGACAGAATACATCCCCACTTCGTTTAGCAGCTCGCATTTCGCTCCCCTTCGTTCTGCGCACCCCGATGCAGCCCCCTCAACATCTGCAACCACCCCCACTCCTGCTTAGAACCCGACTGCAACCTTCGCGCCACCTCGCGAGCGCTGTACTTTTGTTTTGTTTTGGGCACAGCCAGCGCAGTGCCAGCGCATCAGCGCATGGACGGTGGTGTTTACGACGACAAGGATCGGATAAATTTATGAGTTGAACTAATTCAGGTAGCCTCAGGTTCTATGCCACCATGTTGTTGACTGTCCGGGCATGGGGAAGACCCTGTGGCCACACTTTGTTGTTCGTTGAGACTTTTTGCTGGGTAGTTGGCTGTGTTCGTGTTTTAGCGCCTACTTAATACAAGCCAATCAGTCAAGTACCTGCAAGTATTCGACATAATCAGATGGTTGTTGATGCCACCTTCATCTCATCTCAGTGACTTTTCAGGGAAAGAGTGATTTCATTGACCAGTCGTCCTTGTTACTTCTCGCTTAAATTGACATTGAAGTTGGCCTACTCCACAACTGGCTGACAGTGGTCACAAGAACATTCTTGATTGATAGCTGGCAAGAGGCTGTGTTTAAAAGACGAGCTTTTATAAATAAAGGGCTCGTCGTGATAATAGTAAACGGATAACCATGCATATCGGAATCTTGCACACGCATGCACGGCATCCAACATGGGCACACGGAAAAAACATCAAAGGTATAGTCTGATTGTGCGGTCATGCATGGGCATGCGCCGTTTGACTGGTGAACGGCTATGCTCGCTCATGCCACGGAAAAAGTCCTGTGCCCCTTTACCCAACATACCATGAATTTCTGGCTCGGATTATTGAACCAGTGAATACAATTGACCCAGCGATTTCTTCGAAAACGCGTGACCTGGAGATCTCCGAGAATTTCCCATACGCCATTCTTCAACTTCAAACAAACCAGCCGGCAAACCAGGTGGGCCAGCATGGGCCAGGATTACTGCGTCATGAACAAATTACAGGCCAACCACACTGAGGAGCTAACCTGCAATACTATACTCAAGCTGTACATCCTACATCGACCCCATATACTTAAATTTTGTTCATACATCCGCACCCAGTCATGTAGCTGATGGCTAGCTCAGAAAGGCAACTATGTCCCAAATGCAAGAAGCTGAAGAACCTCTATGCTTCTAATTACGAAGCTGGACGTGATGCAGGGATAATCTCGAAGACTTGCTTGTGATGAGTCTGGCTCAGACCGCAGAGAAATATGCCATGAAAAAAGCTAAAAAAAGGACAACAAAGAGAATCCGCAAATCCTGATTCACAAGACGACAATCACGCAGATGAATATGAGGTTTTTAATGTATAACTCCGTGGGCCAGGCTGGTCAGTGAACGGGTCAGTGAACGAAGCGCGCTGGTTTGTTTGAAGTTGGAAAATGGCGTATGGGAAATTCTCGGAGATCCCCAGGTCACGCGTTTTCGAAGAAATCGCTGGGTCAATTGTATTCACTTATTGAACCCCAGTCAGCTAACAAACCGGATTTCCAGTGGCCCCGTGGGCCAGAGAGGATTATCCTCTTGGATGCAAAACATATGACATCAATGACCGTGGCCTGGTGATTCCTGGTTTGGCGAACTGTGATCCTAACCAATAAAGGAAAAGGTCAGTGGAGAATAGAGGGGAAGAAAAATTCACTCTCACGCCAATGACATGAATGGAAGAAAAGGGGACTAATCATTCTGATTTGGGTCTCATCGAGGAGAATGACTTCAATCTCCAGTGCACATCCAAACCCCAACAGCACTGTCCTGTTCGCAGTTGACCGGTCTTACACTGCATATATGTATAATTCTACAGTGATTGTCACTTTGATTCCATAGTGGCTCACTAGAGCCCGAGGAGGAGTCCGTCTGCATTTACCGAAGGCTCCGATGCAACGCTTCTGTGTATCTGGCCGGATCTACGGGAAGCACACGACGCGTAGATTTTTCCAAATTCAATGAGGAATGGGACTACAACGCCCATCGTTTCGAGGATGCAGCGGACAGCGTGGAGGCAGTTCGGAAGAAGTTGATGAAATTTCCTCGTCCCCATGTAGTGGTGGTGGGCCTTAGGGGATTTAAATATTGCCTATCTGGTAGACACAAAGCCACTAAAACTCCGAAATTGTCATGCGTGATTGTCTCTACCGATCATCGCGGTTTCTTGATTTGAATCGTGACTAATAGAAAATTGCTCCTACCTATTTGTGAATGTGGAGGAATTGAAGAGACGTCGCTATGAAGTCCACGAGCTTCAGTGAAACTACGACTTTGGGCCCAGCCTGCAGGTTAAGGAGTGTGAGTCAACAGAAGGACACAGCAACAATGGTCGAGAGAGTCAGAAAGTTGTTTCGCGCGCAGGTACGCTAGCTTTCCTCTGTTGTTCTGATCTTAACATTCTTGAGAGAGAATTGGGACTCGTACCCCCAAAGAAGTCATTTAAGCGACGCTTTGTCTCTGACAATGACATGGGAATGTTCCTCAAGTTGCCTACGTCTTACATTCTCCGTGTATTTTAATTTTAATTCCAATGTCGAAAACCCGTTTATTAAAGGATGGCACCAGTCTTGAAACACAGAATCTTCAAGCAAGATTGATTCGTATACTTGTTTCTCCAAAACAAACAACAGGGACACACACTGCTGCTCTACGGGGAAATTTTGGGTCATACAACGGGTTAGGCTATTCTAATTTCTAATCTACGCTGCGCTAAGACGAGAATGGAAAATATTGATCCCTGCACGTGGTGCCATCTCACAGTACCTCCACGAAACCATTATCATGCCCCTCGAGCAAACGAAGGGATGTCATCTTTTCGTACGTGACTCTCTTCCATGTACGTGGGACGAGAACACTTCTCAAGTTGGCGCTGTGAAACCCATAGGCGGTCAACGGCAGTGACCAGCAAATAGTAAGTTTCTCCCATCTGGGAAAGCAGATGCCAGAGAATATTTGCGCAGGCATAAAATTTTCCAAGGCGTCCTCGCTATAATATATTGAGGGCATATCCAATATCAAGGGGAACTGCAATATAGTTTCTGGGGGAGCGTAAAATTTTCAAAATACATTTCCACTCGCATCGCTTCGCGGCGCTACTCGTTCCCCTCACCATAAAAATAAAACTCGGAGCTTGCCGGCAGGTTGGTTGGGCGACATTGTGACATACAGTTGCGAACATCGCACGTCAGTACGGCATTGGCTGTGGTATGGAATGGCAGTGGGCCTGTCAAGGGCGATGCTTGTCAAGCAGAATATTTAAAAGATGAGACTTTCGACCCAAACCCCAATCAATCATACCGTTACCCATGACTCCGTTCGAGGGCCCGTCTGAATTCGTGATTCACGGTGGCCAATTCAATCAGGTCACAGGGAATTTTTACCAGCTAGGACCACATGACGACTCCAGACAAAGTGAGTATTCCTTCCCCGTATCTGTGTGAGAAGGTTTCATATATTCACGTGGCTCGCCACCAGTTGTTCGCCGGCTTGTCGAAAAGGACTCATCTTTGAACCAATATTCCGCCGAACATGACACAGTAAACATCCCCCACTTCTCAAAATCACTCCTACTCCAAGATCTCCAAGTAGATCCCGATGTCGGCCGTCTAAATGCAGGAAGTTGCTCTTTCGATCTTTTGGCCCGTTTAGGGCTCTTTCCCGGACAAGCGAACCAAGCACTGGCACAGTATGATACCGAGGTACCTTTGGATGAGGTCATAAGTCGTGGCAACTGCTACTGTGGGCGTATCTCCCGCCATGGCTTCATGTTCTTGGTGAGCAAGTACTTCCAGCACGTGTCGGTTGCGGAGGCAGAGACTGGCGGAACTTGTTTCATCCTTTCAACTACCATTGGTCGATTCAAATGCTATGAAATCAATGACCGTACCTTCATCCACTTCGATAGCGGGACCCGATCTTCCTACATCGATCTCGTAGAGGACCAAAATCTAGATGATATCCTTCGAACAGCCCGAGGAGAATATCTGGTCGCCGCCGGTGCTGTTTCCCCTGGTAATGCTGATAAGGTATTCGAGTGGCGTCGAAGCACAGGAGAATCGCTTGAAAGTATCGCTACGGAACAGGTCTACGGTGTCCCAAATGCAGTTATCTACATGACAAAATCGACCCTTCAGACATGGAATCGAATCAAAGAGTTCGCATTTGTGATGCTAAATACTGTCCTCTCAGTTTTAGATGAAGTCGAAGAGCCTGCTGAATTTCTTTCCGCCTTGAGGAACCCTCCTCCTGTCAGTGGCGATACACGGTCGGATACTCCAGCAAACAAGTTGGTTTTCTCCATATCTCTCTGCCGTATGTTGTCAGGTCAAAATATGGGCACAAGGTCCTACAAAGGTGGGCTCTCGGATTCTAGTAGAGTCATCAACTAACATTCATATTTTACAGATCTTCTCATTTTGCTCACTTGGATGGTGGGAGATATGCACGAGGCGCACAAGTATTTCCGGAGGAATCCCAGGGTAGAGTTCAAACGACTTATCAACACATCTCACCAACGCTTCCTCCAAATTCTCAATGGTTTCCCAACATTGGACGAATTAAATGGTTCTGGAAGAAGGCTTAGCAAAGGGCACATTCAACAAGAACTCCTAGCTCTACTCCATAAAAACAAGAATAACGTTGCCCTCGTGGCCATTCAAGGAGTTTTTGCAATTGTGTCACAATGGAATGCGACTCAAGTTCTACTGAGGGCAAGAGAGGCACCTGAAGAGTGGATCCGGTTTGTAGGCGCAGAAGATGACGAGCTTTTTATAGGATAGTTTGGGTGAAAGAGACGGAGGATTGTGATGGAATGAATCAACAATTTGTACAATCTCAAAGGATGATTGGCATTTTCCCTACTAATCCATGAATTCGCATATATTTGCAGTTACACTTATGGAGCTTTCCTTGTTTACCCATGAGATTCTTTCTATGCAGGCGACATGTGCATAAGCTCGGACCGTGGGCTAGCTTCAACAGGTTACAGGGCAGGAACCACATTGTATTTGAATTTTGGGGTATCTTTGCTTTGGGTGGGCATCTTCAGCTTCAGATGTTTGTCTCCGGTATCTTTTACAATTTGGAGGGATCTTTCGTCATGGGGAGGGGTCCAGCTCTTATTTTGCTTCCTTTTTTTTTCTCCCTTTCCTGGGGGTGATCTTATTTTGCTTCCCGCCACGCCTTCTTGCTTCTCATATTATGACCGCTGACATAGTGCCAACCACAAGATGGCTCGAAAATATGTGGGAAAGTATTCAGGTAAAGTTCCACTTGCATCGTACCTCCATATTTTTCTGACGCCATTGTTAGAAACATCAGCCCAGATTGATATCTAGTGCTAGTAGTGCGTTCCTCCTTTCTTACCCTGCGTCATAGTAAAGTTTCAATGAATACCGTTTCCTGTGCCATCAGAATCAGTGTGAATAGTAAGATACTGGACCCAGGTACCATGCTGGGTGCAGCCGCATTGCTAGTCATAGCTACGACATAGATCTAGCACGAGCCCTAGCATTTGACATATCTAGGTATGTCTAGCTCCGGGGTTAGAGAGCTAGAACAGCTAGAATTGCTAGCTCTAGCAGAACATCCACCCCATTTCTGTCCTGGCCTTCCGTCTGATCGCCACCTACAACTCGCGGTGCCAATCCTTGTGAAGGATCAGAACCACCGAGCAGCTGAATATCTCACATTCTCCCTTCTTCAAACAAGGCGCGCATCGACAGGAAGGCATGTGGTAGCATGCGCCCAACGAAGTGACTGAAGATTAGATGCATGAGCATTTGGCCTGGAATAGAATAAGATTGTGCAAGGGAAAATACGGAAATAAGACTCACCGTCTGTGTACAACATCAAGTTCAGCGGAAAAACTACGTAACCGGGTATCGACAATGTCGCTAACGGAGCCATGAGAGGCGGTGGGCGCAATCCAGGCAAGGAGGATGGTGGTGGGGGTTACGCCTGCTCCTGCCAAAGTCTTGGCCTCGAGAACGGAGCCACAAGAGAGAATATTGAATAGGTGCAACCGAGGCAGTGGTGGGGATCGTGCTGGCTCGTGCTAGGGTGCTGCCAGTGTAACTGGGCTTGCAGTAAGGCATGCGGATGATGAGGGCAGCGGTGGGGATCAAGCCGCCTCGTCTTGGGTGCTGTGAATGAGCTTGTGAGAAGGTTTCGACGACGCGCGAACCACATCAGGAAAATCGCACTGTAACATCAGTAGAATCAGTAGGACTAGCTTCCCTAGCGACTCTGGCTCTCTAAGCACGCATCCTGTAGCTATCTAATTATGTCAATTCCCTGGGCGTGTGCTAGAGCTATAGTCGAGCTAGAGATATTAACGTCAAATCATGTTAATAGGTTTTTTGGGACTGAAAATCAGATACTATTGATGGTGAATGACTACACTGCAGGCACGCCTTCTACTAGTAATAGAAAAACGACGGCATGTCGTCTGCATACTGGCCAATCCACTCACTAGCGCCATACAATGGGTATCTGAGTTGTGCCTCGCCATCCTCACAACCTCTCCCTCTCTTCCGACCATCCGACACCATCCAAACCACTGACCCAGAATACAAAGCAATTTCGATGTTTCGGTGGGACGAGACCACCAGAAATGGCTGCTTTGAATTCCCTAAGAAGACGGGTGGGCATCGTTAATGCTGTTGAGATTCTTGTAGGTCTGGGAAAAGGTAGATGTAGAGCGTACCGCTTGGGATCAAAGACACCGTGCCTCTTGAAAACTTCTGCGACAATGGGAACGGTGGAGCTAACCGGGTTACTTCTCCTTGGCCTCAACGGTATCAGCGTTTTCATTTATGAAGTTTTTTTCTATACAATTATTATGAAATCTCAATGGTCAGTACAAGACATTTACCTTCGTGAATTTCTTCCCATTCGGAGTCACGCTCCTCAAGATCGGGTTTTGATCGGGTTTCGGTTTTTCTTTCCATGTCGTCACTAAGGGCCTCCGGGGCTGTGTCAGAGCAGTAAAAATTGTCGTAGTCTTTCAGGCGTACAGGGATAAAGGAGAAGGAAGGAAGAGGCAAGAAGGCAAAAGAACGCGAAGGGAGCCCTCTAAACGCGAATTCCCAAAATGGGAATGACATACTTACGTCACCGTCGACCAATTTGGAAATTCCCACACTTGTCTGCCGTCCCCTAGGCTCAATCAAATCCCCTCTCAAAACGTGAGACGCGTGGACGATCTTGGTACGAGACTATGCCGTCCCCGAAGTCCTCCTCTTGCTTACCTCCTCTTCGAGTTCCAAGTCCGCCCTTTTGTGGTCGCCGACGTAAAGTAAGTTTTCAGTTCCAATTCCTAGTCCCGAGTGCGCTTATCGTCCTCGTAGCTACTCACATTCGCCGATGTTTCCTACGAAGAATGGGTGGTCAAGTCAAGGCCAAGTCAAGGCCAAGTTTTTTTCCAGCACCCGACGTTCCTTATCCACTTACCGTATTCCCTGTAGACCTCCTCCACCCGCCGTTCTCGTCCACGCGTCAGTACTCTAATCGATGCGCACCCTCCCGACTCGTACTACGATCTGACGTGGAGGATACAAGTCAATAACAATGAGTGCCTGCGCAGATCGAGGGTCGTTTGATGAAAACTTACCCGCATGTCCCCTTCGTTATTCTGGTGTACAATCACCCTTCCCACAGAACGGTGTAAAACTTACCTCAAATTAGGCCAACTTGAAGTGATTCGTACATGCCGCCGCCGACACGATGGTGATAATCATGGGGTGGTTACTTAGAAGGGGTTTTGTGTAGTGTTTACATTGAAGAAGTGGTGATTTCAGTAATGCGCCTCGTGAGCTTGATCCATAGCTGATTCACTTCCTTTCGCCACAGGACGCCTCCCGCGGTCTTCTCTTCCGCAGAACGTAGGCCCTCCGCCTCCTCGGCTTGATGTTCCATCCGCCAGACGTCGAGCTTGACACCGCTGTGCTACCCTTTCTACTCCCTCCACTCTCCTTCCACGCTATCCCTCTCCGTCGGGAGCCCCACCATCTGAACCTATGGAATGTGGGCAAATTGGTTGTGGCTAGAAGCTGTCAGCGTATGCTCGGACCAAAGTACAACACAATAGCCAGCGAAACGCGTATGATTCGCCTCCGCCACCGATGACGACGAGAGGGGGTTCTAAAAACTGGTGAAATGGAAGAAATTTTTTGGTGAGTACAAGGTTGAGTTTTCAAAATCGAGACATGGCTAACTTACCTGAATCCCGCCGTCTTTAAAGACTGCCTGTTTTACCTCGAAGTCATGTTCAGGGCCATTGAAAATCCGCCCTTCTCCTATGAAAGGTGGTCACCCCCGTCATCCTCACGCCACATTGTGCTCTCGCTATTGTCAATTGTCGAAGCCCACACGCGTCGACCCCCTCCATGCCCATCTCGTCGTCGTCGACCATTAAGGGCCGCGGCAGCCGAACTTCTTCCCATGCCACACGGAAGGTTACAGTAATTATATGAATTTAGTGGTGCGCCTACGGACATAGCCATAGATCTCATTGCCTTCTCTCTAGCACCGCCAAACAAACGCACTCGGACCACCAGCGGCGCAAAAAAGAGCAAGAGAAACCTTCGTGTAACACTTGAACACGTTCCAGCATCCAAGGTATGTGTCTCCGTTTCACTTTCAAATTTGTGGAATTGCAATGTGCTTTATTTTCGCTATTTTATTTTTTTCGTTTCCTGTCAACTCCACCGCGCGCTTTTGTCAATTATTGCGCCGTAAAACTTGCATTCGAAAAGTTACAGTAATAGACCTTTTAGGACAAGGAAGGAATCCTCGATACAGTTAAATTTCCTCGTAAATCACTGTATGATATATATATACGTCCTCACCTTAGAGAATTGATAAGGTGGATCTCACGACTGTCAAAGACTGATCACGGGATGCGAGTGAGGAATCTCGTTGCAAACTATTGAAGCGCCTTCCACAGTGATCATCGATCCTCTTACGCTTTACCATGGCAGCTATGGCGTTGGAATTGCAGACCGAGCATCATCCTTCACGAAACAAGCCAAATGGGCATTGTAACAGCCCGTTTCAATGTTCGCTTTCCGAGTCCTTCGACAACTCGTTTCTAGAGGACGGCCATGTCACAATGGAAGTTTTGAGGCTGCTGCCATTTTATCTTGAACACCCCGAGTTCAACGCTTCAAGAACTTCGATCGTTCCCGGTGGCTCTCTGCCATATTCTTTCAGCCCTAGGACCAGTATAAACGAAGGAATCGTTCAACTTCTGCCGTTAGATAATCCTGTCTCGGACTCCAGCAGGTGGTCAGCAACCGAAGTCAATGTGGATGAGGGTGATGGGGCGACGATGGCACATGGTATGTGGTACATCTGCTCGTCGGAAACTGATGCCGAATGTTTTACGAAGGTTTACAGGTTACTCCTCTATGCACGGTGGGGAAAACGGACCTCGGCGGTCGTATTTTTGACGGAAGTGAGCGGATGTCGAGGGCACCTAATCATACTCCCACCAATTCAGAAGACAACCCCGTTGAACTGGCCGTTCTCGGTCAGAATGTGCCTCATCGCCCACATGCAGACGATAACTCTGTCCCTACCCAACTGAGAAGCCGGTTCGCCACGGTAGCAAGACAGGTCCAGTATTTGAACCCAACACCCACATCACCGAGGCGGATGCGTTGGCACCCGAAGATAACACCTTATCGTCTTGTAGTGATACTACTTCCGATTACTTTCGCTACTCTGAAGGCGGTAATCAGCCAAACTGGGAACAGGACTGTACCCATTACCTTGGAATGGGTTTTTGGGATTGTTGTGTCTTTAATGTTAGCTCCATCTCTATATTATCACACCAAAAATATTCACGCCGTCTTTCTAGACTCTCCTTGCTGAGCTCCTACGAAACGCTTCTCAGTGTGCCATGGTATATATCATGGTTATTTGGCACCGATTGCATGGATATTATATGGCGTGTAGCCTTCTCACAGCGTCCCGATTATATCTCGGAGGAGAGTCCAGTTGAATTCAATGGGGGGCACCTTGTTACGGAGTACCGACTCTTAGTTTCTGGTGTCACCGTATTTTCAGGGGTGACGAAATCTCTCTTGGTTTACTGCGGCCTTTCTGAAGAGGTAACCTGGATTGAATGGTTCTTCGGGGTTGTTGTTACAACAAGGTGAGTACTGGATTCCTGGACCATCCTCATCGCCCATGCCTCTATTTTAGTCTCTACATCGTTGGTTTATATGAGAGCAATTCCGTGGGTCTGTTGTCGTCCTTTTTCCGAGAAGATCGTAGCGGCAACCTACTCTCCCTGGGTAGGCCGTATCTACAATAATTCGAAAGCCCGTCTAATTCGTCACCAGATTCCGGACCTCTAACGCTGGTGCTGGCGCCGTCCTTGCTGGTGGTAATTTTAGTCCATACCATTAAAATTGCGAGTAACCCAATTCCACCTCCGTGGGTGAACAATTCGAACCAGCCCAACAAAACGATGAGCCCGCAGCCACTGTCGTTCAACATTTTCAGTACATTCAGTCCTAGGACACAATTGCTCATTTTCTATATTTATGACGCCTTGTTGCTCACTGCAATCTTGGCTTTAGTCATTTTGGACCTATTTTCCATCCTTCAATCAAAGAATATAGTACGTTCTCCAAATATTATCACAAGCCGTGAGTTCCAACTTTCGCAAGCGCATGACCTGTTTGGTTCAGGCTAACTTATATACCAGTTCCTAATCTCATCCCATATTACAACTGGTGGATGCCCATCCTACAGTACTCGATGCTATTCGCCCTTTGTTTCTTCATCTGGCCTTTTTTCATATTTTGGATCCTTATCATAGTTAGGGCGGAGGAGGAGTTCAAAGCGGTGGCCACTGCATTTCGACCTATGGGGTACTTAGGTTTGGTGGCCTGCATATCCTCCGTTATCGTATTTTCATCATGGCTGTTCAAGTCACAGATATACACCGGATATAAGTGGGCTGGGGACAAGCTCACGGACATTTTGAATTTTGCGTTTTTAAATTATTCATTTCAGGAATTTATTGCTAGTGTACAACACTCAGTTGTATAATATATTTTCAAGACAGCATCTGTTGAAGCGAGGGTCTGATATTACAAGATGGATAACATGATGATACATAGAAATAATTTTAAGTGCCTACACAGAATTTGACGAGCGTTTTCCATCACAGCATCCGGTTCGACGTCGTCTTGAACCCCTTAGCTGTGCGCAACATAACTACATTCGCCGAAAGACTCGAGAACTGAAGAAAGGCAGATGAGAATATTGCTCGGAAAGCAGCAGGAAGGAAGAATAAGGTAACAAAAGACATACCCCATTCCCAACAAATACCTCCGCGCTCTCCGCAAGTCCCATGTCGATAGCGACGCTCACACCCTGCTCTTCCTTGGTCAATCCACTTCTCTGATTTCCAATGCGTTTCGCTTCGTCGGATCGCTCCCCACCCCCCTCTAAATCACTCGTCCCGAACACTGTTTCCCACCCATCCTCTATCAGCTTATCCCTCAACTCCTGGAAGAAATATGACCAGCCATTCGTCAGTACATACACGCTCTTGAGGGAATAACCCTGCGTGGTCGTCGCGCTACCTGAACGTCGTTGTGAAAGTATTGGGATCTCCAACATGGACTTGTGAAGACCAAGTTCATACTCCTCCCTTACCTCCTTAAGCCTTTTCACGATCTGTGGGATCGTAGGGAGACAATGACCGAGGTAATACGCCTCCTTCCTCTCTTCCGACGTCATTAAACTCCCATCTCCCCCTCCACTTTCCCAGCCTCGCGACGAACTCCCGTCATCCACCCACTCAAACCGATCCCCGCCCCCGTTGGCCAACGCGCCATTCAACCCCATATATTGCGCGTCCCATGAGGCAAGACGTTTGCAATGGCGTTTGTAATCCCCGCGGCGCAGGTGCACAGCCAGGAGGGACGGAATCATTGGTGGTAGAGGAGTTGGACCCGGTTTCATGGTTTCCGAAGGTGAATGTGAACCATTTGAGAGTGAATCCGAGTACGGATGATTTGGACTTGAATCTGGGGCAGGACTTAAGCGCGAGATCGCACCAACCCCCCAAAACATCCTCACGCTCCTCGAGACTGCCTCCGGGACGATCGGAGCCCATTCGAAGTGCGTGATAACAGGAGATGTTCGAAGTTCTTGCTCGAAGATGGAGTGAATATTCGAGGAGCCAAAGAATCTGTACAAGCAACATTCGAATTAATATAAAGAACTCCAAACCCAAAGAAATAAAAGAGAAACGGGCGAAAAAAAGCTCACTCAAAATCAAAAATCCTCCTGTTCCTTTCCCTGACCACCACACATCTTTCGTCCCTCACATCGTCCTGCTGCAACCTGTTCCGCCACCAAGAGATAATGTCAGAAGCGGATGCGTTATGTGGTGGCCCTGGAGTTGTAGAAGTTGAAAGAGTATATGAACGTAAGGTTGGAGGTTGGCTTGCGTAATTTCAGTTATACAATACGCACCTGCGATAAGATCTTGCTCCGGCCACCCATAAACTATTTCCACTCTCCTACTCGGTGGGCAGACAAATTCGAAATACTCCGCCGACACCGCGCGTTGCTCGTTTCGTTTGGATGATTGCGCTTTCTCTATTCGCCTTTCCCGTGCATCGCGCCCGTCTTCCTTTGCTTCCACTACCTGTAACTCGTTGTTCCAGTCTCCACCAGCCAACACCCCGCCTAGATACGCGCCCATCGGAACGCGTGTGTGCCTAAATTTAAAATCGTAGATGGTCCAAGGTAATGGAACGTGAGACCACACGTAATCTTCAAAAACTGGGGTTCGGCGTGGGTTTGAAATTTCGTCCGAGGATAAATGCGAGGTGAGCGCAAGATGCGTTGTGAGGATCCTATGTTGTTTGAATGTCAGGACGTTTAAACTCCAACATATGTAAAACGCTTACGCTTCTTGCAAGGCGTTGTTGAATCCATGACCCCATAAGTGATCTGGAAACCTGAGAAAGTATCGCCCATCTTTATCAGGCACACCTTCGTAACATCGTCGCTTCATAGACATTCGACCCCATGGACACGCGACTTCCCAGCGATGTTGAGGTAACGCCCGTTCCTTCCTTCGCACATCCCGATATGACGCAGGGATCCCGCCGTATATAGCCACTGCAAAGAGCGATAATAGAACAATGATGGGTAGAAGGCGAAGCCCTGCTCGGACTCGTTTCGAAGATACGGGAAGGGGAAATACGCGGCAACACCTCCGGTTCCGGGGTCGAAGTTTGGCTACTGATATTGGTTTGGGCGTACTGCTTGCGCTGTACATCGCAAACTGGGATATGGTAAATGCAGGACACCAGCGACGATGAAAGGTCTGACTTGAAGTGAAGTGAGACAGTCGATCGCCACACCCTGCGTAGGCCTGAAAGGAATGGGACGCGCTCTAACTGTATCTCATGTGGATATTGCAAGGTAATAGTGAAGGTGGCGGCGCGTATTGCGATGGTACACTAGCGGCGGAGTGCGCTTAGAATTTGTGGACATTGCACTACCTCAATCGATCAAGCACAATATTTCGCCCGGCATGCCTTGGATTTTGTTCCGGCACCTACATCCACGAACCCAGCTCAGCGTAGTGGGCATGACATCATTGGCGACTTTCTGGGTATTCTCCTTTCCTTTTTTGGCCTGGTCACGATCGTGTTTGAAATGATTGGCACTGCATCAATGTACTTCGTAGCAGAAGTGATTAGGAAATATGAAGAAATGAAGGAATTTGGTGAATGAATGGACTTGAATGAACGGATGCTGAATGAGTAGGCATAATTCAAATTTCCCCAGACTGCAAATGTATGTGTGTCACCATCGGGATCATAACTAACTATTCTTGTCTCCCTCGGGGAGAAATTTTTAAATTGATTAATCAGCTCACAGTCACGAAATCGGCTTCGCGTGGGTGGGGCAGGCGGTTAAATCGCATTGCCACTTATCCTACAACCTTTGATGGAGATCAATCTTATCTTATCTGATTTTTATTCTAAAATTCCAGCTTTCTGCGAATTTCGTGAGGTTTCCACAGACCTCGCGATTCAGGAAGGAGTCGAGCCATAAAATGTTCCAAAAAATGACGAATCATCTGCATCCCAAAGAAAGAAAGGGTCAGTCTTTGGTTCATCATCTCGTCCGTTTGACTTTTTTCATTACCACGGCTGCAATAACACAGGAGGAAGCAAGGACATCGCAAATAGCGCCCACTGCGTCATTCTGCGGAGCACCTTGGGCGTACCTCTGTCCCCTCATATTGAGTCTCCTAGTTTCCGAGCCAACATCGAGCCAACATGTAATGAGACTCATTACCATTTTTCACCTACTATTGTAGTAACGTTCAACTTAACTCGTGGTGTCTCTATCCCTCTCCATAGTAGATGAGAAACACTCATGGTACAGTAAAAATTGCAACATTATGTAGTCAGTGCAGAGGGGCGAAGAAAGGGGCGGGAGAGTAAAAAAAAAAACGGAGGCGTACCTGCACTTGTCGGGATGTGCTCTTGTTCAAGGCAAAATAGATGGTCCACCGCATCCTTTCCATCGTCTTAGACTTGTTTCTTTCGTTTCGAATTCTCCGAGCTTCGTACTAATGCTTCGCTTTACATGTTAAGCTCCCTTTGTTTCTACTTATGTCCAGACCCTTGAACATTCATCCTTGGGCGCCGGACCCCTTTTGATTTGCGAATGATGGTAAGTAGTTGTACGAAGCTCCCAAACACACACCTCATCCTCATTTCCTCGGCATACTTCGTACACAACAATAGCAAGGCCTCCAATTTGTAATATTATCATGTCCTCTCCGTGATTCCCTTTAAAGTTGCACTCTTCCATCCCAAGATTCCCTTTGAACCTGGTAGAGGAATGCGCTTGCTTATAGTGCAGGATGAATTACGCGAATAAACTATTCTTCGCACGCAGAGAGAATCGGCCAGAATTTGCAGGAAACATGGGCATAACTGGGCTGTCATTAGAATTTTCTGACCTTCGTCAGGAGGGGAGGGGAATATAGGACGTCCGTCCTCCTCAGCCATCTCTATGGATACATTCCTTCCTATGGCTCTCCAACGCTCTTCGGCTTCCACCGCCTTCTCCCACCCTTCATGTACTGCCTTTGTCTCTACTAAAAGCTATTGAACCTGAGTTAATGGCACTGACATCCTAAAATTTTAGAAAGGATTATCGGACAATTCGAATGGAAAGGATGAATGCAAAATGGATATTAACTTCAGCAGGGGCATCGTTCAGAGTCCGGGTCAATGGTAGTCAGTTTGAAATAAATTAAAATTGAGCTACAGCATTGCTAGTTGCGCCACTGTGGATAGTAAAGGAATTCAGTACGGGTGGCAGGAAAAAAATAGGGGCTGACTGCATTCAGTGCAGTTAATTTGACTGAAGAACTGACAGTCACGTTAACCGAGCTAAATGGACGTTTTGGTCAGTCTTGACTAACTTTCTCAGCTCGAACTCGATTGACCACTTTGATGAGCAGTCACTTTAATATTCGGTAGGCAGTCATTACGCATATCTGCAGGTAGTCCCTAAGTCGGATTTGGGTAATCATGTTCTATCGTCACATAGAAGTATCGGTGATGTATGTACATCTCGAGCAACGTTCACATATTACAGTAACATTTCTTACCCTGTATCACAGCGCGACATACTAGTTTGCACTTGCTACTGTTGTGAAATGGCCATGGAGCGATTGCAACCTATGCATGCGTTCAGAAATCAGCACATAGGCTATGGCAAATCGTTACGTTACCGCATTATTTTTTCATTATTCTGTTTTGTGGCCCGAGTTCGCCGACTGGATCTCGCTATCCAGTTGAGGCTAAAAATGCCTCCATGTCAGTATGACGATTGGAGGAGGGTCGGATACCTACCTTGGTGCCTACCTACTAGCACCTAGGTCCAAGTCAGATCTCGCTTCTCACTCTCCGAAGCAGACGTGAAGGTGACCCACGGTTGAGGCCTCCGCCACCGCCTAGATGACGTGGTGATGATAAGTTGTCGCCTTCGCCACCCACGAATCGCGATCGTGGTAAGTAATCGAGAACCCTCCTCGCCCGGTCCGAGGACGATATTAAGGAAGTAGACATTATGCACTTGGGCCCGCAACATGAAAATAGCTTGAGCTGACACCAAGACCAATGACAGCAATAGGAAAAGTACGACATACGCCTGTGTGGGAGCAGTCGCGGTTGCCGCTTCTACCCGTTTGGGCCGAGCAGGCGAGGAGGGGGATAGGCGTTTGGAGCCTCCATCTCCTCATTTATCTGGAGGTGGTGGTGATGTCGAGCAAGGATGCGATAACAGGAGATGGAATGACATCCTGAGGTCTCTGCCGTCGCCTCCTCTAAGGTAAGGACGCAAAAAGGATAAATTAATATAAGCCTAAAGACAACAATCTATGTCACTCGACCTCACTTTGCTGTCGTTGTCCTCAGTGCCAAACCAATCTCCTCGGTGTATCCGCCTGCACTCTCTTAGAGCTCACAGTCTTCGAAAAATAGTCTATCTCCCCAAGTCGAATCATCGAGCCCGAAAGGAACGCGTATATGCGTGGATTGTGGCCCTCGAAAATTTCTGAGACTTCGACAGTTTGGAGTAGTTGGACAGGGATCACCTGCGTTGGAATATAGTCGGGTACTCTGCAGGTACAGTTTTATTTAACCCCATAAATTCAATAAAAAAAAAGAGGACCAGACCCGAAATGGAAGAAAGGGAAGCAATTGCCGCGTCGTTGTGAGGCGGAGTTGGTGGCCAGATCAATCGACGCAGATCCCTCACAACGTCGGAGGGGACGAGTATCTATAAGAGGGTCAGGAACGGTCATCCAGAAGGAAGCCTGTCGTCAGTCAAAGATAGTAGGTACAAACAAATTCAACTACCCAACTCATGGCATGGACTTCATCCTCCTGTTCTCCGCGATCGAACCGTAAAATAAATAGCAGCCCATTCATAGCGAGCAAGAAAGCGACAAGGTCGTGCCTCACCCTAACAGAAGTGGAGATAAAAAGTGCAAGAACGTTAAAAACGTTCTATTCAAACTCCGATAACACGTGATCGCGTCGAAGGTTAGCGGAGTTCGAAAATAACATGAGCCTGCTGCCTCGTGAGTCGTCGTCCGACGTCGACTCTACAAAAGTTCCATCGCTGCCTTTCACGCTTTATGATCAGCAGAACGTCGACTGTCCAGGTCCGTCCTCAACAACCCTCAAAGTCGGTTTCCAAATATTCAGCAAGAAAGTGCCAGCTGCACATCTATCTCAATGGTCAATGTCACTGTTAGCGAATGACGGCTGTTCAATATCAGTCTTCATAAAGCTTTGTGCGTAAAATGTATCCAAGTTTGCGGAAAATCACTGAATACCCCTTACCAGCATCGCGATCCTCTTCTCTTCGTCCTATAGATACTCAGCAGACATATCGTTTAAATACCTGGCGAATACATTTCGTACCATCCGATGGACTACCACCTATGACGGTTGGCGATTCCCTTGTGTCACATAACACTTAATCCCATCGGTATATACTGCAACGATACCACATACGCAGGATTCTGAAGATGGAGTACAAGTGCGGTGGATGTCGGGGGCAAGCCTTCAAGTTGATTCTCTTTTGTACATACCACTTACTCGCCTTTCTAGTTGTTTTGCCGCCTCCGAAACAAACCGGAGATATTGTACCACCTCCGGAATGTCGTGTATCCAGCTGATGTCAACCTAGAGGGGTCTACGACGGAAATAAATCATTTACGTGTACCCTCAATGAAGCTTGAAGCTTGAAGGACATATCAATCCCACTCAGGTTCAGAATTGTGGAGCTGATAGAGCGAAGGGCTACTATATTTTCAAGAGATATGACTGCTTCGTCGACAGTCATGCCCTGGTTCTTGGCCCCATTGGGCTAGTCACGATGAAGTACGGACACGTCAAAACCAAGTCAGAGTCGTCCTCCTTCATTCAAAATAGAATAATGAACGTACTTTCCTAAAGCAGATTACCCCGTGTTTCAAGAGGTTGTTCAGGGAGGAAGCCTTATCGCGGTCCGATTGAGCCGTTAGTCTCAAGGGATTTTAAGCACCTCCCTGCTCATTCCTCCCATACACGGATGACAGTTTGATGTTGGTTTGGTGTTTCAAATCTCATAATTTGAAAGTTATCGACACCTGCTCTTTCCTGCCAGCTGCTTCGTGACTGCAGACATCCCGCCACCATTTTAGAACCCAGGCACGCCGCTGTTGCGCTCGCCACAGTCACCGCTTATGGTATCGAGATGACCGTCGAGGTCAGCCGATTAATTCTCGCTGTTTCGTGATCCATATGAATCATCCTTAGCAGTGCAGCCGATAGTCATCGTTGATTTATGACATTAATCCCTTTACATAATCGGGGAGAAACGTCGTATCTCAATGAAGGACGTGGGATTTTTCGTCTAGGTCGAGAAAATTGCATATAAGTATCTCAGATCGCACCACCCACGCCCACTCATACACGATATGCACTGGTTTGATTCACACACCGTGGTACCAGTCTTGTTCGTGATATACTTGCTCTCGGAGTGGTTCAACACAGCCACACACCAGGTCCGTTACCCATTTGATATATTAGTACGAGGAAGTCTAACACTCCGTTATAGCTGAGGCACATACATACCATTGGTTATCTCGTCCTACTTGGGTGCATTCCATTTCTTCCGTCATCGACACGAAGTGATTCAAGAAGGATATAACAAAGTATGCACCCATCGTCTGACATGAATGCCAGTATCGCGGTTCTGTCTTCAAGATGCCGAACTTATCGAGGTGGTTGGTCGTAGTCAGCGGGCCACAAATGATTGACGACATTCGTCAAGCCAGCGACGACCAGATGTCTTTCAACGAAGCCATAGCCGAGGTACCTTGCTTTAGTGAGTTTACGAAGCCGCCAATCGCTGACCTCCAACAGATGATCCAAACAGATTACACCCTTGGCCCCGAAATTCGTCTTGAACCCTATCATATTCCAGTGGTCAGAACATCTTTAACTCGAAATATTGCCACTCGCTTTGCCGAAGTCAAGGATGAAATCACTGCAGCGTTTGGTGACTACATTCCTGTCACGGGTAGTAAAGGTATTCTGCTTGGATTTCGCGATCTTAATGATGCTGAATCTTAAATTAGAATGGACGGCTGTCCCCGTTCTAGCAACAGTAATGAAAATTGTTGGCAGGATGACTAACCGTTTCTACTTTGACATGCCTTGTGTGAGTCAAACCAGTGTCCAATATACCATCCATAGCTCACGATGGACTCGTCTTCGAACCAGGCAGAGACCCTGAATATTTGGCGCTTCATGAACAGTTCACAATCGACCTCTTCAGATTATAAACAAGTTTCCGCGAGCACTCAAACCGTAACGGCTGTATTCCTGCTGTAGAGCGCACTTGAATACTGACGCTTATGTTCCAGCTTCGTCGGCCGATTATTGACCAAGGTTCCCGCAAACATTCAGCACGCCATGTCTCACGTTGGTCCTTTGATCGAAGCACAACTCGCGGAGGAAAAGGAATACGGAAAAGATTGGCCGGAGAAAACCCTGAGGCGGCTAGGTTTTAGCTGGTGCGATTCCTATCAATCACCTCGCGCACCGCAGAACAACTTGATCAGCTGGTTGCTGGAAGAAGGGCAAGGTTCACAAAGAACGGTTCGAGAGTCAACCGTCCGCATACTCGCCGGCAATGCCACAGCCGTCATCAATATGTCAAATGTAAGTCCCATGTGTCTTCTGCAAATTCTTCGGTTGCTGAACCCATGAGACACTGTACAGGCTTTCACCGACATCGTATACGACCTAGGCGCTCATCCGGAGTATATCGCGCCAATGCGTGAGGAAGTCGAAGCTATTGTCGAAGCGGAGGGCTGGACCAAGAGCTCCATAGGAAAGATGCGTAAAGTGGATAGCTTTGTCAAGGAACATTTGGGATCGGAGGGGGTACGTTCAGTTTTCCCGAACATCCACGAATGAATGATAGTTTGTGTAATTGTTCTTCCGAATCGTTTATAGTTTCAATGGTTCGGCGGGTTATGAAATTTCACCTTTTCGAATGGTATAACACTGCCAGCGGGCACTGACATCGCAGTCGCGACTCATATGGATGAGGTGAGTACTTTTTCAATGAACCGGTTCAGTGATACTGACTGAAGCATTTTGGTGGCTAAAAGGAGATTTATGAAAACCCACGACAATTTCAAAGATTCGGAATTGGCAACCACGCGCGGTGCGTATCATCCTCTCAGTACATGATTTCGTGCCTAGCTGAAATTTTGCCGAATTTAATAGCCCAGGTCGTTTCTTGGCAGCTACTGAGCTCAAGGCCATGCTCGCACATATTTTACTTCACTATGACGTGAAACTCCCCGATGATGGCCCTCGCCCTGAGCCTGCCTGGTTTTTCGGTGTTGCGTGGCCCAACAGGAAGGCAGAAGTAATGTTTCGGAAGCGAGTTTAACTATGATACTTGTGAATAAATCCATTTACATGGCCTTGAAAGTGACAGAGCTCAGGCGCCGGGCGGGTGCAAAATTCAATGCGTCGTTATATCTGCGCGGTCAGGTTTTTGCAACGCGAAGGAGACTAAAAGGCAAGTAAGGTTTTCGCGCCTTTGTATCAAAGCTTGAGGAACAGAAATCGGTCTTCATAACAAGAAAACCCATAACACATTCGTCGAGTATAAGAATGTTTCTGGTAGTTGGCTGCTAACCGCTCCATGACGTACTCCCTTGCCCAGAAAGTATATAGGCCAATCCTCCTGGATTCTGAGAATCGAAAAGGGACGAACCCAGGCAAGCATTTGGCCTGCTCTACTCGGCTAATGGTGAACAATACATGGGTACATCACTTGCTGCACCGCAGAACTAGTAGGGATGTATCATGTCGTTAGAATTTATGTTTCCATGAGTTCACGACATTCAAGGGAGGAGCTCATATAAGGGATTGAATAACGCGATGGGACCGTCTCCACTTGCTGAGGATTCAGGTGGGTGGGCGTGTACATGATGGAAGGTATTCTTGACTTGAACCAGCTGGAATTACGCTCGTCGTGTCCGGAGTAAAGGAAAAATGCTGTCTCCAACGATCCATGCCAGTGGAAGGAAGTCCGCCATGGTCAATAAGATTCACCTTCAATACTATTCTGACATGCACGTTGCCAAGGTGACGAAGCCTCCGGCCCTCTGTGGCGATTTGGGCTGTCCAATACAGGTTGTGGGCGATGAGTCCACAGAACCAGCTAGAGAGTCACCTCAAGAAATTATCGTTTATATATCCAACCATACTTCCACCTGGAGGCTTCAATGAAAGCAGATCGAAATGGCGCCGCGGCATCGAAGACGCGTTCCGAATAGGAATTGATTGGCGATGGCCATCAACAATCCTCTGCCGTGAATCGCTGATCATGATCAACATGTCGCCGCCTCTTACACTGGACTGGTCAGGATCTGAACAACTGCGCAGGGCAGGGTGCATGACATTGATGACGTACTTTCAAAGATAAGCGCTCACCCACTAGGGACCTTCCGCAACCTTCAAGTGGCAAAGTGACAGTAAGCGGAAGGTAAGGTGAGCCGAAATTTGTGGGCAACTTGAAGCAAATGAATTACAACGCGTCGACATTGTGCAGATTCTCTGGGCCCTCACCCCTAATGCGCCCAAAGCAGGGATTGTCGATTAACGCTGGTATAAGTAAACGGAAATCGCTCAATAAAATGGGGAAAGCAACACTGAAATTCCGAAACGTCGCCCCGCCTAGCCTGTCCAGGCATCGTCCCGATCACATCGATTGCAAGGTTGGGTCAAGCGTAAGTAATAGCTGTTACTGAGTCACTTTTTCATTCACCCCCACCGTTAATCTTTTACGAACTCGACAAACTCTCGAGCTCAATTTTATACCGACCAAGCAATCTTTATCCGCGAATCTCACAAAGCTTTCTGACTGGGAGTCGAACATTTACGTTGGTTGGGTATCTCGATTCCGATCGTCATTCATCATGATATAGGTAAACACACTCGCTAACAAACTCGATATGTACAAAGTATCAGGTCCCTTCAAGCAACGACGTTTTGAGCCGAGGTCTGAGCAGCAAGTCGTGAGCTGCGGCCTTCCCCGCCGTATCGCGAACCTTCACGTCGGGAGCCTTCACGCTCGCCTTGTCGTCCACTACGGATAGCTCCTCGCGAGCCCTCACGCTCGCCTTGTCGTCCACTGCGGGAAGCGCCTCGTGAGCCCTCACGCTCGCCTTGTCCTCCGCTGCGGGAAGCGCCTCGTCTGCCTTCACGCTCGCCTTGTCGTCCGCCGCGGGAAGCACCTCGTGAGCCTTCACGCTCGCCTTGTCGTCCGCTGCGGGAAGCACCTCGTCTGCCTTCACGCTCGCCTTGTCGTCCACTGCGGGAAGTGCCTCGCGAGCCTTCACGCTCTCCTTGTCGTCCACCGCGGCCGGCGCCTCGCGAGCCTTCACGTCGTCCACCCTCGCGGAGGCTAGTGCGGCCATTCCGTCCAGGACCTGTGGAAGACGACTTGGTCCTCTCGCCCTTCGAAGATGTGGTCTTCCTGGCGCCAGTGGTCGCGCCAGTGGTCTTCCTTGCACCAGTGGATTTCAGGGTGTTCTTCGCTGGTGTCTTGCGGGTCGAAGCTGACTTGGGAGTCGAAGCTGACTTAGGCGTCTTGGGCGTCTTGGGGGTAGAGGGCGTGGTCTTCGCGGTGGTAGGCTTCTTGCCAGAAGTCGGGGTCTTCCCGGTGGTAGGCTTCTTGCCAGAAGTCGGGGTCTTCCCGGTGGTAGGCTTCTTGCCAGAAGTCGGGGTCTTCCCGGTGGTAGGCTTCTTGCCAGAAGTCGGGGTCTTCCCGGTGGTAGGCTTCTTGCCAGTAGTCGGGGTCTTGGCGGTAGAAGGCTTCTTGCCAGTGGATGGCGTCTTGGCCGAAGATGGTGTCTTGGCCGAGGTTGGCGTCTTGGCCGAGGTTGGCGTCTTGGCAGAGGTTGGCTTCTTGCCGGTGGATGGAGTCTTGCCAGTGGACGGAGTCTTGCCGGTGGATGGAGTCTTGCCGGTGGATGGCGTCCTAGCTGAGGAAGGAGTCTTAGCTGAGGAAGGGGTTTTGGCCGAGGAGGGAGTCTTGGCGGATGACGATGACTTCTTGGCAGCGTTGTTTGTCGGGACCTTTATGGACAAGGATGGTTTATTGCCCCGTGCGGGCGCCTGGCTGGCGGACTTCGCGACAGAGGCGGCTTTTGGGACAGCGGCATTGACCTTGGGCGCAGCCTTAGTTGCGACCTTCGCGACACCGCCGACAGCACGAGACTAGAAAATACAATAAAGGGTTAATCATGACCTAGCGGAGAATTTAAAGAAAATAATAATCGTACCTCGAGGTCATTAACGGGAACAGCGACGACTACGGAGAGGGTGGCAAGGCCGAGACCAGTGATAGTGTTGAAACGCATATCGGATGAGAGATGAAGAGATAAAGAGTGTTGATGAAAGGTTGTGTTGGTTGGAGTTCGAGTTCGAGTAGGCTACCAGAGCTACGACTTGGAGTGAATACAACGACCGGCGTTGGATGGAGAGCCACATTGAATTCCCTTCGTATTTATATATCTCTGGGAAATCGATTATGGTTCGATGGAAAGGGGTTTGTGCGGTCGCTAAATTTGGAGGGTCCATATCGGATAAGTATCTGTGGAGTGTTTGAACTATGATCAAGCGGGTGTTCAAACATGCTTAGAGAAGCTGTACATTGACGGAGTTCCTCTTCCTTTCCGGTACAGGCGGTGCCATGTAAATATTGAAGATCACACATCCGGTCGGCATCTCCCTTTGCCGTATTTTAGTTCGGTGGAGCAACTTACATAAGGTCCGACCGCAAATTCTACTTGTAGACACCGAGTGAACACGAGGCCGTGAACTACTTTCACCTTGTCCGCACAAAACCAGCTGATCTACCTAGGATCACAGATCCGGGGATAAATTAAGATGCTTATCACTATGTGCCAAATAGGGGTATTCAATGCCATCCTCTCCTCTAATCGAACTCAAGTATGTTTGGAAGGTTGGGCGGGTATGTGCATGAAAAATCTGGTGTAATTAAAACTGAGGCTCTGCTGCTGGGGAGTCACCATGGTGAGGAGTCCTTCTGTGAATTCCCTGCGGGCTATGCGAATTCTGCTTATAGATACGCCACTCACGATCAAGAATATCTCAGCGCCCTAAATTCTGACATGTGCGTTCAATTGATCATGCGGAATGCACCTTGACAAATACATCCCTCCCTTTTGTGCTATCGATCATCTGTCAGAGATATCGTGATGGTGTCAATGTGCACCGCTAACGCTAAAGTTTGGTGCGTTTCGGCTTCGATGTGATGGTACATGTAAGTGAGGCGCTGAGATCGATATCATGATATGCTTTTGGTGAGCGAGTCCGTCTGGCTCCGTGAGTGCTCACAGCCTACCGTCATCTAACTATAGATTGATAGATGCATGCCAGACTTATCCGAATTCGCGTATGGCGGTAATACCGGTGTCGCTCTTCATCATCAATCAAACTTGTCAAAGTTAAAACAATGGGTATGAGATAACAAATGATGAGTGCTGGTGTCGAAAAATTGACGCCATACCTCACCCAAGCTGATTTTCGGAGTTTGCGGCTCTTAGGGTGGCTCTTGCTTTGCATATTTATGGGGACGCCGAAATTTAACGTCCTCCCCCTCTGCCTTTATTCCTTGGCAGGATGTATTTGTTGTAGAAACGGTATGGGAATAGTAGTTTGAACTCAACGGTAAAGTCCAGTAAGTTTGCGAGGAACATGTGCTGCTCACAATATTCACGGAGGAATGCTGCGAAAACAGATCGCCTTTCTATGTATTGCCAACTGTCAATGGCGCATTTTGCGGAACTGCCAAGCCAAGTGAGAACCTCTCCAAAACCTCTCTGCGTTTGCGAAATGTAGCCCAACAAACGATCAGATCCGTTTGTATTTCAAACAAGGTCTGGCATTCCTGAACCTCTAATTTGAAGTCATATTCCATCAAGACTCACGCTGGTGTTCAGATATTCGAGGTCTCCCGCGATTTTAGTTCCCTTGAATGCGGCAACAAGAGCACGTGATGTGTCTATTTCAGGGGTTTTTCCCAGGGACAGTGGTAATGAGGCGAATTTTCCTGTGACTCCTGTCATCCTCGCTGCTCGCCACGACACGTCTTCCCCACTTTTTTTAGTCCATTATGTGAGTATTCTGATAGCCAACATGGCTGCTGGTGGCGTTTTCGCCCCGTTCTCTGAAAGCCGTTTGCTAACCTTACTTCCAGCATGCGGGAGATTGTCCACTTGCAGACCGGCCAGGTAGCTACACCTTGCACCTATTAATTTTCCTTAAAAATGACTAACTTTGTCTTCTTCACCAGTGTGGCAACCAAATCGGTAAAAAACTTCAAACGATATTGCCAGCTCACGTTCTAATCACTACATTCGCGTTTAGGAACCAAATTTTGGGAAGTGGTATCTGACGAGCATGGCATAGGCGGTGATGGTGTGTACACGGGAAAGAGCGATCTCCAGCTCGAACGCATCTCCGTGTACTACAACGAAGTCGGTGCCAACAAGTACGTTCCTCGCGCTGTCTTGGTCGATCTCGAGCCAGGAACCATGGACGCTGTGCGATCTGGTCCTCTTGGAGGACTTTTCCGCCCAGACAATTTCGTGTTTGGCCAGAGCGGAGCGGGTAATAACTGGGCTAAAGGACGTGAGTCTTCTTTTTGCCGATCCCACCCTTCAATTTTCCTGCTGTTTCTATACCTCGGCTGCCATCGTGCTCAAATTTAATATGATCTAGATTACACCGAAGGAGCCGAGCTCGTCGACTCCGTTCTCGATGTAGTCCGAAAAGAGGCGGAGGGTACAGACTGTCTTCAAGGTTCGTTATTACTTGCTTTACGGCTGTTCTATATGTGGTATAACGTTGAATTGCCCAGGTTTCCAAATCACCCACTCGCTCGGTGGTGGAACCGGATCCGGTATGGGTACACTCCTTATCTCCAAAATTCGCGAGGAATACCCCGACAGGATGATGTGCACGTACTCCGTTGTGCCCAGTCCCAAGGTGTCCGATACTGTCGTGGAACCCTACAACGCCACCCTCTCCGTACATCAACTCGTCGAGAACTCTGACGAGACCTTCTGTATCGACAATGAGGCGCTCTACGATATCTGTTTCAGGACTCTCAAACTCTCAACCCCGACTTACGACAACCTCAACCAACTCGTCTCCATTGTCATGTCTGGCACGACCACCTGCTTACGTTTCCCCGGCCAACTCAATTCGGATCTCAGGAAATTGGCTGTCAACATGGGTATGTCCTATCTACACGAATTTATTACCCGAAATCTCACAATGACACTCTAGTTCCCTTCCCCCGTCTTCATTTCTTCATGACCGGATTCGCACCCCTGACTGCCCGCGGAAGTCAACAATATCGCGCCGTCACCGTCCCGGAACTTACACAGCAAATGTTCGACGCCAAGAACATGATGGCTGCTTGTGACCCTCGCCATGGACGCTATCTTACCGTAAGTCCCATCCTGCCGATATCGAACGGACCATATCTCATTCTCATCATTAATCCCCCTAGGTCGCCGCAGTTTTCCGTGGTAAAGTCTCGATGAAGGAAGTCGAGGAGCAAATGCAAAACGTGCAATCCAAGAACTCTGCTTACTTCGTTGAATGGATCCCCAACAACGTCATCACCGCTCAGTGCGACATCCCACCTCGTGGCATGAAGATGTCCGTCACCTTCCTCGGTAACAGCACCGCCATCCAGGAGCTCTTCAAGCGCGTTAGCGACCAGTTCAGTGCGATGTTCAAGAGGAAGGCCTTTTTGCATTGGTACACCCAGGAAGGCATGGACGAGATGGAGTTTACGGAAGCGGAGAGTAATATGCAAGATCTCGTTGCTGAATATCAGCAATATCAAGATGCGACGTATGTCAATAAGCTCCTTCTATTCCAATTATTACTAACTGTCTATTATATTTAGCATCGATGAGGAGGTCGAGTACGAAGCGGAAGAGGCACAAGAAGAAGAAGCGTAGATCCTTCTTTTTCGTGCGAGCTCTCCATAATTCGTGTGTTTGGTGATTTGCTTTGGGTTACAATATTCATACCTGGCTACGCACTGGAATAATTATCCTGGAATTTTCTCTGTTATCATTAGCGGCGGTACCTTCACTATGTTACCTAATTTGAACTTACTTTACTCAGTTCCTGCCAGGTTCCTGCATTCCTGACATCGCCTTTTGCCCGTAGATCATCTACCAGTCACCCAAAATTTATTGGATGGAGATGAGGATTCCTTTATCTTTAAATTGCATGAAGAACTTGTTTGGCGGATTTTCTTGTTCAACGCGCATCTGAACGATGGAGTTCAAGCGGTTGACGCCAGCCAATCGCTGGCGGCGCCCCTAGGACAGGATCCAGCTTTCAGCACAAACGGACTCACCGTCACCCACGGCAGAAATGTTTTATCTACTGATATCAAATTTCGAGTGGATATTTGCTGATCGAGTAGGAGTCCCGTCCTCTTACTTACGTAATAGAGTCGGGGATGTCATCTTCACTGCTCCACCGTCCTCCCCCCATCTGTCTTTCTTAGTCTATTATGTGAGTATCTGGAAGCTAATATGGCTGCTATCAGCTGGCCAGAACATCCCATTTCTCCGAGACTCGTTTGCTAACCCTACATTTTCAGCATGCGGGAGATTGTCCACTTGCAGACTGGCCAGGTCAAGGCCAGGTAGCTGCAGCTTGCACCCTTTGATTTTGATACATACAAAGCTAACTCGTCCTCTTCATCAGTGTGGCAACCAAATCGGTAACATCTTCAAACGATGTTACCACCTCACGTCCCTAATCACTATATAGGAACCAAATTCTGGAAGGTAGTTTATGACGAGCACGGTTTAGATGCAGATGGTAAATATCAGGGCAACAACGATCTCCAACTCGAACATATATCCGTGTACTATAATGAGACCGGGTCCCTCGAGTACGTTCCTCGGGCTGTCTTGGTCGATCTCGAGCCAGGAACCATGGGCGCCGTGAAATCTGGTGTTATCGGAAACCTTTTCCGCCCAGACAACTTCGCGTTTGGCCAGAGTGGAGCAGGAAATAATTGGGCTAAAGGACGTGAGTCATCGACCCCACGCTTCGATTCTAGCCTATACCTTGATTGTAACACCCTCCTCTTATCTCGACTGCCATCATACTCAATTATAGATTACACGGAAGGAGCCGAGCTCGTCGACGCCGTTCTTGATGTTGTCCGAAGAGAGGTCGAGAATACAGATTATCTTCAAGGTTCGTTGTTATGGCCGTTCTACATGTGGTATACCGTGATGGCGCAGGTGTCCAAATCACCCACTCGCTCGGTGGTGGAACCGGATTTGGTATGGACACACTCTTTATCTCCATAATTCGCGAAGAATACCCGGACAGGATTCTATTCTCGCCATAGCAAGATACGAGCGTAGATTAGAATGCCGACTTTGGGTAAGCGAAAGCACGTGAACTCCAACCTACCGTTCGAGGACATCCAGGAAATGGAAAAGGCGGCATCAAAAAACGGCGATCATAGGCGGCGGAACGGCGGCTAGGTCATTACCAGTCAGGTGGCCTGCGCAATCGCACATTAACATTTATAAGGGCTCGCAGAAAGAGCACTGTAAGGAAATTGGTTTCGAGTATAGGGTAGGGGCAGTATTTAAATTAAAGCTATAGTAATATTATGGCCATTCACTAGTTTTGCTCATTATCTGAATTGCATGAAGGGGTCAAAGCGAGTCACTAATTTTCATGATATATTTATTCAACGGTCAACCACCCGCAGTCAATAGCATGTGCTCGCGCATCATCTACTGCATAGTTCTCAGGACACAGGTTCACCGATGAGATGCCACTTATATTTCCCTTTCGAAATGATCTCTCGAGTCTAGCATGCCAGGTTCATTGTTTTGGGTCAAATTTCATTAAATAAATCATTAATATCTATTTATTTTAACGTTAGCCACTGTATCATAAACTATGCAAAGGGCGATTGTGTCTTCGTGTTGAGCGGTGTGCTCAACGCCCAGTTATAAACCTAGAGGGGACGAGACGCGACGCGCCGGCATGGTCACGTTTAGGTCACGTTAAGGTCCACGTGTACCGTGGGTTGGACGGAGCCGTTCCAGGCCAGCCGCCTTTTCCAATTTCCGGACTTTCTGTACCGTTCAACGTTTAACGCGTGACGAGGGCCACACCTTTTCCTCTGCCATCCATCTCCAGCTTGCTGCTTCCAGCTACGCGCGCCGCCGCTAATTGCAAATGCATCCCGGCGCCCTCTCTCTCTTTCGACCCACTCCACTCCCCTTTCAGCTCGGCCCATTGGTCTAACCCCTCGCTGCTCCATGCAACAGCTGCTGCAACAACTTCGGCGAATGCTCTTGCATCCCGGATTCCACAGATAAGATTACTGACCGATTTATGTAGCTCAGTAGGAAGATCGCTGCATGGACTGTTCCCTCCCACCCATCGCAGCGTCGTTCGGACACCCTGTTTTGGGATCCAGGTGCATTGGCCGGGAAAGTTCTTCGCACCTTCGCCCGCCCTGCTCTGCTACCACGCTTTGCCACATATCCTTTTAGAGATCTATTTTTAATTCAAGGTCGGTTCGAGCACCAGCCAAAGTTGATATGCACGTACTCTGTCATGCCTAGTCCCAAGGCGTCCGATACCGTCGTGGAACCCTACAACGCCACCCTCTCCGTGCGTCAACTCGTCGAGAACTCTGACGAGGCCTTCTGTATCGACAATGAGGCGCTCTACGATATCTACTTCAGGACCCTCAAACTCTCAACCCTGGCTTACGACAACCTGAACCAGCTAGTCTCGATTGTGATGTCTGGCACGACGACCTGCTTACGTTTCCCTGCCCAACTCAACTCGGATCGGCCGTCAACATGGGTATGTTTAATCTTTAATACAAGTTCTTATTACCGAAACCTCGTACTGGACTCGAGTTCCCTTCCCCCGTCTTCATTTCTTCATTCGCCCCTTTGACCGCCCACGGAAGCCAACAATATCGGGCTGTGACCGTCCCCGAACTTATACAGCAAATTTTTGACGCCAAGAACATGATGGCTGCTTGTGACCCCCGTCATGGATGCTATCTTACTGTAAGTTCCGTCCTGGGGCTTGCCGATATCAAACGGGCCAAATCTCATCATTAACGCCCCCAGGTAGTCGCTGTCTTCCGTGGCAAGGTCTCGATGAAGGAAGTTGAGGAGCAAATGCAAAACGTGCAATCCAAGAACTCCAACTACTTCGTCGAATGGATTCCCGACAACGTCATGACCGCGCAGTGCGACATCCCACCTCGTGGAATGAACATGTCCGTCGCCTTCCTGGGCAACAGCACCGCCATCCAGGAGCTCTTCAAGCGTGTCGGCGATCAGTTCAGTGCCATTTTCAAGAGGAAGGCCTTCTTGCATTGGTACACCCAGGAAGGCATGGATGAGATGGAGTTTACGGAAGCGGAGAGTCATATGCAGGATCTCGTGGCTGAATATCAGCAATATCAAGATGCGACGTATGTCAATGGGCTCCTTCTATTCTAATTATTACTCACTGTCTATTCTATTTAGCATCGATGAGGTCGAGTACGAAGCGGAGGAGGCCCAAGAAGAAACGTAGATCCTCCTTTTTCGTGCATCCTCCTTTTTCGTGCGAGCTGTCCATATTTCGTCTGTTTGATCATTTGTTTTGGATCGTCATGTATAATACCCGGCTACGCACTGGAATCACTATCCTGGATTTTTTTTTTGTTCTCATTAACGGCAGTACCTTCACCACGTAAACTAATTCAAACTCACGTCACTCGGTTCCTGCCAGGTTCCTGCATTCCTGATATCGTTTTTTGCTCATGGACCATCTACCAGTCACCCAAAATTTCTCAGACAGAGGTGAGGATCGCTCCATATCTAAATTGCATGAAGAAATTATTTGGCAGATCTACTTGTTCAACGCACATCTGAACGACGAAATCGTCGTTAACCTCGGCGCCTCCAGGACAATCCAGCGTTCCCCACAAACGGAGTCACTGCCATCCGCCGTACCTCCCAAGTTTGTCTATCCTGGCGTTCCCTAATCCTAAACTATACGGCGATTTGGGGGGGAGTGATCCATTTACACCTCTTGAACCACACCTCGCGGATGTGGAGCCATGAGGTGCTCAAAAGGACGGGAGAGGTGCTGCTGTACATCAAGGGCGAACTGTTGCCCACCAGAACCCCTTTCTTCGTGTTTCGTGTGCAGCACCATTGGGCGAGGTACGAAGCCTTGCCATCAGTACCTTAGATGCCCAATGCATTAGGGAGGAGGCAGGGGAAAGCCCAGGCTCAATGCGCGGAGGGGTTGAACGCATGGTTGGCCAAAGTTTTCAACAATAAAGGAAGAAGGACGAATCCTCGTAAGTAAACTCGGACTGGTAACCGATGATCGTGTCACTTTTTTATTTGGCTAGTACGGAGGAATTTTTGTTATGCAATGAATTCTCGGACGAGGCAGAAAAGAAGCTACTCGGGTATTGCTTTGTTTTCTCTAAAATGTTGAGTGACTTTTATTGGGCCATATTTAGAAATGCCTGGGGCTGTTGAGCTTTCCCATTCGTTCTCCAAAAGACTAAAGCCGATTCGACCTCCTCGGAATGAGCACATTGATTGCGTCATTGATAATTAGGTTCTGGGATCGCGTGGTCTGGAACCGCGCCAACTTCCCTTCCTTTCCCTCCACTATACCTCTCCCGCTCCTGCCTCTCCAAGAGCCTTCGTCCCAGTGCGAGTAAACCATTCGGAAAACCCTCCACTGTATCTTCTGTGATGCTAATAAGGGTCCGGTTGGTCCGAAATGTTGAGACTTTCCACGAATCTTAGCTGGACCACGGCGGATTGGCGAGGGCCTATAGTCTTTGACAGTCGTTGAACGTTGAATCTCTTGAACACTGGAATCCTCTCGCTGACACCCACATGCGAATCTCGTTCCGAATCGCACCCAGCACCTTGGAGTACCAATGTACTTGACCAGAATTCGCGATTGATCTTCTTTTTCCATCGTTCTACTCTTCGCAAAATTTGAACGTGATCATCTCTGGATGTAACTCAAGGTGGCAAGTCCGGAGTCAATCATCTTTTTACTTGTGTTCCTTTCTTTTTTACGGAGGGGGAAGGGGGCAGGGGGTTCGGATTCTCGAACTTAGAGATCTTTCTTACTCAAGCCATTTGCCTGGCTCCTCTTATATTGAATGTTTTCCTCATTTTTCGAAGTCGAAGCACCGACCCTTATACAGTACTTGTCCAATCTTGCTTATATTCAATTCATTTCGTTCAAGAAAATTGTCGTTATTTTCCCCTCCCAAATCGGCGAATATTAAGAACCATATGAGGAAATATAAGCGGTAGGAACTTATTTACGATAACAATGAAAAGCCGGAACAAATGGAAGACGAGTGATAATGGCGCCGAAAGCGGACTTATGTGAACTACGCTATTTCGTAGTCCCTGATCTCCTCTCCAAACATCTCCTCGATTATCTCCTTCAACACCCTTTTCGGCCTGATTTTAACCTTGTGACTGGGACCCAGGTAGACTGTGCACGAAGGGCAGTTCACAGAAACGAAGGAAAATGTGGCCCGTCGGCAATCAAGACGGTTGCACTGTATTTCCCCTAACTGGACTACGCAGTCAGCGGCGGGTCCCGAGACACTACCAGGACCACTAGGGACGGTCAATTCTGCATCTGCGGGCACGACCTGCTGACAGCCGCTGCATTTATGGTCGAAATTTATCAGACTAACTAACGACGAGCAATACGCGCACTTGATGTCGTCTCTTCTGAAATAAAGGGTACTCGAGGGGATGTTATCCCTAATCCAGAGGATCCGGGCGGCAGTTTCCCATCCAAGCGTGGTAAGATCACCGAGCGTTGGCTTCTGGTCGCCGTTGACCAAGCCAGTAACTCCTTCATCCACCCATACAGCGACTCTGTGCGCTCTCGCAAGATGCATTTTCTCGATGGGAGATAACAAAAAATCGGTGGACAACCGGTGAATAGAGTAGTCCCTGATCTGGTCAATTGATATGGTACGTTAAGTCGACTGAGGAATCGAGGAAACCACTGAAGTTTCGGCACACACCTTTTCCATATTCCAGATCGTGGACAATTTCAACACACTCACCCACTCCTCCTTTCCTAGACGTAAGGCGAGTGTTGTACCGGAAATCAGGGAACCGGCTCTACATACATGCAAACTCACAGATGAGTAAGATCGAGTTTTATAAAGATGATTCAAACGTACGCTGGATACATCACTTTCAGCAAGCAAGCAAATTCGTCCTTCTGATACCCTTCAAGGACGATGGGATGTTCTCTATCCTGACCTTCTGCGTGCGCTACAGGTCCCGAAGGTAAGAGGAACAGGCCCGCAAAGACTTCAGATGACTGTACGAATTCGTATCGAGGGACACAGAAAAGCCTATCTTCAACCTGGACATAGTTCAATAGAATTGGAATCAAATATGATCTATAGGCGGCGCCCAAAAAGTGGTCACAAATACCTGGATAAAAACGTTGTCCCAATAGAACTCGCCGCTTGCTGCATCTTCGACCATGGATTTCAGATGTAAACCACAATGTTAAGTTAATGGTGAGGAGGGAAAACGTCGAGAACTGTGTCAGAGGATTTGTTCCACATAGGCCCGAAACGTCCGCGAATCTCAAACGCATTGTCTCCTATTTTCTTAATTTGGCCTGGTATGCTTACGGTCTCTACATATCTCATATCGATAAAGTTGAAGCTGAAAAAAACAGGAGGTTGCTAGACATTATCTATCACCTCTGTTACCGGTTCGTCCCCTTGCAATCCCTAGTCCTTCGTTCTTGTTTGATCTGCTTCAATATGGTCACATCCCGACGATGAATTGTCAAGTTGTGGTTGGTTTTAAAGGTGTCTAATTGCAAGGGAATCTAATTCGTGTGTAAATATACATAAAGCAAGAAGAAATACAAAAAAAAATGAGGGCTTGGTGCCTGCTCGTAGCGGTTCTACTTGAATTAGTTTCAATCTACGTGCCAGTGGTAGGCTTCCCCATACGCGGATTCTTCCAGAAAGCGCTAGTTCAAGGCTGCAGCGTCAATAAAGGCGATTTCAGGCGAGCCCTCTTGAGAAAGAAAGAGAGTCTCAACAGAGGGAAAAAGAAAACTTCACCAATTACAGTCAACGTCGCCCACCAGGTTTCTCATCGTACACGAGGATTTCTCGGAGTGCACCTAGTGGGAATGTTCGTGATTGGGCCCGGGAGTAATTGATGCCTTTTCTGTTAGGGAAATGGCCTGTGATATTGCAATCAAGAGTCAGGAGAAGGGGTGTAAGTAAAAGAAAGGTATATAACCCACCTCGAAGGTCTGGGAGTACCGAAGCCCTGCTTACTCATGGTGGCAGATCGGATTGCCCGCCGTGGGTCAGTGAGGGTTACCCTCTTGGAGGCCATATCATGATATTGAACACCAGCGGCAATGTCATTCCTTCAAGCTGTTTGGTGAATCAGTGTGATACTATGTAAGTACGCAACCCAGGAAGAAAATTTGATTACAGCAGGCAGAACGGGGTGGAGGGAGAGAAAAACTTACGGCAATGATGTGAGCGGGAGGTGTGAGACGATTCACTTTACGATTCGGGTGTCAAAATGGTCGAGGCGAACTTGGAGGTTTTTCTTTTTAGAGATTTATCATTTGAGTTTCTCCGATGCTCGAGCTGCTCGGTCAGAAAAATTTGCTGGTATCTTGTAAGGAATTGTTCCAAGTAAGAGGCCCCGGGAAGCCCTTATGTCTGCGAAAATAGCACGAAGATGAAGAGGGCTTCCAATATCCAGCTGTCGCGAAGCTGATGTATTGCCCGCGACACGATTATGCTCGCCACGAAGGCAGCCATGAGAAAAATAATACCTATCATCTTAAAGAGCATAGCGCGTATTGGGGCGGCCATCTCTAATGAGTTATGTCCTTAGACATCAAAAGAGGGGCTATAATATTGCCGTACTCACTGTAGACTGATAGTAGTATTTCCCTCTTGCGACCGGTGCGCTTAATATAGTGCCGGAGAACAGAGTCCATGAAATACAGTCGGAAATGGGGTGAATCTAGCCGTTCTCCGCACGCTATATGACAACCGGTTTTAGGCGTGATGGGCCGACAGAAGTTTGAACATTGATAACTCACATAAAAATTGCACTCCCGCCGAATGGCGTCCGTTGCTGGAAGATTTTCATCGATCGCGATGTCAATCGTATAGTCGCTACTGCCTTGTGCGTCAATCAGCTTGAATTTCTCGTCAGAATTCATCCAGTAGCGGATTGTCAAAGCGCTTTGCAAAATTTCGAGTTCGATAAGAGTCACGCAACTAATGCTGGATTCAGCGTAGACTTACATCTGTGGAGGCACATCGTCTTGGTCATCCGGCTCGTCATTCTCCAACCCGCCCGGCTCATCATTCTCCGACTCGCCCGACTCGTCATTCTTTGAATTCGATATGTTAGAATTCGGCAGTAAAGCGCCTTTTAGAATCAACGCACTCCGAGTGGCGGCAAATTCCCAGCTTCGAGATCATATAGAATTTCATCCTCTTCCCATATGGATGATGTTCGCACAATTCGTTCATGGTCACCATTCTTTGATGTTAAAATTCTGCAGTAAACGCGTTTTAGAATTAACGCACTCCCTTCTTGCAGGAGTGTGCGCGGTCGCATGTAAAAAATGTAATACCTTAGCCTAGTTGGTAGTCTACGGGGTGCGCGGAAGCAGACGACTTGTCGTCAACTGCTCCACGGGGCGAAGGTCGATGGAGTGGGCGGATGAACCCCATTCCACCGATCCTCCTCTACCAGGTTGGTTTCGGGTGGGTGCCAGGTGAGGAATGAGATAAGGTGGTAGTATAGGAGTGGGTGGGTGGGGAAAGGAAAAAACGGCCCGAGACGAGGGAACGTATGTGGATTGAAGTAGTGATAATATGTATAAGTAAGTAAAGGAGTAAACACCCAAGAAGGCACGCCCACGTGACGAGTCACTTGGGTGTTTCCAAATTCGGCTCTTGCCAGGACCAGGTTCATGCATTCTTGATATCGCTTTTTACCCATGGACCATTTGGCGGATTTTCTTGTTCAACGCGGATCTGAACGATGAAATCGTCGTTGACCTCGGCCGATCGCTAGCGGCGCCCCCAGGACAAGATCCAGCGTTCACGACAAACGGACTCACCGTCACTCGCCGCACCTCCCAAGTTTGTCGATCCTGGCGTTCCCTAATCCTCAGCTCTTCGGCGATCTGGGGGAGAGTGATCCATCTACACATCTTGAACCATGCGTCGCAGATGTGGTGCCACGAGGTGCTCAAAAGGACGGGAGAGGCGCCGTTGGACGTCAAGGGCGAACTATTAGGAATGTCGCCCACCAGGACCCCTTTCTTCTCGTTTCTTGTGGAGCACCATTGGGCGAGGATACGGAGCCTTCACATCAGCATCTTCGGTGTCCCATGGATTAGGGAGGAGGCATGGGGATTCCTCAAACAACCGGCACCGAACATGCAGGTCTTTTCTATCTTTTTCCACGATGGCGATGGGTATCCCAGCAAACCAAATTTCTTCTCCGAAACGGATATGGAGCTTTTCGTCAATCGTGCAGCTTCCCTGAGGGAGTTCCGGATAACACATATAACTTTCGACCCCGATGCTTCCTGGTTGGCTCATCTGCGTCATTTGGATCTCGCGTCCCCTTTCGCGCTCCATCAGCTCTTCGAAGTCCTCAAGCATACCCCCGTCTTAGAAAAGTTGATCATCCGAGGCAAAATAATCGACGAGCCGCAATCCACTGAAGAACATCCTCAAATTATCCTTCCTCGCCTACGTAGCATCAATATCGCCCACCGACTCACAACTTGCCTAGCAATTTTGGAGTGCATCGTGCCCGCGTCGGGCAGTGGGCTCACCATTCTTGCTCGTGATAATAATGACATCGAAGAAGCCTCATTGTCAAGTGCCGAAATAACGAGGTTACGACAAACCATCTCTCGATTCTCCAGGGCATATTTCTCAGCTTGGAAAGCGACGAAGGTACATCTCGAGGTTGGGGATCACACTTTCCGGTTCGAGAGTCTATTCACGTCGGATGAAATGAGGCTCCCTCCGATATCTGCCCCGGGATTCAGCATCAATTTAGAGAACTCCAATGGATTCCCTCGTCAGGCAAGCCTTTCGATCCTCGGCGACTTGGCCGACAATTCTTTCGCCAACGTCTCCACCCTGACCATTCACATCTCTTCACCCCCCCTTCATCCTGTGGATTCCCAGTTTACTTCCTTCATCGTCTCCCTCGCATCCGTCAACGAGCTGCATGCGACTCCATATGTATTGGGTCTCCTCGTCGATATGCCTCATCCATTACAGGACGGGAAATCGAACTCGACTGCAGTATTCCCTCAACTGCGTACCCTAGTGGTTGACTCGGAATTTGACCAGCTTCCCATCACTAAATTCCTGACATGGAAAAGGGCGATCGGAGGTACAGCCATCGAAGTACTCGATCTCACCAAGGTCAAAAATTACCACGCAGATAAGGTCGAGGAAGCGATGGGAAATTTTGATGGGCTAAAAGTTCTGAAAGGGAAAACCCAGGCTCAACGCGCAGAGGGGATGAACGCATGGTTGGCCAAAGTTTTAAAAAAATAAAGGAAGGATGGGAAATCTACCGAGGCACGCTCTTCCGTTACCGTTATAACCGTTCTGTCCCGCTTTGAATATCTCGAAGATAGCATGCCCCTTGCCCATTTGTACCACTTGTATATCTCTGACCTGAACATCAGAATAAAAATGCGATGAAGAAATATATTAGCCACCAATTCAGAGATACCTGGACGCTTGAAACACTGCAAAAAAAAATTCATGGATCCCAACATGACGATCCAAAATCTGAAGCAGGTCCCATGAAGCCACAAAAGACGAAAATACTTTAGGACGGGCATGGATCCACGTAATATGGGACCACATCTGGAACTGGTAAAAGTTGTTAGCTGAGCTGAGATCCCGGTCGGCGCTCGTGAAACTCACCTCAAGGTCCTCAACATAGAAAAGCATGCATAACACCCTTATGGCAGTTATCTGCCGTTGTTCATCGATCAAGATGGATGAAATAGGCACCACCGGTTTTTGGTGATCCAATGCCGACTTAGGATTGGATTTGGAATATTTTTAGATTCGACAGACCCATGGACCGCTGCCTACCGGTACAATCTTCTCGGGAAAATATGACCACAGGCGGAATTCCTTTCGCATAAACCAACTACGTAAAGAGTGAAAGGAGAGTCATGTGTAACGTAGCGTGGTCGAAGAATCCAGTACTCACCCTCCCGACGAGCTTTTTAACTGGGGAAAGCGCAATACGGCTACCTTTGGATGACTAGTTCAACATGGGTTTCCTCTACTAGTAGGTTGGTGGAAGAACACTTTTTCGCCGTCGCCGTCCACTCCTTTTAACACGAGCAATGTAATGGGACTGAAGTATCCCGATTAAGAGCCTTGTAAGAGCCATCGAGCACGACCGAAGTCTTTGAAGCATCTGAATCGGGGAATTCAATGTTAAATGTTCGAAGTCACTGTCTAACAGGCACCATTTCTAGTGAAAAGAATAATGTTGTCGAGAAGAAACGACGAGGTGTTGAAGCGTCAGGAGATTAACGTAAACCGTTATTCATCAAATCACTATCTAATCTTATCTTCCTTGCAAGGATGGCCTCTTGACCAGGTAGAAGCTCTGTATTTGTTAATTACTCGGGAGGTTATATTACTTATGTACCATCAGCCATCAGCTTGTAATACGCGGGATCTTTCAAATGTAAGCGGTCGAAGTAGTGCAGTTGACAACAGATTTGGCAGTGTCCTTGAGTCGAAGTAAGTAACTGTATATATTCTTACAATAAATACATTTAGATGAATGAAAAATAAAAATAAAAAAAGGATCACCCAGGAATACTAATTCTTCCCCTTCGGCCTCTCCTTACCTTCAAACTTGATCTTCAGTTTCTCAAAGAAGCCATGTTTCGATTTCTTTGGTGGGGCATCTGTCTTGTGTGCAAGCGGTTCGTCATCTACGGCTTTTGGATTCATCGTCTTGGAAGGGGCGGTGTCGCTCGTGGTTGTCCCTTCAGGAACCGTCGACCGTGGTGGGGGTTCTTGAGAGGTCGTCATGGGGCTCGTTTGGGCGGAGCTGGGATGGGATACAGTTGCAGTAGAATGAGGTCCAGAGCTCGTCATCGGAGCACCTCCACTCTCGGTCGCTTTTCCTTTCATCGGATGGCCATGAGTGGAAGCAACGTTCTCCTCGAGTCCTCCCGCCGACGATGTTCCACCCAATTCCTTCTCCTCGCCCAATGAAAGTGGATATTCGCGACCAGTTGTCACCGGCGGACCACTCATATGGATTTGGCGTAGATGAGGGGACTTCTCCACTCCTAACTTCCCCGTTTTCGCGGATCCAATATCCCCCTCCCTTTCTGCGGTACCAGACGAGGGTCCAGGAACTTCCGGGAGAGGCATCTGTGAATATCCGCCACTCGTATCCCCGTCTTCGAATAGGCTCCCAGGCGTCATGCCTTCGACACGACTACCTGCCAAGCTTCGCGTGCTGGCATTGGTGCTCGCGCCTTCCACATCACCTTCAACTTGAGCTTGAACTCCGAGTCCCTTTTCTACTTCGTGGTTTTTACGTAGTTTCTCCTCGGTTCGTTTCATCGTGCCTGATTCGCTTTTGGGGTCCACTGAAGAGTCCATATTTTCGCGATGGTAGTAGGCTGCACTCTTTGCGATCAGATGATGACGTAGAATGATGTAACCTTTGTCGCGGACAACCCACCCGATTAGGACATTGAAGGCCTTGCTGTAATTCCAATTGCTTGAAAGAAACATAGTTTATAATACAGATGTAATGGTAAATAACTTGTACAATGTATCTAAGAACCGGAGAGAACATTAAACTTTTATTCAATTGTTCTATCTCTGCATTAACTTTATTCTCGATTTATACACATCTTTTAGGTAGAGGTGCAATTAGGCTCTGTCTCGTTGGGGCTTCTAACATGTGGATCTGGACATCCTGCTGTCAAGAACGTCATGGAGATGGGCACCATGGATTCATTCTGATGGCTAATTTTCCACAGATGATCACAGGAAAAGCGTTATTGTGTCCAGGCTACGAGACGCTGATCATCAATCCAAGGTTCGAAGCCTACCGAAAAAGCCGTGAGAGTTGTGAGAAGGGCGATTCTGCGGATGCAAATTTGAAATCCTGCCGTAAAGTTCTCGCTAACCTTACTAAAAGGGGGATTTTTATTTTGAAGCTTACTAGGGACTCGCCGTCTCTCCAAATTTTAGCACAATTCTTATCAGAATCTTTCTGATATCTTTCTCTCTAAAATCCTTTACAAACTCGTTCCCCTCATCTCTCAACTTTGACCGTCCCTAATGAGTATTTACGTAACACCCACAAGCCCGGCATGTTCGATCGTTTTTCGAACATGATCACGAAAAACCTTACCTGATCGTGTGGATGGATACCAGATGTGTTTGAACTTTGATCTATGATTGATCACTCCTGCCTTTTCAAATGGCTTTGTTCAAGAATGATTACTGCGGTGATGATGGAGTCCAAGAAATCAGCAATCAATCCCTGTCGTCTCAACCCCCCTTCCCAGCGGTCCCTATCCTGCCTTTTGTCTGCGGTGGTCCTAGGCTGAGGAGATGACAGATTCGGTACCAATTGGCACCAAACCCCATCGGTCTGTGTCACAGAATGGGACCGCAAACGTGTTGTGTCGCGTACATGAGACCTTTAACCTACCCTTTGTATAAGCTTAAAGTGCTGTCTTCGCTTTCTATTTGTGGTTCAAGTTGAATGCAATGATATATGAAAGAGCAAACCGAATATTTACCTAGCTGTACTTATTAATAGTAGCATCGGAGTCGTATATGCCATGCAGTACAGTAGCCTTCTAAACAGGTCTTTCAAGGTCCAACGCGTTCAACGTTCAACGTTCAACCCTCACTATCATAAAGTCATTTGGGCAAAACACTTTAATCGTGGTACGAATATAACTTCCCCGGATAGCGAACGCCTGCGTCCGGCGAATTATGGCGGAATCCTGGGTGACTTTTACATCATCTGCAACGCCCCCAACCGCCCTAAAGGAGCACATTCTCAAGCCTCATTCGATTGAAGAAGGGATACGATTTCCTTAGAGCTGAGGGGCTTTTTGAACTTCCCTTCGACTTGTTTCTGGGCGGCCTACCCGAGCATGATTGTAAGTTTTCAGACCTCGTCCCCAATCGAATAAATCATGCTTACCTCAACGATAATCTTTCCGACAGGGCTTTTGACCGCTTGACCTATCGTCAGGATCCTCTCCGTAAATTTTGATTCGTCGAGCATGCCCGTCTTCAGAATAGCCTGCCCCGCAGCCAGTACTTGGATGCACGCCCCGACAGCGTTCACTTCGTAATGCTTGCGCTTATAATGAACCTGGTACTCCGACTCTGGAAATTGCAATCCTTGTGTTACTTCGCCTATCTGTGCCGACGACACGCACAACCCAACGCGAATCGCACATCCAGACAGTATCGAGGCGACGAGGTAGTCGTTTGTGGGCGTAATGGCTGTCACTTTCCTGTCTCCCCAAACCGCGGTGATGACATTGTGGATTTGGGGATTGAAGACATCCCAGAAGGCGTCGACTTCGTCCTTGCCGTTCCGGTTGAAAAGGATCTTTGGTGCCTCTGGCGACTTTTGGAGAGCCGCAAGGGTAGTCGTGTAGTCATCGATCTTGGATGGATCTTCAAAACTGAGGCACTTGAGTGCGTCGGAAATGTTGTAGACTGTGTCCCAGCTGGGATCGTCTTTAACGAGCTGTATGAGCCTGTTCAAGTCGTTAGACTGGAGTGCATCGGAGAGGACGGTTTGGGCCATTGTTTGGTGTAGTCAATGGAGAACCTTCAACTTCTCCGTCCTTTTAAATCTCACACAGCCAGCCAGCGCTTTTGGCTGTGTCTGATGGTGCAAATGGAAGAAGTCGATCAGCAGCCTGCCTACCACATGGCCGAGCGGCGGGCCGATCCTGTGCCAGTGACCCAACAGTGTGGTTGATCCCTAGTCTCCTAAAACAGACCTTATGATATTGATGACAATCGATCGTTGATCCCTCCAACCTTCAACGATAGTGATGCGAGCTTGACGGAAACGCGACTATTATTGGTTATCTCGTACAGCCACGCATGGTTCTTTCACCCTAGTACGTTTCTACTGGAGCGCCCGTGTGAATATGGAAGAGTATAAAAGGTTGGTCCTCGATAGAGTCAACTCCTAAGGCTGGTCCTTTTACATCAACCAAGCAGGTCTTGGAATTTCGACAGATCGTAAGTCGTTCAGGCTTATTACACTCTTCTATCGCTCACTTTAAAATAGATGCACATTTCATTCTTGTTCACCCTTGCACTTCCCTTCTTCGCCGCTTTGGCTCACCCCCTTCCCGGAGGCCAATCTAAGTTGGACCTGCGCGCCGACCCGCTTGACGTCGGTGCTCTTGATCTCCGTTCTCTCAGTCTGGATCTCCATTCTCTTGACCTGAGGGAACTTGGAGATCTCCAGGCTTTGCTTGAAGCACGAGCAAAGGGTTCCGCCCCACGCAGGCCCCCTCCACGCCAGGCCCGACATTCCTCCAAGCCTGCAAAAGTCAAGTCCAAAGTGCCCGCCGCTGCCCCTCATCCCGAGGTTCCCTCAAGGAAAATTACACCTATACAACAGAAAGAACGCAAGAAAGCGGTCAAGAAAAAGGTCACAGCCAACCAAAGGAAAAATGAAGACTTGCGGAACAAGGCGATCGCCCGCAAAGCTACCAACCCTGCAGTAAAAGTCCCCAGACCACCACGTCCACCTACGGCGAAAGGTACCCCCAAGACGGCCAAAGCTCATAATACCCAGCAAGAGGCGAACAGGAGACAACAAGAGAGGAAGGCGGCTGGAAGAACGAAATTTGCTGACGCCGCAGCTGCTCACAGAGCCACGACAAATTTACCCAACCGCAAACACGTTTACAATGTCCATGAAAGTAGATACTTTTGTCATAAGTGCTCCTTTTTTCGTTCTAACTCTTGCGGTTCAGAGGTCGATGGCAAGGTACAATCAGTGAAATACACCGGTGAAGACGCTCGCCGGGCTGTCTTCAACAGCCACTTGCACAAGAACAACCCTGTGAATTTCCAGGTATGCAGCTTCAGCTCGTTAACTTGCACCTCCATACACATCTCAATGTTCCTTTGCAGCCCAAAACCTTCGAGAACCGACTCCAAGGACCTAAGGACAACAAGAGCAAACCCATTCCTTATATGAACGGCAAGGGTCGGGAGTTCCCTTTGTCCAAGAGCCCAGCTGGCTATAAAGGAGAGGCTCCAGGTGCTGCGAGAGTGATAATACAGCCCACCAAGACTGGTAAGCCCTCATTATATGACATCTGCAAATCGACTGCAACTTACTTTCTTTCTTTCAGGTCATAAGTTCCAAGGAGTAGTTGCCCACGACTCTGCGCTACCTGCTGGCCATCCCGGCCATTTCGATCACTTCCTCGTCCACAAATCGAAACACTAGGGTACGGTGATTTTGGCGGAGCCACCCATAATGGAGGTATTCCGAGTTGTAAGTGACTCGGTGGCCCATGAAGGCATTTTGAGTGCTAATGGCGGGGCGCATGAGTGGGTTGAAATTTGGAGCCCACATCCCTCAAAGCAAGGAGGGGAGGGGCTGTGACTGGGCTACTTTCAGCAAAATAACAAACGAAATAAAGTAACACCCACGAGTGAATGGTCATCATTGAAGGGAATGCGAGGTTGCCTCAGTGAGAGAATGCGATCGAGGGAATGAGAGAAATCAGCGATCAAAATGCGATCAACATTGATGCCCAGTGAAAAACCCGGAAAACTAGATCGAGTCAGATTACAGCTATCTGCAAAACGCTAGATCCTTTTCAAATTTTCGTGTGTGCGCCTTTGTTTACTATAAACAATTGCTTTTGGTAAAGTGCGGGAGCAATGACGCATTTCAATCAGCCCCACACTCCTTTCGCTTGCGGTTCTCAATACAATTTCTGCGTTGATCAACCCTTGGAACGTCTGTAACCCCAGCAACGATGGCTTTAGTGTGGATGACACTTATGTACAGGGTCTTGCATAAAAAAGTGCAGTCATCATTTTCGCGCACAGCGTGCTCGGCGGTTGCCTTTCACCAAAAATGGAAATTTAATCAATTCTGATGGTGGGTGACATCCTTTTTTGTAAATATGACCATCAAATCGCTATTTTGGGGAAGAGGGAATTGCCGGCAACACTGCGCGAAAATGATGACTGCACTTTTTTATGCAAGACCCTGTAATAGGGATAATAGAAGCGGATCCTGGCAGAGTGCTCCACAGTTCGTCGTATTTACCCAAAAACAGTTGTTTATAGTAAACAAAGGCGCACACATGAAATTTTTGAAAAGGATCTAGCATTTTGCAGATAGCTGTAAGGGGCTGGAGGACATCTGAGTTATGGGAAATCCGAACGTCTGGCGGACAGTCCAAATGTCCGAGTTACTAAATATGGCTGGAGGTCATGACTCATCACATCAAAGGCGCTCACCTCCAAATCAAACCCAAGCAACCTTCGACCCATCAATCATTCAACCAAATCAAGACTTCGCTGTCAAAATTGTTCACCAGCTTGGCGTCACCGCCTCACCATGAACAATGCCTCCAATAATACCCGGAGGTGAAAACTTTGCGAAATTCCCCTTTCCTTCCCTCCCTCATCACCGTCGCCCACGCCCCTCACCACCAAAGCTCCTTGCCGCTCATGCCCCTCACCTCTCAGGCTGCCTCCAATGCCCCTCGTTGCTCACGCCTATTGCTACTCCTCCTCACTGTCCACTCCACTTTGCTCCAATAAGCCGTTCATTCAGAATCAACCCGCAACAGATTTGGTGAAAACCTGACCCTGGAGATTCCGCGAAAAGCTCTACATGCTTCAATAGGTTCGCTTTCACTGTTCATCAACGTATCTTTTGCTGATCCTGTCTGTCTTGCCAAGGGTTTTTCGCGTTATACCTATACGTGTCGGAAGGCGATGTCCGGATAATCGTTCTTGTACTTTGGATGGCTCTGGCCATTATTGTCCACGCCGACCTTCTACGGTTCAGATTCAAAGGCTTCGCTCGAACATACGAAATAAAGCAAGCGGGTGCGTGATTCCCAGTTCTATCACATTCCACATGACTTATCCTCAATACAGAATTCCGTGAACGGTATCGTATGGTATATTCTAGGAGTCAACTTTGTGCTATCCTTATACCCTCAAGATGTCCCCACCGTTGCCATTCTGATGTATGTCTATTCTAGTTATATTCCGTTTCAGGTTTGGATTTTAACTCCATCATCCTCAGTCTTTCCTGGGCAGACACCGCAGCGTCAACCTTTGGTCGCCTTTACGGCTCAAATACCCGTAAACTTCCCGCTCGCCTCCCTTTCCTATGTCTCCCGCTGGCACCTCGCAAGTCTCTTGATGGTTTCACATCTGCCACCCTCACTGGCGCCGCCCTCGCTCTCGGATTCTGTGGTTTCATCGCGCCTATCCGCAATGGAGGTCATGATATTTATTACCTGGGAATGGTAAGGCGGTGTTAGACAGGCTACCAGTGGTGAGCCGACGAATATGGGCGCGGGTGGTTTGTTGGGTTTGTTGGCCATCGCAGTCGTGCCGGGTCTCGTGAGCGGTGTCGCGGTGCTTGGTATGTTTCTCCCAGGATTGAGGTTAACGTTCGCCGCGCTGATATTTATAATCCTTCTAGATCTTGGATCGTCGGATGACAACTTGACGTTGCCCCTCATTTCAGGCGGATGCACACTGGATTCCTCAAGCTCCTTGAGATGGCGGATTCGTGGCTGACGCCTTCATAAATACTTCCTCTCTGAATCCGTTTTCTTGGACTTGCTTCGTCTGTTTATCTGTCCGCTCCATCCACGTATATATGTTGCGTTTTCGAGTATGTCCCGCCTCTACAGGGCGTACTCTCGCATTGCGTCGCCTCGCACCTCCAAAACTAGACCCCTATCCCACCATACCCCAGCTTATCATGTTAATCACTCTCCTTCGCAACGAATGAACCTCTCTACGAGACGACACCGGATAAATGCCCCCTTGACCATCATGGCATCATCATTACCACCACCACCTAACAATCTTAACAGTCGACAACGGACCCGAGTCGGATATTAAGGTTATTAGGACCATGAATCGACCACGACGTCTTCTTTCTATTACAAACGGTAAGAAGAGATGCTTGAGGATTGATGCTGATGGAAATCGGCTTCGACAAGCTTAGTGCTTTGACGAATAATGTAGCACCATTGTAAGGGGAGAGCTGGGGCACACAGAGGCAACTCGCACAGGTCCTTCCGTAAAGGCCGCTGCGCGATGGTGACATGGGTTTCGATGGTTAGGGACGTTATCTGGCAACGTAGGATACTTAGGATTCAATTAATTATGTGCCGTAATTCCAACGACGCCGTAATGGCAGTATAACACGGAGATGACTTATTGAAGTAGGAGAATCTCTAACCTGGTCAACGAATAACCCAGAATGCCCATTCATTTGATGCTTGAGAAGATTGTTCGACCAAATAGAGCTTTGATTGTTACACAAATTACAGAATTTCAACTCAGATAAACCGCAAATCTTAGGATCCAGCCTCAATGAATTCCCGTTGCCACGAAAATCGAGGACCCCTACTCTCTAGAGTTCTTTTGGCCCCTTTTTCGCGTGCAACGCCGCACCATCGGTATTTTCGCAACGGAGTTCTGAATCTTCAATCAATCCCGGGCCGACCTTCTTGCTCACAGAATCGCCTCACTCACTGCCTTCATCCCGCATCGCTCTGAGTGCCATGAGCTCGTCCAAGAGACTTTCCCGACTGTGATTCGAGAGCATGGTTCTCAGTACCGAAGTAAGAATGTCGAGATCGGGGTTGTCCCTGAAAGCGTCTTTCGGTCGCGCGAGATTCAAGGTTTCATCGGATATAGAGTTTTCGAGCGTCATTTTTGAAGAATGTCGTTGGGCCTAATAGATGTGAAGTGAGATATTTTAAAAGCTTGGAATAAAGCACCTACAACTGAAGCAGTCCCGTTGTCTCAGCCAGAGTCCAAGGAATATATAGCAAGGTGGGTGTTTGGGCGTCGGAGTTTGGATCAGGGAGAGCAAAGGGAAAGGGGCGTTGTTCAAGTCCAGAATCCATACAAAAATGAAATCAAGATCAGGAACCTTCCGTGTAGCTTTCCCCCACTTCATTCGAGAGAGATAAAAGTTCAAAGGCTGTGTAGCTTTTGTACCTAGATTCTAATAATGAAACGGTGAAAATTCTTCAGGAGCATGTATATAGCCTATGTGAGATAAATATAACTAGATAGGGATAATGTGAAGTGCTCTTGTGGTCGGGAG
>Ga0307513_10000618_pt1 | contig 50860 bp, 44 predicted proteins | sample 15_EM_MG_FD_202174 | JGI IMG/M metagenome (GOLD analysis project Ga0307513, IMG submission 202174) | Populus trichocarpa ectomycorrhiza microbial communities from riparian zone in the Pacific Northwest, United States - 15_EM | ecosystem: Host-associated > Plants > Roots > Unclassified | place... | reverse complement strand
TGCCCCTAGGGGTATATCCGAAAAATAGTTATCAGAAGGCTTCTTGTTGTCCTGTTGTTGTAAATAGGTATTGTTCTAGAGGTACAAGGAGGGGTATGAGAATTTTGCGAACGCGGCTGTACCCATAACTTTCACTTTCCCTCGAGCATTGGCCAAGGTTGTAGGAGTAGAAAAGAGGGACTTCATTTCTGTCCCTTCTATTAGTTAGGGGCTACTGCATTATACAAGTGCGCAGCTTTTAACTTTCACTAGTAATGCTTATCTATCATTTATTACACTCGTACTATGCTATGGCCTGTAAAATTTCCCATTGCCTACCCCGGGAAAGCCGGAATTTTGTCACACCGAAGCACTCGGGTCCCATAGCTCAACGTCAGGCCCTTGAGGTTATCTCACTGGGCTTCCAAGTCAATCATGGTGTTATTTATAACGATTGCGAGAGTCGCTACTCTGAAGCATATCTTGTTATCTCCTAACTGGAGGAAAATGGTTTCGACTTTTAGCGGAGGTTTAATCTCCCAGAACATTGTGTCCCCCAAACATGCTCTAGAAGATAATATAAGGTTAGTAAAGCGCCAGAATCGGTGTCAACAGAGTGGCTATTAGTGTAGGTTGTTGACTCTAAGGGTAGTATACAAGACCTCTAATCGGTAGGGCAAGCCCCCAAAGCCATTGAAGACGGCGCAAGCTGATCAGCTAGAGCAACTGCACTGCATGCCAACCTCCAACCTCGGCACATCCCCACACCACCTTTCCGCATCTTTCACCTCCTCCCATCGGTCGGCAAATGGATTCTCAACTAGCTTGATCACATCGCCCAACACTCCCCTCTCACCCTTCTGGTCTACTCTCTGAATGATCTCTTCAAGAACCCAATTCTTCGGAATGAACTTTGGATTAACCTTTTTCATCCTCTCCATTCTCTTTGCATCCTCTTTCTCCTCTAGCCGCTCCGCGTAGAGCTTCAGCCACTCGAGAATCTTCTCCGGTCCCTTCTGCACAATCGTGAGCATAGGCTTCGGCATAAAATCTTCCGCTGCCGCCAATTGGGCTTTTTCATCTTTCTTCATAAGTTCAAAAACTGGCAACTCGGAGAGGCGTCTAAAGAAGTGGCCAAAGTCGACCTGTGCGTCCTCAAGGGTATCCAGTAGCGGGGAGTAAACGTCATCCATATCTGTCTCCCGAAGCCCGGTAAACCCAAGGCGTGCCGCCATGAGTTGTCCGTATTCTGCGAGGAAAACAGATTTGTATTCTTCACCGACTTCCTCGATGATCTTCTCCGCGCGTTTGACTAGAGCTTCCGCGTCTGCTTCGGAGGTGAGACCTTCGTTTATGAAGGCCTCCGAGTCGAGCATTTCAGGAGTTGCGGCGAAGAGCTCGGCGAGGTCTTCTGCTAGGCGGACGAGGTTCCACCAGATTATTGTTGGCTGGTTTTTGTAGCAGTAGCGGAGCATGTGGTCGTCATGGTTTGGTGTGAATTTGGGGTTGAAGGTCTGTATTTTTAGTGTTCGTGGGAGAGATTTTAAAGGGGTTACATACATCCATGAAAGAGAACGGTCCAAAGTCAAGACTTAATCCCATGACGCTTGTATTATCAGTGTTCAAGACACCGTTCATAAAGCCGTAGGCCTGCCATTTAGCTACTGTCAGGGCATTCCTCCGGACAATCTCCCTGAACATATTTTCGTATCTATTTCTGACTCTTGCGCCGCGCACCGTATTCGACTCGTCTTCACCGTCTACTTGTGCCTTCTCCTTCATCCCTTCCATCCCCAGAACCTCCTCCCGGACGTAATCCGACAAAAGTCTCAAATTCTTCCTATCTCGCCTTGCTCTTAGAAGGTCAAAAGTCCCAATGCGAATCCAACTTTCAGCAAAACGGCATACAATTGCACAAGTCTCGACCTTCTCCCGAACAGCCTGATTACTGGGCAAAAGCGTCAAACTTAGCGCCCGTGTGCTTGGAATGCCGATGGAATATAAGTACTCGGACACAATAAACTCTCTGATACTGCTCCTTAGCACTGCCTTTCCGTCTGCGAATCTAGAATACGGCGTTTGCCCTGCCCCTTTGAGTTGGAGCTCGTATCGATTTTTAGTTTCTGGATTGGTGGCTTCAAAAAGTGAGATTGCTCGACCGTCGCCTAACTGACCCGCCCACTGCCCAAACTGCCAGCCGCCGTAACATTGTGCCCATGGGTAGGATATATCTTCGAAGCCGCCATTCCCGGAAACTAATTTGAGAAATTCCGGTTTTGCGGGTTCTGTACGAGCGAGACCGATAGAATGGAGTGCTAGCGGTGATGTAGCTAGAAGCTCGGGGTTATCTTCTACTGGGTCGGGACGAACATATGTGTATAACCCGCCTTTTACCATGCGCGGACCGAGTTGTGAGCGGGTTGCTTCTGCGGAGGATTCGGGGGTGGGGAATTGAGGGTCGGCTAAAGGAGGGTTAGTTTTCGAGTTTGACGGGGGGGGTAGGGAGGTTACGTGGGAGCTTTATGGTGAAGACATTTGATTTTGGAAGATCATGGAGGGTAACGCCTGTTGGTTCTGAGTGGGACATGGCCAGAAATCTGTGCGGTATTACTGTAGAAAGACCAGGCCTTATGCAGCGACTTATGGCAGAGAGGAGCATGAGCTTGTGGATCGAGACTTATAGTTTGCAAGGAAGAAAGGGGAAGGGGAGGGGAGAGGGAGATGTGAGGGGAAGAGGGATTGTTAAAATAAGCTACCGGTGGTGTGTAGGATCCGACAGGTGATATTTCTAGGATTGGGTAGATAAGCCTGGCTGTCGCCACACCGAGGTTTCGATTCTTCCGAGGGCCCTCATTGATTAGGCATTGTGCGGTTGCTTGACGGGGGGGGGGGGGGGTGAATCAAGTGGGTGGCGTGGGGGGTTGGGCTGAATGCAAGTTTGGTTAGAGTTGAACGGGGGAGTTGACGGGGTGTTGCGGCCTGTGTCAGGAAGGGGAGGGGGAGGCGGCCTCAAGAGTCAAGGGGGGTTAACAGAGGAAACCCACGCCCAGCCAACCAAACCAACCAACCAACCGGGGGAAATGGGCGGACGCAGGAAAAACCCCTTGGCTTACTTATGCTTCGGAGCATGCACATCATTCAGCAGCGTTTAAAGGGGTACTGTACTACTCGTACTAGTAGTACCATACTCGAGTATAGGCACTCAGGTATGAAATATGATGCTGCATCAATAGCGCCCGCTGCGAGTTCTGATTGAGATTCATGGAAGACGGTGTATTTTTCTTTCATATACTACTACTTGTATCTTAGACAATGCTCCCAGTCGCCCAGCCGGACGGCTGTCGTCCTCGTCCGGCGGCCGTCGACGGCAGTCCGACTGCCACCCCTGGTAGGACGCTCGTTTGTCTCGTTGCGCACTTTTGCGTGTCTGTAGTCGACGGCCGTCCGCCCTGTCCAAGGACGAGATAGTCTCGTCCTTCGTCGTCCTCACCCCGTCTTGGACGGATGGGACGGCTGGAAGCACACTCGTCCAAAGCGTCAATACATACTCGAGTGCAAATGTGGGCAGTGAGGATGTGATGGTCTGTAGCATCTTCACTATATCCAGCAGCCGCAGTTCTCGTCCACCAATAACCTTTTTCTGCTCTTCAAAGGCCCGTAATATTCCCTCTGGAACCCTTTCCATTCCGCCAACGATCTGCCTCAGCAAGGAACCCAGAATACTGGCCACTGACTGCTCCTTTCGGATACTTTTCCAGTGCGCAAGTAGAGAACCCACTTGTTTCCATCCTTCTCTTCCTTATCTTACCTTACCTTATCTTATCTAAGCTTATCTTAAATCTAATCAGATCAACAGAGCCACAATTATTTTCACGAAATTACCGCCTTGCGAAATCTACGTCTCTCACGTCTCCCCCAATCTTTTCCTGTCCAACAATCTTTTCCAGCAACCCCCCACCCTTTTTTCAATTTTTTTTTCAAAAAAAAAATCCATTTAATCACCTAATTATGCGTCTTCAAGTTCACGTTTTCCCAAGCGGCTCTCCTCCTACGGCTCCCGTGGCTTGTTCCTTTCTCGAAATCGCGTCGCCCACGCTTACTCTGGAAGCCCTTTGTATCTCCATATCCAATCGCTTCGAGAGGCTCTACCCCCATCGACCGTACGGCTAGGACCTACCCATTCCTTGCATTGTTTTCGTTTTTAACTCGCTAATTTTTGGTCTTGGTGGATTTAGACCGCTAAGAATCGACAAGATCCAGGATTCGAACGGCAATGACCTTGATCTGGGCTACCTCGTTTCAGATGTGTTCAGTGATAAGTTAGAGGATAATCTAAACTCGATCGTTCGCGTTCTACAGGGATCTGATTCGCGCGAGTCTTCAATTCCTCCCGAGTCAAGTCTACGGCCCCAATTTGCACGAAAGCGGAGAAGGCTGGGAAATAGTAATACCAGCCTGAAGCCGGCTCCTTCCTCCCACTCCTCCGAGTCCGAGCGGGAGCCGGCTCCATCCTCCCACTCCGAGAGAGGGAGGAGAAGAGAGAGGTTCCCGAAGAGGCCACGAGTAAGTGACTACAAGTCCCCCTCATGTACGGAGCGAACACAGGGGGATCGTGGGGCTGAGTTTCCGTTGCCAAGGACACTAAATCGTGTTCGCTCCGCACATGCGGGGGACTTGTACATGGTCCAGGACTCAATGGACGATCGGGAAGAGGGAGAGGAGTGTTGGGGGAAGGGGACTGGTCATGGTGCCGGGCAGGATGGTAGCGAGATGGTTGAAGTGGCTGCAACTCAGCAAAGCGGCCAATTGAGCCCTTCGTTGGGCAACAGAACCCCCGAAATCGCAATCACGGGGACGGTCGAACATCCAGGCCAAGTGCCTTTCATGGAAGTGAAGGAGGAAGATAAAGAGCAGGCAGAGGGGACCCAGGAAATACACTGCTCATCACCCCACCCCCCCCGGGAGCCCGGTTCCGCAGAACCTGACCACCGCTCTTCACCAACCCTACCCCCCAACCCCACCCAAAACATCGATACAGCGGCCAACGGGATTAGACGGAGCATATATGATATACCCACCTCCTCTTCCTCCGAGGATGAACCTTCGCTGCCGGTCTCTTCTCGGAGTGGGGGAAGACAACGCAATGACAAAGCGGCCGAGGCACGCGAGAGGGCAGATGAGGCAGAAAAGGATCGAGTAGCTAAGGAGAAGGAAGAAAAGGAACTAGCTAAGGAGAAGGCAGAAAGGGAACGACTAGCTAAGGAGAAGGCAGAGAAGGAACGACTAGCTAAGGAGAAGGCAGAGAAGGAACGACTAGCTAAGGAAAAGGCAGAGAAGGCAGAAAAGGAACGACTAGCCAAAGAGAAGGCAGAGGAAGCAGAAAGGGAACGACTAGCTAAGGAGAAGGCGGAAGCTGAAAAGAAAGAAAAGACCCGGAAACAGAGGCTTGCGCGCGCTGCGGCGAGAAGAACCCAAGCAGCCAAAGAACAGGCTGAAAAGCTCGAGCGCGAGAAGGCCGAGAGGCTTGAGAGGGAGAGGGCCGAAAAGGCCGAAAGACTTGATCGTGAGAAAGCCGAGAAAGCTGAGAAAGCCGAGAAAGCCGAGAGGGTCGCCCGGGAGAAGGCTGAAAAGACCGAAAGGCTCGCTCACTCATCTCAGGCTCTGGTGGCCGATCCCGAGTCACCGGTTCCAATTCCTAATCCAACGTTAAGGAGAAGCAATCTTAGGACCAAAATTCCCAAGGGTACGAGAAAACGGTCGTCGGTTTCCTTTGCTGAAGACCGGACTGAGATATCTTCGCCTATGCCCACTGGAAAAAGGGATACGCTGGCACCGGTTTTAGGATCGAAGGTCACTCCAATATTGCCTCCCGGCTACAGTGCGAATAAACTCGTTGCAGAGGCTGTCGTAATGAGGGCCCCAGCAAAGCCCCCTACCCCAGCTATGGAAACTGACTCCGAAGCCGGCTCAGAAGAGGAAACTAGCTCGGCATCGGACTCCGACTTTGGCCCTCCTCCGAAAACTATGCCTACCGCCACCTCTAGAAAACCCAGCAAGCCTAAAGCCACCATAGCTACCAAACCCTCTCCCCCCCCACAACCCTATAGATCCCTCACCGATCTGGAAAAAATGCCCATACCGGATGTGCACGACATACACTCCTCACAAGCACCAAATCCCTCCTCCTCCCTACCTCCTTCAGGCACGGTACGTAAAACACACCAAGACGATGACAGTAGCAGCGAAGAAAGCAGTGGGAGTAGCGAGAGTAGTGATGACGAAGAAGAAGAAGTAACAGGTAAGCAGGTGATTAACAGTGCGAAGAAGGCAGCCGCTACGCCAGCCAAGAAGGGAGGATTCTTATCGAATTTTTGGGGCAGTAAGGAGGGATAGGGGATGCAGGGGAGGAGGGGTGGGTGAGTTTTTCCTATCCCATAGTCCGTCGGGTGCTGCGCCCAAGAAATCTCGTTGAGAAAATGACGAGATCTGATATTTACTTTTCCTTAATTGGGAATGGAATAATGGCATTTGGAGAATGTCCTTCCTTAACTGGAAATATGTTCCTTGGCGTTTCAAACTAAGACATATTCCACCGATTTCTTGGGCGCACCGATGGACTAAGGGATAGCATTTCTATCTAATTTTGTTGATATTGTGTTATCTTCTTGTTTTTGTTGGTCTGGAGAGGCGGTTTTGGCGTGGTTGCCGTGCTCCCAGCGACCGCTTCAGGGGAGAATCTAGAATACCGGTAGCCGGGCGGGGGGGGTGAGTTTAGTTGACACAATATATCATAGCCTTTAGTAATTCTGCTCGTATTATGATCGCTTTTTATGTGATCCCGTTCCGGGAGTATGGTTCGTGGGGAGAGTTGGTCACTGGATATCACTCGTCTCGGCAACTACGATCTTGGTGACAAAAGAACTTGACCCCCACCTAGTTTTCCATACAAAGTCGCCATTTTTAAAAGGTGCCTACTCAACACCATAACATTGGAAAAATCCAGTGATTTTTTAGATAGCACAGTCTAACGTGGAGATTCACATACTTGAACACCGGGTTACAGAAAACATGCTAGGAATTCCGGGTGCCAGGGTTCTAAGATGAGGGCCCAAAAACACTGCCAGGACAGTCAATTTGTATGATACGGGATTTCTACAGGGCAACCAAACTGGTTGGCTTCGCTTGCTTACTGCTAGTACTTGGCAGTGTGGAAAAAATTGTCAATTTTATAATAATGTTAAATTCTGTTGTCTACCCCCCCGCTGTGGGCGGCTAGAACTAAACTTGTGTATTTTGTATGGAAAACCCAGTGGGAAAGAGGTCAATTTCTTTTTGTCGTATAATACTCGGGGGCGAATTAAGGATTCGGAAAGAGTGACGACCAATGGTTGCCCACACCACTTGGTGAGACTTTTTAATATCATAGCAGCCTTTATGATGTCAACCACGATAACATCACGAACGAACTATTCAATCTGGCCCAATATTTACAAACAATTATCCCCCCCCCTTATGAATAGCAGTCATTCGGATAAGGGAGATTTCGGGAAGTCTTCGAAATGGGGGGGATAGTTGAAGGAATTGGGGTTCGCGATGGTTGATTTCAAGTAACCAAAGCTGACATTATTATGGTTTCTATGAAAAAGTCTTGCTGGCGGCGGGCGGGCAGCTATTTGCGCCTGAGTGCAGCAGCTGCTAATAAGCCGCATGAGAGTTAGGATTTTGCCGTCGAAAGAGCTTCTATACTCGAGTCTCGAGTACAGGTAGTCAGTCGACTAGACGAGCATAGTTTCTCTGCGGCAATGATCTGGTAGGGGGGGGGGGGGTCCCAAGGTTTGAAACACCTCTGGGGCTGGAAGCTGGGGTTGGGTGTTGGCCTTTTTGTATGATAGCTGGGGGGGTTCTTTGGAATTGTGTAGCTTACCAAGAGGAGTTAAGCACTGCATAGCGCCGGCACGTCACAGTTGCTTCAGAATAATAGGGATGCGCCCAGTGCCCACCACCGAAGAGAGCACGGCCTTTCCAATAACTGTAGCTATCGTGATGGGATTAATTAAAAAGAACTCTCCCGTGTGTTGGTTCCGCCCACTCACACGCCGCGCTGAACTCACTCCACGGTCTCCTCCTAGCACAAAAAGCCTCCCTCACTTGACGAAATATTGCGTCAATGGTAAAAACGAAGGATCCACTACTGTAGCGAACCAGACGTCATATCAGCTCCATCCTAGTAGCCAGACAGTGTCTCAGCGGAGAACTTAAACCGCCCTTCCACCGGTTCTCTAATAAAACCTAAACCACCTGCTCTAGTTTCTCACAGCTTTTAAATCTCAACATCTCTCGGTGAGGTGATGCAGCAGTACTACTCTTTTAGTGTCGTCTTTTCGTCTACAAAATCTTTTTAAGCTGATTACCACTTTTACCACTGCTACTATCATACCTTACAAACTCGTGTTGAGCACTTCTGCGGTCATGTCTTCTCCGAAATACGCGGAGGGTCAGAAGGTTGAGTATCACCCTATTGGAGGTGAGCATTCGCCTTTCCGTTGATTGTCTAAACGAATTGATGGATGAGGTAGAGTGACTATCCGAACAGGTAGATCCGGAACCTCAACCAGTACCGGAAAGATCACTAGGGTCATAACAGAGCCCGAAGCCGCTGGCACCGCCCGTGTCACGGTGCATGCTTCTTTTCACGATCCCCGCTACGAGGTACGTTAGCCTCTCGCCATTTGTCCTTTCTGTCAGAGACTTTGCGAAAAGACTCCGGATGCGAGGCAAAATGCAGTTACGGTCCAACCAGATTGCTAGGAAGATTTGACTCTGGAGATGCGAAATCGCAACAAAAGTCCCTAATACATCGAACGTTGCTAATGCTTGTTAGATCGAGAACGACAACACCGGGAAAAGGTCGGCTGTCAAGGAGGATAATATCGAGAGAGCTATTGAGTAAAAAAATGTGTTTTGCCCGCCAGTTTTTGCATCGTTTGGGGTAAAGTAAATGTCGGTTGGAGGTTGCCTTGAGTGTGGTTGTGCCTGATTGTGAGTGAGGGATTGTGGAGTTTGACGGGGTTGCTGTTGATGTGAACCCTAGGAGGGTTCGATAGTGCTGAACTGCGAGATGCCTGGGTGGGGTCGTGGTGGCAGACGAATAACTGCGCGGTATTGTGGTGTTGTTTTACTCGTGTGGGATGATGGAATACGCTGGTGTTTTGCTAGATTGATTGTATGAAAAGGGGGGCTTTGAGAACCATGGTGGAGGGAAGGAGAGGAGCAGAGAACTAAATTTATTTAGAAGAGCGTCAATCCCCAGACGTTTCTTTTTCCCCTCAACTTTTAAGTTACTTTTTTCTTGAGATTGGGTCTGCTTCTTTTTGTCCTTATTCTGCTAGAGAGAACCCCCCCCCTTCAGCTCTGTGCGCAAGCCTTCGTAGTTAATAGAAGTAGTCTATCGACATCTGTGACAGCCTTGGAGATCCAATGCCCACAAAAAGACTTCTGGGCCAGAAGACGTCTGAGGGTACTCGAGTACAGTAGTAGTGACAATAAAAGGCTAATTGTGCCATCTTGGGCGGTGACAGGATATACTCGGTTAGGCCATGCCCCAGGATGCCCACCACTGACCCGGATCTCAAGTACAAGTATTACACGCTCTCAGATGCAAGGCTTAATCCGTGGACGTTAGGAATGGATGACCGCTCCCGAAGTGCAGATCAGCCTACTCATTGCGAAGGATGCTTTAGGACTCTTTATTTGCCAGAAGTATTAATGGCAATTCAATCATTGCGATGGCAGAACGGGTTAACCCCTTAGCCGGGCGCCGCAGCATCTGTTGTCCTATACCCAAAGAGAGGGCAGAGGAATTTAGGTAGTATTATTCAGCGGTGGTCACTGAAATATGTTGGAAGTATTACTTCAATGTGATGGCGAGTATGAATATGTCGTATAGTTCGTAGAAGCAGGATCAGAGTTGTTCCGATGTCTATTATACATTGCTACTTGGGTGTCGGTCCACGGTATTTATACCCGTGCGAGGTATCATATCTATATACATGGCCAATGATCTGAGCCCCACTATTCCCCGCCGGGCATATCTCCGCCACATTGAAGCCATTTTTCCAACAATTTTGTCCGAGGTCACACACAGGCGGGAGATGAAGTGCAGAATAATAATATTATGACAGTATTGATGAAAGAAAGAGAGCGAGTTGCTGTCTTGCTTGCTTGTATATAGGCGCGCGCGCGGGACTACCCCCCACCTATCACAACATATATCATAGAATGGATATACATACATCAATATTATGATTCCTGTCATTTCCTAGATCCTCATGTCTAAGGTAGCCAGGCAGCTGGCCCGGCAGCCACAGTCAACCCGTCTTTACTTTCTCTTTGAGCCCGCATCTCTCCCATATAGAAATTCCGACAGGAATTGTTGAAACGACTGAGGTTGGTTGAGAAAGAAACAGGGACATCCCCGGTTATCGATACGGGAAAGCATCAGCCACTATTTCCCAGGTTCACGCGACCTCACTCGCGGCCTCACTCGCCACTTTGCCGGCTGATGTGCTCCCTCATAGCCGACCAGGCTGGATATGGAAGGACGGTCCAACAAAAATATTGTGTTGAGAGCCGAGTGATGAGTTGTGAGGGTAACAGCATTTCGACACTATTTTATATTGCTCTCTTATTGCTCTTGCTCCTGATATTAATGCCCCCACATAGAATACTTTGTGTTTCAGGATTATAGATTAGGGTGGCTCAAAGTAGACCTTAAAAAAGTGTTTGGTAGTAAGGAAAAAAAGAGGGATTATTCCTTCTCATGGTAAGAGGCAGCATTTACCTCTGGCACAGACTCATCTATCGCACAGCAGCTAAATAAGCAATATTTTGTGAGGAAAAGCGACTATCATGGCCACATAAATCGAGGCTAGTCTATGTATTGATTGTGCCATCATTGATAGAGATTATTATTCATGCTTCTGAAAGGCAATGTTAGGACTAAATAGAGTTAGGCATAGGATGTCTTCACCCTAGTTGGTCGAATGGAGAAACCTTGCTCAAGGTCAGCTAGTGAGATTAGAGTATGTACTCTACACATACATGGTTTATTAGCCTCGGCAGTTCGAATTCGTTGATTAACCCGTACATCTGAAATACTCCCTCGAGATGTTCTATTCTGCATATCAATAAAGCCAGGGCGCAACTCCCAGAAGGATCACCTTTGCGCTCCTGACAAGCCCGCCAAATTTGGGATGGCTTAAAGGCTTGAACACGAGTATCCACTTTCTCGAATCTGATATCGACTGTGCTTAGGCTCTCACGGCAAGAAAAGGTCTCCCAGTTTCTTTGGACAAAGGCTATCTTGGAAATGCACGGGTTGCAGCAGCACAAGTGAATCACCGGGGGATAACTGATTGGTAAGGCGGCAATGGTCAACCCGAGAGTTGCCCATTCTCCCCTCACTGACTTGGCTGTTATATACTCGTCCTAGCCTATGCGCTTCCACAAGAGAAACGGTATAGCGGGAGCCGAGGAAATCCTCGACGAGGCATTTCTGGAATTCGTAATGCTCCTCCTCTACCCCTCTTCTACCATGTTCCAACGCGCAATAGTTCCGGATAAATGTCCTCTGCCCCACGATAAACAAACATCTCCCTCCCGCTCGGCCTCGCCGGCAACGTCGGTGAAGGAAATAGCCGTCCTAATAGGTGAAGGAAGAGTAGGCCTGGATTTTGTGCGAAAGATAGAAAAGGCTCTACCTGCGCCATTGATGATGCTAAAATTAGCCATAAATTCTACGTGGGTGGGTGATATGCTGTACTGCCGTAAAATCTTGCGGAATCCACTGTTGGATTGTCGGCGGGAATCCGCTCGTCAGCCCATGGTGGGTTTAGTTTGGCAAGCTAGAAGAATTTCGAAAACGAGTCAATGAGGTCCAACCTCCTGGGGGTTGATCCTATGTGCCGGGGAAGGTTAACCATTCTCAGGAGCTTTTGCCTCTGAACCCGGAGATTACGGGGCTGATGGAAAGAGAGAGGAGGTTTATTTCAAAGACCAGGGTTTCCCTTTTTTCTTGGCGATTAGTTAGGGGTTGGTTGATACAAGTAGTGCCTTTGCTTCTTGTATGACTTCCCCCGATTAAGGTTGGGGCTGGAGTGAGATACAGATATCCTCCTGGAACGCGGTGCAGATTTCAAATAACTCAGCTTATCATAAGCGCAGCGCCGTGCTAGTACACATATGTCCTTGACCCGGGAAATCATCCAAATGGGGGAAATCGTGATGGCTAGTCATGAACTTGTCCCTAAAGAACTCCTTCAAGTAGAGACTTCTCCTCTTCTAGAGCATTTGCATTGCATCGTGTGACAAGTGAAGTTCATCAGCGGGCCCCTGGCCGGTTTCGTTTTATTTGCTGGACTCTATTCAGCAAACTTTGGTGGGGGATCTGATGAAGAAATAGGAATGAATTTAGGATCCTATGGGTTTGGTGGCAGCTGCTTCCGATTTGGGCAGCCACGAAATCGGGCCGCCGGCACTTTAAAAAGTATGGTAGTTCCCGGGGCTCACCCGGCGAACATCTCGGCACGCCTGGGGATCATCCGGGACCGCAAAACCCTAAACCGATTGGGGGCCTGCAGGCCACCAGATCAGGCATGTGCCACAAAACCTTCGCTGATGAGCCAGCAGCGCAACCTATCACTTGTAACCATATCATAGGAAAGGAAACAGCCAACTATCACCAATTACAAACAACGGGCATCATCCCCCCCCACCGGAAAAGGAACGACTCCCCAACTCAAACATTTAACAAGAGGACAAACAAAAGAAGATAAGAAATCTCAACTTTTTAGCTCCCGCTCCTTTGCCGGGAGCCCCCTAAGAATGCCCCGCTCTGCTGTGCCTGCTCCCTCTGTCGATCCTGAGGTCTCGCCGTCGCTGCTCATCTCTCTGATTATCGCGGGTGTCTTCGTCGTCTACAACCTCCTTTATGAACTAGTTGGACTCCCACCGCTCTGGGAGCTGATCTTCGTAATGATTCCCGGGTTATTACTAGGCCCTAGAGCTCGCGAGACGCTAGAGAACACGTTTGGGATCTCAAAGGATGGTGGTTTGGGAATCGTGGCTCGAGTTCGAAATCGTGCCGCTAGCCTCGTGGGTGGACAGCTGGTTCCTGCGGGATACTGCCCAGATGGGGAAGGTTTGATCGGGGGATTGTGGAATTCTGGGAATACCTGTTACCAGAACTCTATTTTACAGGCAAGGGTCCTGGTGTTTTCTCGGGTGCGTGTGGTTTGGGGTCTTCCGTGCTGACTTAATGAACAATGTATCATACCAGGCTATGGCTTCGCTCGCGCATCTCAAACCGCATCTCGCGTCTCTTTCGCTCTCAGAACTGGAGGATGGAATGACGCCATCTGGAGCTCTTATCTCGCTAATCACTGACCTTAATACGCTTACCTCTGGTCCCCGCGCGTCGACGCCTTCGCCGATTATCGTACGTGGAACGGATGGCTCCGGATGGATTTACAACGAACAGCAAGACGCGCAAGAATTTTTTCAGAAGCTTACGGGATCTTTGGAGAAGGAAGTTTTGAGGTTTTTGAGCGGGCGCAAGGAAGGCGCCGCGAGAGGGTTGGAAAGTGTACGGGAGTTGGAGGAAGTCGACGGTGAGAAGAGAGCGCTACCTTTGGACGCTACCTCAGATGCGACAGTTGCAAACGATTTGCGAAGTCCTTTTGAGGGGCTGTTTGCTCAGAGAGTAGGCTGTCTGCGATGTGGATATGTGGAGGCCATAAGTTTGCAGCCATTTACTAGTTTGTCGCTATCTCTACCGTCCCAAGTAGGTATCCTTGTGGTTCTCGTACCCGAGCTTCGCTAAGTCATCGTGGAAGTGGAGCTGTTCTCTAGAAGAGTGTCTATCTGAGTTCACAGCGGTAGAGAAAATCCACGAGGTGGATTGTGACAAATGCACGCTTTTATCTCTCTGCAACAGACTCAAACATTTCCTCGAGCCATCTGCCGAATCTGAAACCCCATCTCCAACCCTCCGAGAATCGACCAGACTCGAAATGCAAAAACGTCTTACCGCCCTCGAACAAGCAATAGAGGAAGACAACTTTTCCCCAAATGTGCCCGGAGTAAAGATCTCTCCAAAGCAGAAGATCTCGTCGACAAAGACAAAACAAACCATGATTGCTCGCCCCCCACCAATACTAGTCCTGCACTTGAATCGGAGCCAATATGACATAGTGACCGGCCTGACCGGCAAGAACCACGCTGCAGTATCATTCCCCGCGCGCCTCGACCTAGGCAGATCCGGAGCGGTCACACGACATGATACTGCAAACGGAAGCTGGGGTCTAACCGTAGACCCGGCACTGCCAATGTCTGGGCGTACACCCAGATGGATGGAAAACCCCATGGTAAGCCAGCAGGTCTCCGAGAACGCGAATAGAAGGGTGCAACAAAGAGATTTCATCCGGGAGGGCAGTCCTGAGGGAGTTCTCTACGAATTAAAGAGCGTAGTTGTACATTACGGCGGCCATCATAACGGACACTACACCTGCTATCGAAAACTCCAAAACACGTGGTTCAAAACTAGTGATCACGAGATCAAGTTCGTAACCCTAACCCTAACTAAATTTCTTTGTTATTGGGATACTCACATCCGCACAGTGTCGTCGAAGAAAGCACCGTCCTCAACATTGGAAAAGTCTTCATGCTGTTTTACGAGCGCGTGAATAGTTTCCATGAGAGCGAGAGTGTAGAGCCAGGACATAACATCTTGATAAATGGCGGACTTGGTGCGATGATTGTTGCCAGCAACCCCAGTAGTAAACTAGACAGCGGCATCGACGAAGGCGAGCAGCGGCCAAACCCTGACGGTACTGCTATATCACCCGTCCAGGATTTCCTCCCCGGGAGTACTTCTTCCTCATCTACACATACTCCCGAAATCACACCCCCCACAAGTCCGAACACCCCCCCTGACTCACCCGTCGAGGCTAGCGGAGGTGCGCACAACCTCGTGGAGGCATACCTTACTGCGCTGAAAACATATATTTCACTTCGCGGCACTCTAACATCGACTCTTTTCGCCGGCCATGCAGCATTGTCGCAGGTGGAAGCGGACGAGTTAGTCTTCGAAAGCCCTACGACGGCGGAAATTGGTGCGGAGATCGGTCTGGATTCGAGCCTCCTTATCCACACTTCCTTACCACTGGCGGTTACAGAGCCAGTGACAAATGGCGTCCGCAAGCGAAAAGGTAAAGGCAAGGAAGCCTCCGCTAATGGGTCTGCCACCTCTGCCTTGTCCGCACCATTAAGAAAAGCGCAGGAGCAGTTCACCTCCGGTACCACCCCTGCCCTTTCCTATCCTTTGGATTTGTTCTAGCTAACAAGGATAGCAACGACAACCCTCCCAGCCATATCCTCCGCTTTGCAAGCCCTGCAAACCCTCGAGGCACGCGTAGCGTCAGATTCAGAAGCCTCATCATTGCTGAAAGGGAGGTATAAACAGCGGGCTCAGGAGATTATAAGCTAGTATCTTTCTTGCCCTTTTCTTTCTCTCCATGGCTTGTTTCAATAGTTGGCTCTTAGTCTTTTTATTTGCCAGGCAACCAGTTACTTGTTTGTCACTTGGGTTTGGGCGGGCGCATTGGGATGGTGTTTTGGAGTCCTCCTTTCTTTTCTTTTCTTTTCTTGATGTTCTTTTACTGTAAAGTGGAGTAGAGATTATATAGCTGTACTTTATTCTCATAGGGTAGGGCAGGGTGCGGGTGTATGTATGTTGGGCGGATAGTTGTGAATTATGACAGGAGGGGGGGAGGAATGAAGGGAGAAAGAGATGTGGTAATTCGTTAACTTGTGGAAGGGGGAAGGTGGTTTTAGTGTTGTAAATTTAATGGTGCGATGAGTTGTTTAACTTAGCACAAGGGTTTAAATAGGATTCCGACTATTATGGTTTAGCTTCTCAAGACCTTTGACAACTAGGATTTAGTGCGACCTATCAGAAGTATTCAACGCGCCCACATACCCTCGATAATTAAGCCTATGTGTTTGCTATTAGACACAACATCTCGGCAGTGGCTTCCCATATAGCGAAAGTTATAGCATATCTGGACCACGGATGCCCCTTACCCATGCCATGCCATTCTTAGATAAAATACCCAATCCAGGCTCACCCTGGGAACGGGATTTTCCTACGCCTATTACCCCGAGCAGCAGAATCTATTACATGTGGGACGCCCTGGCCCTGTAGAGCAGTGATCGGATTCCCAGCTGTGTGCCGTGTGGAGCCTAACTGCCTCCTCCTACTTTCTCCTTATGACTAGCGGGGTTCATATACCCAAGCCAGAAGTACAACCGTCCTTGGACTGTTAGGCCCACAGATATACAAGTTATAGGCATATAGAGCCCGAACACTCGAGTCCAAATTTTGTATGGGCGGTCAGATACGCATAGATAAATTACCATACAAAAGCTTTATCCCTATCCTTTCCTGTACCAAAGAATAGTTTACATCGGGGATACTAGCCATGGAATTCGGGGAACATTTCTCCTGACAAAGAAAGCGAGTGTTTCGGAGGCAGATCACATGTATACAGCGGAACCCCCCCCCCCCCCCCGTTCCTCGTTCTATCGATATCATGAGAGAGTACTATGATTGGATACCAATGTCATTTTTTTTACCAAAGATAAAGTATCAGGCGCATGAACTGTCTATTTTCTGAAGAAGCAGTTGAAAGATCAAGAAGAAAGAGTATTATCGGCCAGTTCCTATGGTCTAGTGGCTTAGGAGACTGGTCGGCTAATTTGAAACAGGGACCGTCATGAGTTCGAATCCGGGGGGCAGTGGAGTAGCTGAGCATTAAAAATAATGCTCGGCGAACCACTTTTTTGCTGGGGGTTAGGTCTAGGGTTGGTAATGAATGCCCTTGGGCCAACTCCCGCCAAATGTTGCGGTGGGACTACTGGCTAGTGTTCCGGTACAAGTACTATCCCCGTAACTTGTAGTACCAATATTACGTAAAAAGCCAGTAGTAAGCCAGATAGAGATATCTAACGCTCTTTAAAGTGGTGTTCGACTAGTAGTTCTTTGGGCTAGATTCATCTAGTGATTGATGGGTTCGGAAGTATGGCACTCATCTAAGAAGAGTAGGGGCTTCTGTTATGAGCTGCTATGGCTATGTTCATATATCGTGATGCTTCCAGGTCTTCGTTATTCCACTAGTATTCGCAATCTATTGACCTATTTTAGCACAATTTCGCGATCATGCGACAAGCCATTTGTAGCAACTTGGCTTGATTCCCATATGCGAGCCCGGATCCACTCTACCGCCTTTTGTGTTCATGTTATCTCACTCGGCGACTGGGCTACTTGGGTACCGTAAAAACTGTAATACTTGAGTGGTGTGCTATGTAGTCGCGAATTCCCTACTTGAGAAATGGGGGCGAAAAGTACCGCAAAAAAAGACGGCTCAGCCCCTCTGAGAGACATAAAAAAACAAAAACACAAGAGACCTTACCAGAGGGGGCAACTCTGACTACATAGCACACCACTCAATTATTACAGTTTTTACGGTATCTGCAGTACCGCATATTCGTGACGCCCGTTTTTTTATCGGGTGCGATTCCCTGAACTGGATTACTATAAGTTGGGACGCGAAAAGATTTTGTTGTCTATTAACGACTAAAATCTGCAACTCCCTAACCTCGAGAACTCGAAGATGTATGATACTAGTACTAGTATTTGCTCTTACTTACACGAGGTTTACCTTCTGGGTTAATGGTAAAGTTATTGTGTAGAAAAAAAACCCTAGATCTGACTAGTCGATAGATTCTTGTGGTTATGCGTCTTTCCGGGGCTATGGAGATATTCGAAGCCAGATAGAGCTTTATGTTTAATCTTTTGTCCAGAAGTATTCCCGGGGGCGGGTAATGTGGGGCCCATTAAATCACCAGAGGACCAGTACTAAGTCTCCTAAAATTATCGCCCATATTAAAAGGAGAGTCCATGGGTATGCTCTGGATATAACGGCTCAACAGTATAGTATCCCTTGCAAGGATCAGATCTTACGATTGTTGGGGGCGAGATCTCTTAGTGACCCAAATCTGTGTTTTTGATAATGGTTTGGGTCCCGACATTCCTCTCCCCCGAATGCCTCATCTTCCCCGGCTAAATCCCGTTCTCAGCTCTTGGAATGGGACTACTCGGACGCAGCCCTCAAGTCAGTTTGTATCCTCTTGTCCACCGAAAAGAGTGCCTCGCCGACAAACTCTCATTACGTGACGGTAGGCCAAGAGAGGTCTATGGCGAAATTTTTATAGAAGTCGGATCAAGAGGTACCGGTGACAAATGTTGTCGTCACCTACCCCTTTTGCACCAAAATTCGCCGTTTTTGCAGCCACGGAACAGTATCATATCCACCTCAATCAAGTATCTAAAGGCCCAAAGCACTAGAGGTATATCTTGGCTCCACTAAACTAAAATCTCAACCAAATTAGACACATGCTGTGTCATTGGTGGGCCGAAGAAAATTGCAATTTTGTGATTAAGTACCTTTTTCTGTGGCCCCATACAAATTCCACGGCATGGCATGGTCAATTAGACTACCCACTTTTTGTTTGTCTCCACAAGTGCCAATTCATAAGTAATTGAAGCTAAAGTTATATGGACTGAATCAACAACCTAGCTACCCATAGACGAAATTTGGTAACTATTGGTGTTGAGGATCTTGTTATGCTGTGGGTGTCGTGGGGGCTTGGTTTCGCTGGTTTTGGTGTGTTGTGACGAGTACTTCACCAGACTGACGATGACTTATGTCCAAGAACTATGTATACAGTATGTTCAACTGTATTAGAAAAGAGCCTTATATTATAAACATCAATAGGTGGGTCAATCAACATCGTGAGCGATAGATCATCGATCCCTAGATTCTTGCCTACTCGAACATAATTTGGCGGGAATACCGTAAAAACTTGAATAATTGGACGGTGTGCTATGAATTCCCTTCTGTGGAAAGAGGGCAAAAAACACAGCAAAAACACGGCCCCTTTCCCCCTTCCGAGACAGAGAAACAAAAATTTCTTGATCTTACCGGGAGGGGAAAGCCCAACGACATAGCACAAGGTTCAATTATTCGAGTTTCTACGGTATATGAATTGCAATCACCAATCTATGGTGCTTGCTCGCGTGCAGCACAAATTTCCTAGCTGTCGCAATATCAACCAAATAGAGAAGGGTAAAAAATGGCAGATAGATAATATGCACCCTGCTTGACTTAATTCCCGGGATCTAGCTTTGAATACCCGTATATAAGAAAGGGCGCTCTTCTCTGAAATGAAAAAAAGTGGAAAACGGGGAAAACATTATGAACACTATTGTATGTTAAGCAATTCGCCGGTCTAACCATACATTACAGCACACATCCGGCAGCATGCGAGGGTAGTGGTGTTAGGTTGTTTACATCCGACGAATCTAGATTAACTTTACCACGCCCTCACGTCTAGCCGCAACATGAATAGCATTATATCCCTGTTCGTCTGATATAGTAGGATGGGCATCCCCCTATTCAAGAAGCAATCCGCGAGCATCCAATCCCTATATGTGGCATCCCATATTAATGGCGCTGCGCCGTTGGAATCACGCCTGTTTAGCTCTCACCTTTTAATATCCACCAGTCTATCGTGATTTTAGTGATCCAGATATATGCTATACAGTGCTGTCCTGTAACTTCACTGATATTGGTATGTCTACTACAGTAATTACCACCCGGGAAAAGAAGTCAACACTCTACCCACTTTAACGTCCCAGCCTAGGGACGGCTTCAGTGCACCGTACTCCAAGTACGCTGCCCCCCTCAGGCCACTACGGCTACTAGCCTGGATGGGAATGACCAGCCTACCGCGCCAGCCGTCCTGCATCCATAAGTAGGGTTCCCACAGGTTGGACCATGAGGTACTGTATTAAGGACCGAAAATTTCCATATTCAGAGCTATCTTTTACCCTCTCTAAAGATTCAACCAAGATAGACCTTGGAAAGGTTGGGTTAGATAATATAGTTCTACTAATACCGGCGTAGACTAAGTACAAGTCACAGGCATAAAGAACCCGAACATTTGAGTCCGAATTTTGTATGGGCGGTCAGACACGCACAGACATTTTGCCATACGAATTCCTCATCCCTGTATTCGGGTTCTTTATGCCTGTAACTTGATACATCATAAAGATAAGAACTCTAGATCTTGCTGGAGGCCCCTTTTCGGACTATCTCTTAATCACCTTAAGGATAAAATTTGATAACTCTAATTTCAAAAAATGCAGAGGCAGAAAACCCAGGCATTATGTTTTTAATCAACATGGAAAAAAGAGGTTTAGGCTGGGGAACAGACAAAGAACGGAAGGAGATACCGGTAGTTGTTCATGGGAGGAGCGCGAAACAGTACCTCATGTGATATCATTGAAACAGCAGCCAGCCAGTCCCTGTACACTCCAGGGGTATTAACCCGTTGTGTATCACACGAACCACTCCCCCAGCAATAGCACCTGTAATCTTTCTAATTGGTGATAAACCCAACCCAATTTGCGAATTTAAAAATACTTAAACAAGAAAAGAAGCTCCGCCCACACTAAACAGGAAAAAAGATATCGCAAAACTCTTTCAACAAAAGAACGGAGCAATAAATACAAACCCGAAAGCGCGAACCCCTGATCCTCGACTTTTACCCCTTCTCCCCAGTCTTTTCATCGCTTCCAATGCCATGAATCTTCTTGAATTCCTCGACGATACCACGGTAGTCTTCTGGGAAATACGGTTCGATAAGGTCAGCAACTCCATCAGGCTTTCTTTGCGACTTGACACCAATTTCTTGGAGGAGGTTGTCTACAACCTATGGAGAGTTAGTAGGTGTCTAAATGGAACCCATGGCCTTGTAGGTAGTTACCGGAAGGAATTCAAAAAACTGGCAAGTGAACTTATAGCCCAAGTTCAAGTAGCGTCTTCTGGAAAAAGCACTAGTAACAGCCACTTCATGCTCCATTTCCGCAAAGCTCTTTCCCGGATGGATATGTCCAGACATCCAAGCAACAGCCCACAAGGCCATAATCTCAGACGTTATAGGAGTCGAATACGTCTTAACCGTGCCAATGAAAACAAGTGACCGATCCGGCTCTTCTCCAGCCAAGAGCGGCAAAGGAACCATATTGCGCCAAAGCCGATATGGTGTATGCGTTACGGGGATTTTCTCGTGTGGCGGGGGCCTTCCAAGACGCGGGAATCGCTCGACTACCTCTCGATCCGCGATCTCCTCAAGACGATCCCATTTTGCTGTCACCCCGGGTGGGCATTGCCGGATGGGAATTGGAAGTCCGAGGTTTGCGCCCTCTTCAGGGGAGAAGGTGGTTTGGGTTATGTCGTAGCCAGTAGCATAAATAACCACGTCAGCGCGGTGAGAGGAGCCGTCATCCAGATGGACTTGGTCGCCTTCGAGCTTATCGATGGTGTTGCGGTGGACCTTGATTTCGCGGCCGCGGTGAATCCAGTCGAGGATGTCTGGCTGTGTTAGAGCTGTGACTCCCACGTTGAGCCAGAAGGCACTGTTGGGTATATCAGTACTTTAATGAGCTGAACTACATTCGAATTGCGTTGTGCTTACCCATGATCAACAATATTTGGTGCCAGCTTAGCCAGATTCTCGCTCTTGGTGTATTCCCCGTTACTTTGCATTGAATTTGTGGAGCGCTCCCAATACTTCCAGTGAATCCATTGTCCCAAGAAATTCTTCCCGCTGTGTAATGCCCAGTGCCACCAATCGTTTGTGTGAAGATTAGGATTCAATTTGGAAAAGAGTCTGGAGGTGGGGAAGTCATCAGAAGCTTTCTCGCCACCGGCTCCAGCAATCAGCAGAGGAACACCTCCACCTCCCTTCCTAACAACCCAATTAACGTGCTTCCCGTTCGTGACAAGACTGTATATGGCATCGATTGCGGACTTTCCGGCGCCATACACAGTGACGTTTTTGACAGCGGGAGATGTGACATAGTCGTGATGTGTACCTAGCTCTTTTGTGTGAAAGATTTTAGAAGTGGATTCCTGACTCGGAATTTTAGGTATAACGGGCTTGGATGTCAACCCGGTTGCAACAATAAGTCTGTCGCAAGTCATGAGTTCTGAGCCGTCGCCGATCCAGACGTCCCATCTCTTGCCGTCCTCATTACGTGCAACCCTGCTAACGGAAGTGTTGAATTTGATACGCTGCATGACACCGAATTCTTCGGCGTATTCTTTCATGTATGCGTGGATTTTAAGGGCGGGGACAAATGCGTTTCCGTTTCCGCCCTCTATTTCGATGTTGAGGTCTGAATACTCGTATCTACGGTATCGCTGTTGGGCGAGAAGGCTTGGGTAAATACGACCTCGACTCCATGTGCCCCCGATTGTCTCTTCGGATTCTAGGATTGTTAAGTCGACATGGGGCTCGACCTGAAGATATCTAGCTAAATGTCAGCCCTCGCTTCTTAGAGGAAAACGTACCTGTTGAAAGGAAAGAGACATACATTTTGGCAGCAACCAGCCCAGACCACCCAGCACCGATGATAATTACTTTCGTAGACATTGCATAAGAAACACAAGCAAACTAAGACGCAATAAGTCTCTAGGATGGGACGCACTAGGTGGTTAAGTGGCAGCTTCTCCAGAGTCTAGGCATATTATAAATACTGGTGATTACTATTGTCCATCCTGGCCCGGTGGAGCTTCGAGGGCCAACCCCTGCTCCTATAAGCGTTCGCATATGTAGGCCCTCCAGGGGGACATCTCCCCCTCGCTTTGTTCCTTGTGCAGGCACCCTCGCCCAGATAACCGGCATTTACCGGCAGTCGAAGGACCACGAAGGGTTTATTCAGAGTGTCAGACACGGGCACACAACACAACTACAGTGAAACTCGTTAAGGCTAGGAATGAGGCAGGGTCAGAGAACGGTAGCAATCAAGACTTACTTCTCAAAGAGGAAGATACGCAAGGAAACATTCCATTAGGGGCTTTCAGCACCAGGGTCGAAAAAGGGCACCCCGGCAGTCAAGTTTCCAGCCGGTCTGCCATATGTGTACGTAGAAAGGAGTTATGCACATCAAACCCCCTCAACCTTAAAAATTTGGATCAAGGTCCCTCGGCTCACGGGTCTAATATCTCAATTCATTAACTAAATCAATTATGATTTGGTTTTTATTCTAGGAGGAAAAACATAAGGAGGCAAGAGGCCCTGGATCATAAACACCGATAACCTACTTTCAAGTAGCTCGGCCACTAGCAAAATGAGAATCGGGAGGGGCAAGAAGAGAAGGCCACATTGTTGATGGTGGAACAATAATCCAAGTAGTAGAACATGAGGAAGCGCAGATATTGGCGAGCGCACATATGGAGGAGCACAAAAGTGTGGACGTATGGAGGAACACTCGGGCATGATATATAGACTTACTAGATTATACATGTAGAAGCTTTCTCTTATCAAGTAGTCGTTAGCTAGTAACTTAACCTCTAGTAGGCAATGCTCCCCTCTACATCTCCGGCCGCCACCACAGAGAGATTCTTTCACTTCCATTGGTTGACCTAAAAAAAAACTTGGTTATATAACTAACCTCTAGCTCCCTATCCCAGCAGGCATCGTAAGGTTCCATTTTTTGTTGTCGTATGCACCATCGCCTCACACTTTCATCTACCCTCATGGTCAGTTTAACCCGCTAGGAAGGCTATTAGTTGTCGGAGTCTACCCTCCGATGCCATGGCCCATCCCATTGTCAGCTCTCAATCCCACACACACACAAAAAGCATCGCTAACTTGGTCGTGAGATACAAATACCAGGGGAGATGTTTTCGCAGCAGGCGGGGATTATTTTTCGGGCTAACTATCCCTCAAGTTAGGACTTGCACATTGTCACCCGTTACTCATATCACATAGACAGTAAACATTCCCCGGCAATCTACCTAGCTGGCCACAACCTCCATAGGAGCGAAGAAAATAGCAGGACAACTGGATTCCCTACCAAAAAAACAGTGATATCCGGAATAACCGTCAACTGAAATTCAAGACATTTCATAGGTAGCTTCAACTATATCTAGGAATTACCTACATATATTTTAGAAAGTTCTCGTGAAAGGAGTGCCTGTCTATAACTGCTGGGGCTGATTTTACCTCTGGCAACACCGCCTGACTGGCACTTGTTGGTGTGGCAAGAAGATTTCCAAGCCCCAACCCTACTCAAAATAACTAGTGGAGCAGAGATGATATCTATGTTCCCAAAACAAGGAGAGGTAAAGTGGAGAAATAATAGGACCGGTGTATCAAATTATTTCACTCTAATGCCAAACTCCAAGCTGATATCAGTGTGGGGGCTCCATATTTTGGTGTGTGATCGGGCTTGTCCCACTATTTTCTTCACCCGTATGCTTCTTAGGCCCCTCTTTACCCACCCAGGTCTTGCCTCCACATTATCTAACTTGTGGACAGGCCCGAAACGCCAGAATTACTTGACGGGTAGGGGACCTCTCCTGGGATTTGAATCATTTGAACATGTCATAAAGCAAACACCCGAAGATAGCACATCACAGAATGAAAGGTAGAAATTTAAAGAATGTGTCCGAGTATGTCCTTTCATGTTTCTTCACAGTACTGATCAGCAGAACCCGGGTTGAAGGAACCCAGACCCATCTTTGATGGACCATGATTTGGGAGCGTTGACAGATCCTCCCAACATCTATGGATAAGTTGCTGATTTCACAACAAGGTGGGTCAGAAAAAAGGGAAGAAATCAGTATTAGGTTCTTCGAATCTAGAGGCATCCCATTAAATATGTATTTTCAGAGCTAGCACGATAGAGGAAAACGGGTCCGGAGGTGTTTGGTTACTGCGATGCCCCTCCATGAGCATCTCGCACTTAAATTAAGTTACGGGACATAGTGAACCAAAACCAAAACAACCACAGTGCTAGCTTATGAATACCGACCTCGAAGTCAACAGCGAGCCCAAAGTTAAAAAATCGTCGACGATGCAGTAGTAAGGAGAGGGCCAAGAGAAAGAGGAACCTTTTTGCCTTCACTATGTCGAGATATTCATACTAGAAATCGTACCCTTCACCCCATATGGCGGCCTTGCTATTTTTCGTGCACCATAACTTAGTTTAAGCGCAAGCAATGTAGCCCCAAAAAGCAATATTAGGTTTAACCACTCGAAGATAATACCTTGAGAACATACGGTAGGTCAGCCAACATAAAGTAGATGTTAATAAGCTCAGGGTATGATATGTTGGGCACACAGTGATTTGAGATAGCCGTGTTCTGAAATCAGGATTAGTAAACAACCCGCTACCAGACACGACTGCAATTTCCAATTTTCAATGTCAAAATTTGGGACTAATGCCATGAGAAGACCTGAAGGCTCACTAGTATTTACTAGCGAAATACCTAAGGGCACAAAAAAATTTGTAGCCCTAAACATTCACACATTGTGAAATTCTTTCCAAATCATGATTAGAAAATGCCACCAGCCAAACTCCACGAATATATTTCAAATCATGATTTGAGATGGCGAACAGCTCAAATAACGGTGTGCCAAACAGGCCCTAAATCTGCATACCGGTACGCTGCTAATTTGTGATATCATATCCACCCCAACTCGAGGATTATGATACTTTAGCCTTTGAGCGACACATCGTGTTCCTGCATATAGTGGTACCTAATTTGGGAAACCCCAAGCCCGCCAAGGAAAAAGAAGATATTCCAAGAAACACACCCTTAAGAAAGCGCTCCTGAAAACTAGCGATTGGAATTGCGGCCTAAGAATGCCATATCAGATCTGCTACATTAGGACCCTGGGAGCTGTCTTGCTAATTGGCACAATAAAAAGGCTCAGCAACAAAAAACCCTCGAAGATTTGTGAAAACCCAATTTCTTCAAAGGGTCAAGACACCTTGCTGGCAGTAGACCCTTAAGACCTTTTTAATAAAATATTCTGACATCTTGTTATTGATGGAGGTCTGGTTTATGCGCAGGGAAATATGCCGTCGTACAAGCACCGCAAGGACACAGCTATGAGCTGAACTGTCGTCACGAGGAAGACCCGAGTTAGACGCTGATAGGAAAACTGAGATGTGTTCGATATTCGATGTATATGACAAGTGTGTTCACAAAGGAGTGCAAGGTGGTGCTAAGAAGTGATGATACAGAGAAAGGAACGCAGCTCAGACAAGATACAGTTTGTGGTGGCCCGCACAGTGGGCTCCTACCACACAACACCAGTCACCGCCGTGCGGTCTGGTCAATAGCCCTGCTCACACCTACAAGTGTGCCCTAACCTAACGTACCACGATGGGGTTACTCCATCAGTTACTAGCTACTCGTACAAACAAGAGAGGGATTGTATAGGTCCTTCCTCATGCTTTCTCTCCCCTATTTTCCTCACTTTCTGAAAATTGGCCACGTAACCTTCTTGTGATCCGTCACATTCTGGTTTTCAACGAGTTAGCATCCTTGATTCCTTATCGCCCTCTCTCGCGATAGCTTCAAGTCTTTAACTTCAAGTACTCCGCTGGGCTCTGCTTGATTTTAATTCTTTCCTTTCGATTACGATCGTTTGGAATCTCGAGGTTCCTCATCTTTCCCCTCTGCTTTCTTCTTCCTTCGGTCGGCTTGCCGTCTACTTCTTCCTTCCTTTCGGGGTTAACGCACCTGCTTCTTCCTCCTTTGGTTGAGTGCTGGCGGTTTCCTCCCTTCGGTTCGGTCGAAAGGTCGGTGGTTTTTTCCCATCGGTCGGTTAGTCGTACGGTCGGTTTTTCTGTCGGTCAAGTTGATCGTCATGGTTAAGCGAGGTTCCTCAACCTTTTCTGCCGCCGCGGTCGCGAGATCGGGTCTGGCTCTTGGTCGGACGGTCGAGAAAACTTTGGCCCTCGAGACCGAGGTTTCCCGCCTCAGCCATCACATCTCCGTCCTCTCCCGTCGGCTACATTTGTCAGCTCTGGAGAGTGAGTCCCTCCGCCGCGAGCTCAATGCTCTTCGTTCGGTCGCTCACCTCTCTCGTGAGGGTGACGGTGCTGAAGCCTCTCCTCTTCGTGAGGAGGTGGCTGATGAAGTGGCGATGCTCGCCCCCGTGGCTGAGCCTGCTGCGCTTACGGTGGGGTCCCTCGGGGCGCATCTGGAGGCGTTAAAGGTGACTACTGTGGCTTCCGCTGTCATGGCGCAGAAGCCTGAGCCCGGTGTGGCTGAGCCAGTGTTACCGGTGGTGGTACAGGTTGAACGGTCGCCGTCGGCTGATGGGGTTGTTGCCAAACGTAACCCGCGCCGCGTGCATTGGGTGGACGATGAGGCTGGCGTGGCTTCTCGGATGGCTCGGGTGGTTGAGGTTGTTTCCTTGTCGCCTCCTCCGGTTCCCGCTGGTCATTACGGTTCTTCAGTGGCTTCGGCTATTGAGGGGGGAGGGTCCGAGCGTCATGCTCGTGACCCTGGTATCATAACCTTCGGCCGTGGTCGGCGTTGAAGAGGGCGTGGCGGGCGCCATTAAGATTGTGTTGGGTTTCTTTTGTCATGTTTGCGTGACCGGTTTGCCCGAATGTTGGCTTGGTTGTGGCTATGACCTCGCTTACGGTAGTATTTGATGGATGGCTATGGAAGGTGGATTTGCTTTGTTCGTACCCTAGTTGGGTGGTTTATTTTGTGATTCCAGTGTGCTGGCCGGATACTCGGACTTCGGTCTACGAATCGCACGGGTGGTACTTTTCCAGATGTACTGCGGGCTAGGCGGGGTTGGGACTGGCGTACTCCATGGAACGTACTGCCGTATAGTTGTGCAAGCCCGGATAGGTAGTCGCTCCATTAGCTATATAGTTATAAATAAAAGAGATCAAACTCCCCTATTTTCCCTCCAAGTGCAATTTGCACTTTCAGAAACACCACGTACACTATCTCGAGATTTCCGCGTAACGTGACCTGTCAGGTTACACGAATACCATATGGATCCCTCTGTCCCACCTTTTGGTTCGAGTCGTCGAAACAAAGGGAAAGGCAAGAAGACCAACCCCACCCTACCACCGGCAGGTGCTAGGAGCTCCTCCACACAGGAGGGTGCCCCGACCCTGTCCCCAATTTTCATGCCAGCAGGCCCCCCCTCGCTTAAGCGACCCAGAAGCAACACGATAACAAGCCTCCCACATATCGATGAGAGATACTTGAGAAACGCCCCTCCAAGCGCCTACTTCCTGAACCTTTTCCACAAGATAAACCAGGACCAAGAAATTGGGGCTACCACAGCCAGCAAAGAGAATGTGGTCATGATAGAGATGATCTATCAGATCCATAAAGACTACAGGACGGCCATCGATGCGCTAAGCGAACAGATTGAAGCCCTTACCGAGGAAGTTAGCACACTCAAAGATGCTACACCCCGGCCTGACACCCCCACCCCGATACCCTTCACACTCCCGACAACGGCCCCTCCACGACCCTCTGCCCCCGACGCCCACCCTTTAACCCTCCCAGCAGCTGCTCCGCCCAAGTCGTGGGCAACGGTGGCTAGGAAATGTAGAAAAGAAAAGCCTACCATGGCTGCTAGGGCTGCCCAAGCCCCAGCGAAACTGAATACCAACAACAGACCCCAAATTAAAAAGGGCCTCACCACCAGAGAACGCCGCCTTATCATCAAACGGGAAGGCGAGCCACTCCCCACCTCTGCACTAGACCTAAGAGACGACATCAACTTAGCGCTAGCTACGACCTACGTACAGACTGTCTCCATCTGGGGAAACACAGTCACTCTCACCACGATGGAATCGATTAAGGCCACCTTGCTTAACAGCAAGGTGGGGTCGTTCCTCCACCCGATACCAGGAACGGTTAGCGTTCTTCTAGACACCCCTGTATCACATGTCCTGGTGTACGGCATCCCCACCTCGAAGTCTCTAGTGGAGATAGCTACAGAGCTCACCACCTTCAACACTGGATTGTCCCTCACCGTCAGCCCAGATGGCTTACTACCGACGACGCCAGAGCTGGAAAATCCGCCTCCACAGTCGTGATCACCATTACTGGTCCCAGGGCTTCTGACTATGTCGGGAAACGCCTGGCTGCCTTCTCATCCACCTATAGAACCGAACGCCGGTTGCGTTTCAACTCTCATACCCAATGTTCCAACTGCCATGGCTACGGACACCATAACAACAAGTGCACCAATCCAGCCACATGCCGGTGGTGTGCCTCCCCACACCCTACAGGTAATCACACCTGTCCCACCGCTACCTGTCGAATACGCGGCCGACCATGCAACCATACCGTACTCAGGTGTGTGAACTGCAAGGGCCCACACGACGCCCACACTACACGATGCCCCTCCTGCCCTGTGAGTGCTCAGGATGGTAAGCCGGATGAAGGCGAGGAGGAGATGACCTTTTGATGGCTATGATTTACGTTATGGTTATTGTGTAGACTTTGGTTCTACATTTCATATTGTATTTGAGACGGCGATGAAGTTTCTTTTGTTATATTAAGGTTTTACTAGGCCATACTTTAGGGTGCATGCCGGAGTTTTCCTGTAGTTAAATACGAAATAAACTCAGAGGATTTAACAAAAAAAAAAAAAATGTATAGGTCCTTCCTTCCCTAGTAGCGAGCAGAAGTACACTCACATAAGAGCTAGGCGGAGACAGGGAGCGGACATCACCCAAGGCTACAAGTCAGCCCCCGCAATTTGGCATAGAGAGCGTGGCAGTCCCCCTGAACAGGCCCCTTACCCGAACAGCTAAACCCAAATAAGAAACTTTCAAGTGGTTTACCCGAATGAACTGTGGCTACCACAGCTCGTTTCCTCATACAAAACCTACGAATCGGTATCTGTTCGGGTGGGGGGCAGACGCCTGCTATTCACTAAGCTAAGCACACCTTTGGCCCGGAATATTTCCCCTTTTCATTAATGGGAATATCCCCCAATGATATTCTCATGCCACAAGTGCCCTGCATGACTGCCTATCCCGGAGACCCATCCCGTAAACTAAAACATAAGAATCCCACAAGAAACCCAAACCAGATGCCAGATACTGCTCCATTATTTAACTATCCCGCTGGCAAAAATCCCCAGCGAGCACAAAATAAAAATAAAAGAAACTCTGTAGGTTAAAAAAGAGGTTTGTAGGCAAAACAAACAAAGCAAGGTCTGAGCAGTAGTTAAATATCATACATTAAAACATGAATCTATTCTATCATAGCCCGGTTGAGAAAATAATATTATAATCTCAAGATTAGGTTTTAAGTATAGCTTGGCAGAGCTATTAACAGAAATAAGAATAATAATAAAAGGCCTCAACTTTCGAAAACAACAGCCACGAGGATCTGCATTGTGCTTATAGGCAAGTGGCCACTTAGCACCAGCAAAACAAATTCGACCTCTTGCACTAGATATTATATCCCACTAAAAGGGTTTGAATCAATTCCATTCAATACGTAAACTACTATCAGATCAAGTCTCCCGCACCAAATATACTATGATATTCTCATAATAACTTTATGTTTAACGCAAGCAATTACCTTTATTGTTCCCCCCACCCTTCTATCTATCCCTCAGCAACAGTTACTATTCCAGTAATGTTACTTAACTCTTTTTCTGAATTCTAAACATCGGGTCTCCGACCTACCTCGCCTAAGATAAACAACTATAATAGCGACAAAATTAAAACGCTATTATCGCAAGATAATACAACAGGGAAGTCACAGCAAATAAGTAAACACCTCTTCCACAGCAAAAGCTCCCTCGTAGCTAACAACGCCTTCATCACCCCACCCCACCAATAAAATCTCCGCGCTTGTATCCCCCCCCTCTATTCCCGCAATTGCAAAGTGTTATTCCACCTCGACGTGGCATACGGCACTTCCCGAAACCCCCCAGAAGCCAGTAGTAACTCGAGGTTATACAAAATAAAGAGGCCGACCACAGGGCACACAAATGTCTCCGAAGTTGCAAGCCATTTATTGTACTCGAGTACGATACGATACCATACGGCCACCAGGTTTTCCCCTCGGCAGCACATGCTTTGTGGCGCGCGTGGTTCGCCCACACACACGCGCGCTATTACCCGTGATATAATAAAAACACCAATACCCGGAATTAGCTTGCCGCCGGGGGCGTTGCTGAACCCTACCCCCGATGTCAGAATAAGACTCCGGCTTGGCTTGGCTCCAGGGGGAGTCGAGAGTTAGCCGAATTATCCCTATCCCTGAGAGCAACCGGTGAGACGAAACATCGCTTCTCTTGGCCGATTTAAGCTTAAGAGAGCGGTGGTTTAAAACTGGTGGCCTCAATCGCCCTTGGCGGAATTTTTCAGCTTGTGGAGGGAAAATCTGAGGTTTGGTGGGTTTGGACGGGTGACGGGTTGTGATTGAGTTGGAGAGAGATTGGTGAGCAGGTTTATGGGGAATGGCGTGTCAAAAGCCGGCATCTCTTGCATCGGGTCAGCTTCATCCCGGGAATAAATGACCCGAGGCACACCCTGTGCCATTGGTCAGGTACCGTCAGCAGCAACGGGAATAAGATTCTAGGCACCAGCGACAGACTTCCTTGTAATGCCGGGACCCGCGCATTGGTTTTGATGCCCAACACCGTCTAATTCAAAATAAGCACTTAGGAAAAACGAAATTAATTCGGCCACATCATAGAATAAATAATAAGGAAACAATAAACAAGACGCCCCCGATCGCGCAACCCCCAAAACTACCTTTTTGAAAATATTTAAACAAAAAGAAATAAAGCTATCTACTCATACATATTCCTAGTGACTACTAGCTGGTAGTTCCCATGTAGGCCTAGACTCAACGTTAGGAATTGCCTCATTCGCTGGAGCTTCTACCGGCTGCTGCTGCTCTGGGTGTGGCTTTGGCACGTATGGGTCGTGATCGTGGGCATATACAGACCCGGGGGCCGGGTGTGGAGCATATTGCTGTAGGTGTTCTTGCTGTGTGTACTCCGCCATGCCCCCGCCTTGAGCTGGTGCTGTCGGCTTCTTTCTGAAGAATAGAAAGAAAATACCGAGCGCGAGCACACCTAATCCTGCCGCCCCGCCAACAGCGATACCTGCGATCGCACCTCCCGATAAAGGTTGTGAATCCGAGGCCGTTGCAGTGGTAGTTCCTGTTGAAGTAGAGGACACGACAGAGGTGCTACTCCCAGGCCTACTTGTTTGGGTCGCGCCTGGATCGCTACGCGTGGCGGTGAGGATCCCGATTCCCGGAGTGTTCCCGTTCAAGTAGTAACTGTTTGTGTAGGTTGGATTCGGGGTTTGTTCGCACTGGGGGTATACGGCGTCGTTGGGAACTATTTGAGTGTTGCAGTATGGAAACGCTTCTGTGCTGGGGCGGAGTTAACCATCAAAATCCAGCGTGAAACATCCTCAAGAAAAATACCAGCAAGCAGTCCCACATCCTGCGGTAAAATTCTTACAGCCCCCCCCGGGAGTACACTTTCCGATATCGCTTACTCTCGTCAGTACCAGTACTCGAGATTCTCGTGGAAAACAAAAACAAACGTTTCGTAACAGCATTGTCCTGTGGAAGATACAACTACGCAGTTCCCCTTTTTCCCACTCACCGAAGGACATTGTACTAAATACCGTTAGAACCATCCCCGACCACAATGTTCTCCAGGAAACTCACCATTTGCCATGACCCCCGTGCAGTAATAATTACCGGTCGCTCTCTTCACCAGTTCTGGATGCGGCGGGGGCGTGACAAGCGCTCCCACGGCCCCTATAACCCCCGTAGGCCCATGGATACATTGTGCTGGCGGTGGGATAAAAATCCGGGGAACCAAGGCCGCTCCAACAACGGCCAATATTGAGGAACAAAAGTATAGAACCCTCATCGTGAAGGATGGGAAGTGCAGAAATGAGGAAGAAAGGAGAAATGGAGACTGAGACGGCCATAATGCGTGCCGATTAAGAGGACGGGGTTGGCGAGTTTTCAGCTCTGGGGAAAAAGAAAACATGACCCTTCCCATTTCGCCCAAGGGGTTTTACTCAGACCAATGAAGTGGAAGAGGTGGTCTCAAAAGGATAACTAATCCGTTTTGCGTTACCAGAACTAGGAGCACTCAATGCCCTCTCTCCACCGGTAGGCTCCCGGTTCGATAGCCAACTACCGGTATCGGTACTGTGCCGATTCTCACACTTTTAAATGACTTGAGCATCATCATCAAAAAGACGTCGCGAGATCCCCCAAATCCAATTCTCCCCACCTCTTACCCTATTCATTTCTGGCCCTTACAAGCAAGTATCCCCCTGCCTGTGCATTATCGCCTCTCGACAGAATTTCCGCAAATTGCGAGTAAAAAAGTGGCACCGGTTGTGCAAGGGCAGCCCAGGCACAAGTGTAACACTGTTTGCTATTGAAAGTCACAAGGTTCCACCGACAAGAAAGGATAAACTTCAGCTAGCCAAATTGGGCGCCTCAGGGCGAATTTGAGGGAATGATCTTCCGACCACACCACCAAATTGGACGCCCTGCAACGTGGGAGTTCACGGCATGTCACTCGGCGCTAATTTGCACCGCGCCCCCCCCAAAAAAACCGGTGGGGTAGTGGCACACTGTGGCGCTGTGACGTATGGCATGGTTAAAGAGGCGATCATGGCACAGGAGGGAATATCTGCAGGAAAATGCTGCATGGTTTCTCTTGTGGGCTACCGTAGACTGGCCTCGAGAAAGTGGCTTGACCCCAAGTAATGTAACTAAATTAGTGCGATTATATAAAAACAGACGCGCGGATTTCCAGTGCCGTTGCAGCCGTGTGCCAAAGGTTCTGGCACCCCTGCCGATAGCAATACCAAAATTTCATAGCTGACGTATTATAGCCCTTTTGTGTTACAGTGCTAGTCTGGATGCAAGAACTTTTAGCAGGCGGTTGTTCGTATGTTGAATGGCTCAGACCGGTTTCTAGCGCTCATAGGATGCTTTCAGCGGGAGAATGGCTAACCGCCATTGAGATTGATTCAAGATGGATATAGTCTATTCTAGGTCTCAACCGTCAGGTGCTCAGAATGGTAGTAGCGTGGCTATAATAGCCTCGATTGAGCCAGGTGCCAGAGTCGGGTCTGCATCTGCCCCCGTGCCGATCAATTGTCCTGGATCGCGTGGATGTGGGTACAATAGTCTAAACAATTGTGCGAAGCAAAAGGGAAAAAAAGAGCAAGGAATATTATAAGTAAAAGTATTTCCAATTCATGATTAGTATATATTGGTGTAAAGTTGGCACCCGAAACCAAGCCCGACAATTCGATCTAACCATATCCTATAATAACTATGTTTACTCATCACTATCCATCAATTGCCCTCCATTACACCCAAAACAAACCGTCTTCGCTAACTCGCTCAAGTCTCTTGAGGAAACATTATACCTACCTCAATTCTCTCCAAGTCCTCCCATCCTGCCCCCTCGGTCCTTAACCATCCATCGCCACCTAAACTTCCTCCATCTTCATTCATTAGAACCCTAAGCATGGTCCTCGTCCCCCGCTCCCCACCCATTTCGACCCTAAGTTTCAAATTTATAATAACTGAAAACCCCCTGAGCATCTTATTGACCCCTGATTGCAACTCTTTGACTGAACTGCTGCCCAATGGGGCCGTAGGATCCCACTTGAGGTCTATGAGGTTTGGCACGCAAAGATGATTCTCTAGACAGATCTTTAAATTGCGCCGTGGAATGACGTCGCTACGGCGGGAATCTACTAAGGCAGTAATTAATGGGAGGACAGCGGGACGGAGAGAGTCGAGGATTTCGTGAGGAGGTTTTTGGTGGGGGATAGTCCAAGGGATGTGTTGGGGGGAGGGAGAAGCACTTCGGTGGCGAGCGTGTGGGGTTGGCTGAAGGGACGGTGAGAGCTGGGATATGCCTTGACGAGGGGGGAGGGATTGGAGGGATTGGGATGAAGCTTGAGGTGGAGGGTTTGCTAAGGCAAGCTGTGTCTCGCGGGTATGAGTAGGCGTGGTCATGCTTCTGGGCTCTGAAGACGACGAGGTGACCTCACTCGGAGAGCGCTGTGGCGCTAGGACGGGCTGTGGGGGTGGTGGGCGGTAACTTCCTAGAGTGGGGGAAAGTGTTGATTGTGACAGCGGGGGGGTATCCCAATGGGTGGATAAGAGGATATCCGGGGAGCTTGGAGAAAGTGAACTTGGTACAGGGGTATCAAGTAATGAAAGAGGCGGTGATCTGCGCGCGGGAGAACCAATTGAGCGTCTGGGTGGTGGCCGGTAAGATGACCCCGTCGAGGTTATATTCGAAGGGGATGGTTGTGGTATATCGCGCCGCGGGCGAGGGGATGATTCTGGCTTTCTTGGCGGTGGTATATATGTTTGCACTGACGAGGAAGTACCTGAAGGAGATAATTGCGATATGCCCCTCCATGTATTAGTAGATGCCTCTGGCTCTCTTGAAGGTGGTCTATAAGCTGGTGGTGGCGAGTTATTCCTCGATGAAGATAATTGAGATCCCGGATTAACGGCCATCTCTGGGCCTTTTGTCCGCGACGCCTCAGATCCGACCTTCGGTAGCTGTACGCCGTTAATACCGTCCATTACCGTTCCAGAAACCTTTTCCAACTGCTTCCTCAATCCCTCACTCCTTTCTCTCCAGTTCAATGGCGCGTTCCCCTGGGTGCTCGGTGGCGTGTTTTGGGGCTGGCTTCTGCCCGAAGTTTCAGCAGTTCGGTCCGACGAAGCCTGGGTCAATTTAGCATAATTCCAACTGGAGGCTTAATCGCTATGATTACCGTAGCGCTGGACAGGCCAGCCGATCCTCTTAATAAGGATAGAAGGGCTCGCTTAGCTGGGCTAGCCCCAGGCACAGGCGACATAAAGTACTCCCAGGTTTTCCGTCCATTCGCGTCCCGGCCGTATCTTTCAGTCACGCCAGCTTCACTATCTCTAAACCCAGCTGACAACATCCTGAAACACTTTTCGATATCCTATCAAATAGTGAGTTGAATGACCATTCTTTGGAACGCGGCGACATACCTCAACTGTCATTCCCCCGAGCACGCTACAGAAGTCAAAAGCTCTTGGCATACCAGTATTCGGGTCCCGATCTGCCTTTGCACCTGCCTCCTTAAGGATCATGACGACGGTATCAGCGATCTTCTTAATTCGTCTAGTCATCCACCTTCCGCCGACCTTTCTGATTTGTTCATTGGCCCAGTTTTGCTTCATAGATGCAACATATAAGGGCGGCAGTGGGCCTAAATTTGGGTCTGCCCCTGCTGCAATCATCATATTAATAAGATCTACCTTGGGGTACATCATTGCAACCAATAATGGAGGAACGCCCATTCTATCGCAGGCATTTATGTGTTCTTTCCCTGGCCATAGCTCTTGCAAATATTGAAAGATACTCCTTGTATCTACGGAGGCGTTTTCCGCGTCTACACCCGCCACAGCAATAGCATGGAAAACGTTCCTGCTGAGACCTGGAGAACAAATGAATGACGGAGGCGGCCTTTCCGGGTTTGACTTGCATGTCATCAAATATTTTATACCCTTTAGTGGCAGGGGGATCTCCAAGCCCCGGGCCAAGATAGTAAAGCCCTCCTGGACGTGGTCCCGATCCGCGCCGTGTTGAAGGAGGAGATCAGCGACTGGGTAGTTGCCTTCAAGGACGGCTACACAAAATGGTGTTCGTCCCTTCTCATCTACCCGATCTACCTGCACCCCATGCTTTAATAACTGTTCCGGAAAGAACATATCCCGATGACCCGCAAGCGCGCAAACGTGAAGGTAGTTTGCACCATACCAGGTAGTCGGAAGTTTTAGGTGTATGTCTGCTCCATGACGGAGAAGGACTTCGAAAACGTCCCTGTATCCCATCTTGATCGCGTCCATTAATGGAGTCCTGTCCTGGTAAAGAATCTCGAGATGTTGTTTCGAGGGTGTGTGGCTTAGAAGGTAGTTCACTACCCTTGGGTAGCCTGCCCGAGCGGCATAGTGGAGTACTGTGCATTGTCCGCGACCGCCCATATCCTTATAATTGATAGCTTTGTATTTGTGTAGAACTTTAAGAGTGGCTATCTTGGCATTCTCATGGTTTCCCCCATGTTCTTTAATATTTTCTAGACGGTTTGCAGGACCAAGGACTGTTTCTTCAAGAGGCTCAGAGATAGAGTCTTCCAGTGAAAGTCTACGACTCGATGCCGCTGCCATCATATCTAGCGCTTCGGCGCGGCCAAATACGCATGCCCAACGAATGGCTGACCTGCCCTCGCCTTTGGCATACGGGTCTGCGCCCAGACGGAGAAGAGCCCTAATGCTAGCTATGTGATTTCTCGCGACTGCATAATGCAACGGGGAGTGGCCCCAAAATCCGTGCTCGCCCTCCCGTGGATTTTCCGCTGCCCATTGGTCTACGTCTCCGCCGTTACTAACCATCAACTCAGAAATGGAGTCGATGTGTTGTTCGTCGAAAAACGGTAGGAAATGGATAGGGCCTTCTCCGAAAATACTTGTTTTGTCCGCCTTGGCCCCCGCTTCCATGAGACACCTAGAAACTTCATAATGCCCTGCCCTGCTGGCTTCTAGCAGAGGTGTCTCCCCTAGGCGGTTGATAACATTGACTCCTATGCCCAAGCTTATGAGACCTTTGACCACTTCCGCATAACCTGACCGAGCAGCGCAATGCAACAATGTGTCCTCGTCTTCTGTGACATAAATATCGCACAGCTCAACTCCAGGGGAGCTCTCAATTGCCTCCCCTATCCCTTCCAGGCTGCTTACATCTACCCATGGGAACAGCGCAGATCGCTGTAACATGCCCCTAGCTCCTCCACATTCACGGAATAGCGCAATAGTCTCGTCGTAAGCATCGGGGTAGTACTTTTTTAGGTCTTCAAATGCTGTATGTGATCCTTTTAATGCTCCCTGCCGTAGTAAGGCTTGGAATGGGACCTCTTCATCAAGCTGAACATCTAAGGCATCACAAATTCGACCAACCAAGTGCCCTATCTCATCGAATCCCCCACTATCCGCGTAGCATGTTAGCCATGCTAGTGCCATGTCCGAGGCACTAGCGATGCCTGCGCCATAACGATTGACAAGTAATTGAAATAGCTGGAAGCTAGCTTGATGCGCGTGTACCGAGTCACTAGACGCAACTGCTTCTAAAGCATGAATAATGGAAGCTCGTACGCAAAAACTATCTTCTTTCATGCAGTTAGCGTCAAAAACGATCTAGTGAGGTTAGCGTACTACAGACTGATGGGGTACAGATAAGACTGACATCTTCGTAATCGAACTCCTCTAACAGGGTAACTGGAGGGATATCATCTGTATCCCCTGTGAGCTCGCAAAGCTTCATCACGGCACTCTCAAGATCCCGCTGGGTTGGTAGGTATTGAAGAGTGAATTCTAGCACCTCACAAACGGCCGCGGCTTCTGAGACATCGCAGCGTTCGCATAACATTACTGCCACTAGTGATAGAAATTCGGGGTCTTTTTTGAGTTCTTGTGACCGTGGCTCAATATCTACCCCTTCGGACTTGAACGGAGCGATCTTGAACGGATTGATGCCGTCAAGCATGACACGGAATATTAACATCCCAAAACTATAGACGTCCGTAAATTTTAGGTGCTCTTTTGGGATATTCTCGTTATATTCGGGTGCGTTCCAGGGAATCGTGTGCGCCATTAAACCCCTATGCTCGTCCTCCCTGAAATCCAAAGCAGAAGATCCAAAGTCCCCAACCTTTCCAACCATCCGTCCCTTCTCAGCTGACCAGAAAACGAGTATATTCTCACTCTTGATATCCCCATGAACTATACCACTTCCGTGAATAGCCAATAATGCCATTCCAACGTCTTCACATAATTGCATTTTCTCCAAAAACCCCATACCTGGCTTTCCCCTTTGGTAGTCCCTCAGTGTGCCTTCTTCGGAGTATTCCATCATAAGCAGCGGCCAGGCGACGTCATGGTGATTAAGGTCTGGTTCCCAGCCAACCCCCAAAAGCGTGATAATGTTCGGATGAGATCGCAGTGGCGGATGCGTCAGGGCCCGGATCTCCCTTAGCGAAGCATTATACAAGCTCTTCTTCGCGATATTGTTGTTATAGTCATCAACAAATTTCAATCCCTTTATTACAAGCTTATCGCCCACATCGTATCCAGCACATCCGTTGATAAAGTCCCGAAGCGTCTCTCGAATTGGATGTAGCGAAACCTTGAACGACAACCCCGTACCCAAGCTGTCAAGCCCCGCCATCGATATGTTGCCATAGGTATGAAACTCGTCGTTCTTTGGCCATACCCTACGCAAAAGTGAGAACAAGTGAAGAAAGTCGAGTGGTCGTTCCTGAACCTGCGCTGTAGGGACCGTAATTCCTGTGCTGCCGCCCGCACGAACTGTCCCCGAACTTGAGGGTTCCGGCGAGGAGCTATCGGAGGGTGAGGAGGAAGTTTGCTCCCTGACCATTCCTGACCAATTTGGTCCGGTCGCCGCCACGGTCTCGCTCTCTATAGGCCTCGACATCGCAGCGGGCGTAGGGGTTATGCAGGTGGGCGAGGTAGGAAGTGGGGTAAGATTTGAGGAGAGGAAGGACAAAGTATGTGCGCGAAGCAATTAGAAGCAATTCTGGGGCCCTGTCACTGCATGTGTGGGAATTTGCAATTTTGGTAACCTGATTTAAGGCACGATAGAAGGGTAAAGTTATATACAGTACAGCGCAAAAAATGGATGGGGTTTTTTTTTATCCTTTAAGGTTCGCAGGATAATAGAGCGGGAGGGGGCGCTCTGTGCCCTGTGTTACCAACACAAGGGGTTTGAGAGAGGGCGTTCACATTGTCTAAGGCTGAGAATTAGCACTACGGGATAGTGATTTGATAGTGGGCGGGGGGGACGCCGCGGATGTTACCACCCCTGTGTTTGTACGATACCTTGGCTCGAGAACTGCATCCGAGTGCAGTACCCTACCGTGCTCTAGTTCCAGAGAGTCTTCAGAGAAGAACTGCTGTGATCAGACAATCCCAGTGCCGGTGTTCTACCGTTACAGTATCATACCCTTTCTAAAGTTTTTTTTTTAGGTCCTCAAGTGGAAACAATTCCCTGGTATCTTCGGCGGCGTTTGGGTCAGAATAAACTCAGTCCTAGCCTACCAAGCAAGAAGGTTAATTAACCGAGCAGGGATAGAGCACTCGGGCACCCGTCCCAGCCAAGCCAAGAAGTTCAGTATTCGATAACAGGGATTCACAAAATAACTTATATAGCAAAAGATCCGTGCGCAACTAAGCCCCCATACAAATTCACGACCTCTGATGTCGAATATTATACTTCTTACCTAGGACGAGTACAAGTAACCATTTCTCTTGCGCGATCCCCCGTGAGGCAATTTCCCTTCAGACAGGATGCGGTGCTCAAGACACCATGGTTACAAGTGTCCATAAACACTAAGCGATGCATAGCAATTGCGGGAAGCACAATATCAGTACTAGTACAAGTACCGGTACCGGTACCGTATTGTGCTCTACTAGTACTCTTGACTTACCATTCCCAACCAATATCCAACAATTCTGCCTGGGGCACTGGAATATACCGATACTTCGCACAATTCAGCCACACTGTGCTATGCCCCTGATCCCATTCTCGAGGATTTTTGGACACGATAGGCGAGCTCCACCTATCCAAGATGAGAGAATTTCTGGAGCCAAGAATCTTGCTTGTCAAGCCCTGGATTTGTGGCGTGTTACACATGTCTCAAACGGGCTCTGCTCGAGCAATGCCTTGGCCGGGCATGGACTACCCCAGGCACCTCCGCTGGCATAGTGACAGGAGAGGTATTAATACCACGTTAACTTTCAACCATCACCTACAAGTGCTTATGAATAGTAAAGTCAGTTCCCCTGATACTGTCCACTTCTACCACTTTCCAGTCTCACACTAGAAACCGGCAATCGACACCATAACGATTCACTATGGAATTAGCGGCCTTCTCCATCCAAGTCTTCCAACTGTACATCATGTGCGCTGAGGGCTATGCCGTCTTTTCCCGGGGGAAAGCCCTCGGTTCAGATAGCAGACTCATTCAAACCAAGTTCCGCATCGAAGAGCATCGACTCGAAGAATGGGGACAATACTGGGGTTTCAGCAGAAGGGATACAGCTCAACTTGAGCGCTCGCTCTTGATGCGCGGCCAAAGTACCCGCAATATTGTTATAGAGACCTTGACGGCCATTTCTACCATCTTGCGCGACTCAGATGCCCTGATGAGCAGATATGGTCTGAAGAAGAACGACCTTGATAGCCAGGAAGTTCTCAGGAACCTGGACCAGAGATTGGTGGAAAGGTTGACATTTGAGCGGGGTCGGCATGACGAATATGTTGTTCAAATTAACAAAAAGAATTCCCTACTGGCAAAATGTCTGTGGGGAATTCGGGATAGGTCCAGGATCGAGCGACTGATTATGGAACTGAAAGGTTTCAACGACACTCTGGAGTTACTACTCCCGAGGGGCGGTGAGAAGAGCATAGACTGGTCCACAGCAACACTCATTTCCGGTAGTGACGATCCGGAGGAGCTAGGGATTGTGGCAAAGGCTCTAAAAGAACTCAGACAAGAAGAAGCCGGAAGAATAGTGCAATTTCGCCAGGAAAACATCCGCCTCGAACGTGCAGCCGCCCAAGTACTCACTTTCCGGCCATCACAACACTTGCTCATCAACAAGAACGACTTGGATTTCATCCCTCGGCGGAGCTCCCGCGAACGATCACTGGCACTACACGGAGCGGATATGGTAATGGTAGAGTGGAAACCCTACCAGCCCGGCGGACAGACTGAGGTCATTGCGCAACGGGCGGATAACCTTGTAAGGCAACTGCACGTGTCCACAGCACGGCCGGCGAACTGGAATATCCTACCGTGTCTAGGGTACTTCGACGATGCCGCCAAGTTCCGGTACGGCTACGTGAACGCTCTTCCGAGAGGGATTCAACAATACCTGCCCCTATCACTCTACGAACTTTTAAATACCAGCACCCCCAGTCTAGACGAGAGGTTTCGCCTAGCAGAGTACCTCGCCAAGAGTCTACTACTATTCCATTCTTCCGGCTGGGTGCACAAGTCCATCCGCAGCTCCAATATCGTATTTTTCCACTGCGCCGTGAACAATCGTCCCTTGTACGGAAACCCATACATCGTTGGGTTCGACTACGCCCGTCCTGACAACCCCAATGCGCAGAGCATTGAGCGATCGGCAGGGAACAACACCGAGAACGAAATTTACCGTCATCCGGACCTACAGAGGGCAAATCCTCGTCGCTTCACGGCCGCCGATGATATCTTTGGCCTTGGCCTTGTCCTGCTAGAAATCGGACTGTGGAAACGTCTGCGTGATGTTGGTTCTGGCAGGGGGACGGAGTTTCTGGATAAATGCATCACGGAGACCGACAAGCTCAATCCAAAGGTTGGGACGACATATGCAAATGTTGTGAAGCTTTGCTTGAGCGGCAGTCTAGGGAGCAAACATGAGGCGAGTCTCGGATGGGAGAAGGCTGTTGGAAATAGGGAGTGGGAGGACGATTGGAGAAAGGACAAGCTGGCAGAAGGTGGGAAGTTTTACTGGGAGGTTGTACACCAGCTGGGGAAGTGTCAGGCTTGAGGTAGTTTCTAGGCCTAGTACGCGCGAGTGGAACTAGACTGCTCTTATCTATTTAGCTTGTCTTTCCGTTATATGGGGTGTTTTTTTTGAGGGAGAGGTTCCGCCTCGATTTTTTAGGATACCGGTGGTGTTTTTTGCTAGTCGTATGATGCCAATAAAAGCCAAGCAAGCAATTCAATTCTTATATTGCACCTGGGAGGAGCTGCTTTATTTTACCCTAGATAGATCCAGAGACCGGAAGAGATAAGTGAAGGGAGGGTTACTTTGTAATGCCTAGCAGATGCGGATAATCCAGTGGGTAACTATGAGTTGAACTACATTTGCTGAGGAAGCTGCTTACTTTAGACAGGTTATTAAAAGCTATCCATGTTTCCGAATCACACAAAACAAGAAACATATGGGGGCTGAAACCGCACTACGCTGGAATCAAACGATGACGGAACCACGTTCATATTGTGACCTATTTAAAGAATGCTAATTACCCCTTATGAGTTGTGGACTGGTCAATGTCCCAACCTCTCCCACTCAACCCCCACCGCCTAAAGCCATCCACATTCAAAGTCCCCGGAAGGACTCACAACAGTACAGTAACAAATTACATAAAATAAGGGGCAGAAACGGGAAGGGGCAGAAACGGGAAGGAATAAAAGTACGAAGTGAAGCGGCAAATCAGTAAGCACTTGGGGAACCATTAGTTATGAAGAATCCCAGTATGAATGTCCAGTTTAAATGATTGTGGATCCTTGCTCTAGTACTACTATACTTGCCAATCATACTTTAGGAGTGTTAGTCAGACCAGGAATACAGTGGTATTTCCACTTTTATAATCCACATTTTTTTACAGTATTTTTGCTGACTTTCTGGTTTTTTTCTTCTCTAAGTTCATTCACAGGGGTACCACCTTTCATAGTATGATATCGCATATAGTATTACCTATGGGGTGTAACTTATTGTTTTAGGCTGTAAGTTTTTCACACTCTATGCCCTTAGGGACCGGGTGCTCGTCTTGCCTTTTCGCCTCAGTCACATCCCTTGCCATAAGTAATCATGACTTTGGCTTCATACAGCGTCTCCACCCTCAGCCATTGCGCAAGGACATAGTGTTTAGGGCACGGGCCGCTGGATGACTGTAGATTGTTTAGGATGTTGGATTACCGGTATCATATTCCCCCGCCCCCCCGCCCCTGCAGTTTGGGTGAGCTCCCGCCATTGCCTGGCAGGAGTTTTCTTGCATTTGTTTACTTATCTCCATTGAGTCCCCCCCCACGTGATTGTTCGATTGTTCAGCTACTTAGGGTGTTACATATCTCCTTGTCGGTGCTTCGCTAGCACCCCACTCCCACCGCTCCACCTCTTGGCCCTCTTCTCTGCTTGAATAGCAGCCCAAGCGACTGATTAGAAGAGGATTTCAGCCATCAGCCGCGCTATTGAAATCTTAACTGTTAATTACATTCCCCTATCGTGAAAAAAAAAGGCCAGGTTGCTTGGGGGAGGATTTCTCGGGCATATAAAGGTTATGTAAATGATACTATGTGATGGTCTGCTTAATGGCCCTATCTCCCGTAGAAGTAAGAATTATTCCAGGACGTCCAAAACTTGGTGTTTCGAATTCAGGGAGAAAACACTAAAGAGGTTGTTCTTCCAACCCCCCGGGTAGAGATAAACAAATAATAAGAGGATATGATACAAACGGACCTTACCAGGTAAGGCAACTTCATTCAACGCCCTAGAGAGATTCCTAATTATTATCCCAGTTTTTATGGAAAACCCACAGCCATTGCTGTCCCCCCAGTTCCCCTCCTGAGCGGGAGTGAAGGGTCTCCAATGCTGTCCTCAGAGATGTTGCAACAGGTGCAGAAAGTGTCCTATCCGATAAGGTTGATTTTCATGTCAGCATATCAAGAAAAACTGCTGAATGGGTGGGTCTGTATTTGGTGCTTTCCTTTCATGATTCCCCCGTCCGGTCCCAAGTACCGTAGTCGCATCGTAGTGAGGCACATATTATCACTCGCTAATTAACAGCCTGCCATTATCCACCATGCTGTGACACAATTATAACACGAGATCTCCACGATGAGATATTTTCATAACTTGATAACCCCCCGCTCAGGCCATTCCGTCCAACCGCCAAGTCTGGCATCAAGAACCATATCCCCACCCACCCACCCACCCCCTCAACCTTTATTCCACCGAAATATGGAACTAGAGATAGAAAGTGAATGCTAACAACAACCGACCAGATCTAGCCCAACCTCATCTAGCAGCCCTACTCCAGCGGGCTCGGCTCCAGAGATAGGCCCTGTGGGAGCGGCCACCAACATGCCTGATTGTCGGACAGCCCCAAGTTATCTTTCCTAAGGCGTCGCACCAGCTGTAAAGCCCCATAATCCCACTCCCCATAACAACTGCAAGCCCAATAGGACAAAGCCGCCAGCCATACTGTGGAATGGGGAACTCACACACACACTCGCCCCAAACCCAACCAATACCAGCTAAGTTACTCAACACCTTAACTCATCTGCGAGATAAGATAAACAGACAGCGCAATCAATTAAACTCCCAAAACCCCCCACCTCGGAAAGCATCATGCCGTACTATAAGAACTCGAACAATTAATTAGACTTCGCCCTAAGAAGTCTGAAATGCCCTCTCTTGGATAGGGGGCGAGCGCACAGCGAAAACTGGCCCCTTCAGCTTGGGCCTAAGGCAAAGAAAAAGAGAGAAAAAGACAGAACTAGGCTACTTGGGTATAGCTAGTGGCACAATCTACCAAGTGGTGATTCGACACCTTCCGTAGGCACTATTGCGGGCGATCATGGGCTTCAGATCGCCAGCGAATTTGGATAGCCAGTCCCCTGCAGAAGGATGCTGCAGCCCCAGGTCACAAGCCAGGGGTGGTGCTATATAGTAGTACACTATTTTATGATAGTGTTGACATGAATGCTCCCTCTAACCTCTCCTTAAAACATCCCCAATCCCCTCAATTCTCCCCCACCCATTACCCATCGAGTGATACCTCATGCCTGCCAGGCTCAAATACTAAAAATTAAAAATTAATCGACCCAATTCAATCCCCTAAACCACCACCAAGCCTACCCAACCCACCCAACCCGCCAAAATGAGGTATCTCATACAATCCAATCCCACCCAATTTCCCTTCTTCGCCAATCATCCCACCCCGCCCAGAACTTCCCCAGACCAGAAAAGAAAGCCTTAAACATAGAAACGGAAGAAAAATATAAAGGAAAAAAAAAACCTCCAAAGAGCGTAATCTTCCCAGGCAGCGCACAGGAATGAATGAACAGGCGACAGCCGGCAGACAGAAGGATGTACACACTCCTCGACTTTTTCTTTTTCACAACACACCATCAACAGCACAAGCAAACCGAGTGTTAGATTCTACAATATGTTGTATTTGTTTCTTTTTTTTCCTTTTCCTTTTTCCCCTCCAAATCCCATCCACAGCACTCCCGCTCAATCACACTTGAGAAAGAGTGTGAAGAGAAAATATAAAACAGATTTTCGAACCCTCATGATCAATCGACAACAAAAGCACGCACAAAGTAAATAGAAGGGAGGGAAGAAAAGAAAAGAAGAAAAGAAATAACCCACTTCAACCGCTAGTAGATGAAAGCAGACATTTTTTTGCAGGAAAAAAAGAAAGAAAAAGGCAGATGGAAGAAGAGGAAAAAATGTACATTTCCGCACCAATCGTGATACGATACAAGATAGGTAAACAACGCGAATCCCGAGCACATTAATAAGGAAAAGACAGACAGACAGACAGACAGGGGAAGGTGATAAAGCTAAGTTAAAGCTAGAGCAAGAAAATATAAAGGCATAAATAGACAAGTATCTCTATTACTTAAACTTCCAGAATGTCCATACTTTGCTCCACCGCTTTGACTTCTCCTTCTTGGGAGGGGGTGCCTTCTCCTTTGGCTCGTTCATAGGTGTCGATGGCATATTGGCATACATTCCCCCGACTGTCATAGTGCTAGATGAGGAGGTTAAGCTAGGTATGTCGTCAACACTCATGCGCATCTCCGGACCGGGCTCACCGAGGAAGTCTGAGTATGGGTCAAAACTGGATGTCGAGTCTGGGTATTCATCTCCGGGAAAGTCGAGCTGGAGGGGTGTGTTTGGGTTTGAGGCGGCGGTGACAAAGGTTGATGGTGAGTCGAGGGGTTGAGAGTATGCAGGTGGTTGAAAGTGCACCGGAAGTGTGACGGTTGAGCTGGACGACTCGGGGGTGATAATGTCTGCTGGTGCGCCCTTGCGGCCCGAAAAGGACAATGGGGAGGATGGCTCGACTTCAACATCCGGGGGGCAGTTGATCGAGTCAATTGATGTTGTGCTGCTCTTCGGGTTAAGAGAAGTGTTGGCCGAAAGTAGGCTGCTCTCACTCTTCCATTCCAAATCGCGATCTCCTCCACTTCCCCTCCTCGATGTCGGACGCCCCAAATCATCAGATCCCCATTCCATCACTACATCCTCCTGCCAATTCGCCCCATCACCATCAACTACCTTGATACCAATCCCGAGACCCTCCCCACCGTTCATCTTGCCTTCCTCCTCATCATCCTCACTTTCAGAGCTCTCCTCACTATCCTCCTCCTCTTCATCCTCCTCGAACACATCGGCCATATGACCATCACCCTCGTGCTCCGAGAGAGAGAAAAGTTGCATCTCCGGCATGCTCTCACTACGTCTATGAAAGTACCCATTTCCCTTCAATCCAACCGCAGAATGCATCCTTCTCCGCCTAGCAGCGGCAAATCCAGCACTGGGTCCGGTAGGAGTTTTGAAAGGCCCTAAAGCAGCATCCAAGTCAATGATAGGGCTCTCAACTCCAGTGTCGATGGCAATGTTCTCCGAGCTGGAGTTCGCTCCTAGGGATTCATCAACCGGCATGAGAACATAGCTCTCGTTCCAAGCAGCCGAAATCCACTCGTTGTCGCCCAATTGATGCTCTGACCTTGGCAATGGTGGTGTTGGCGATCTCCTTGGGAGAGCTCTAAGTTGCCGCTTCGAGTGACGAAGCCCACGCCCCTTACCCAGAATTGTCCCAGCCCAGTTCTTGATCTGTTTCTTACTCTTCCTCTTCTTCTTCTGTTTTTTAGACGCCGATTCTGAAGGCTCCTTAGAAATAGCTAGCACATCATCGCTCGCACTAGAAGGAAGGTTATGATCGTCGGAGAAAGTTCCGGTTTCGACCAAGGGAGAGTAGTCACTAAGGGCTTTCTTATGCATCTTCTTAGACGGCGGAAGCTCGGAAGAGTTGTCGGTAGTTCCAGGGGCGCTGTTAAGTGAGGGTGATGCTGTGGCTGGCCTCTTAAGTGAAGAAACAACCATTTCACTTGGCCTGCCATCTACTGCAACGCCTGGCGGAGTTAGCAAGATGGCCCCTGCGGTTGATGGTCGGTCTGATGTCGCCCTTAAGGCAGATGTAGGTTGTGTCATGGTTTGTGAATTGCTTCTGGTACGACCATGTCTTCGGGGAGGTGCAGCCTCAACTGGGGACGAGGGAACGGGCAAAGGAAGCACACTGGCAATACTGTTAACACTGTCTGTGCCCGCGTGGCCCCGAACGGTCGCCAAACTGCTAGTCTCCGTCCCTGCTGACATCGGCCGGGGAATAATTTCTACGTGGTCAATAAAGTGAACCCGGTTCTTCTTATCAGCTGCGCTCTCATAATCCATCAAAGGACAAGTTGGCGAAGGAAGTGATGAGGAACCTAGGACACCGTTAGGAAAATCCAAATAAAAACGTTAAAGCCGAGATATACCATTGAATCCCGGACTAACAGGAGCACTCCAACTGAGTAAAGGGCTGCTTCCCGCACTAGCGATTGGCTTAGGCGATGAAGCTTCTGTCTTCCCAGAAGCAGTTCCCTGACCACCGCTATCGCCAGTGCACCCCAAAGGTAGGTTTGGCGCACTCTGGCTCAAAAGACTCCAAACATCCCCACTAGAGATGGCCCCGGACCTGCGATGGGCATGACCTCTACGAGTAGCCCCTGGCGGTGGTGGTGCGCGTTTTGGTGCAACTTTTTCAGCAATAGCCGGGGAAATATCCTCCTTTTTCGGTTCCAACGTAATCGGACCTCCAAGTAAATCACTCAGCCCACGATGATGTGCCTTTCCCTCCGGAACCGGACCAACTTTAGCATTGGTGCTCAGACTCGCGTTCAAAATAGTCGGCGTAATTCCAGCCCCAAGTGCCCTAGCTCCAGATTTAACTCCCCCAGCATAATGCGGTATCAGTGATCCTCTAGCATCTTCTACTTCAGATTCCCCTGGAGAAAGGGGGCTCGGAGGTCCGCCGGCCCCAAAGGAAACTGCACCCGCCGGCCCCGAGCCGTTCGAAAGTAACGAATTTGAAGAACTAGATTTTGGTCTCGCAGCTGTGAGGGTGGCAGAGGCTAATGCAGCAACATTGTTCAGGGGGACAGACCCCCTTCGCGGAGGAAAGGCCGGAAATGAGGGTGGTGCACCAGGAAGTAACGATTGTGATCTCGCATGTGGTAGTGCAGGGAATGTGAAATTCGGGTTAACATCGCACTCCAGTCTGGTGATTGAAGGTTCGCGCGTGTGCGAAGGGCGAACAGTGGTAGCCATTACTATTGGTGATATTACTCTATCACAACGTATGATGAATTCCAAGGAGTCTCAGAAGAGATCGGGTTGTAATAGGCGGAAATAATGTTGGAGGAAAAAAGAAAGAAAAAACAGGATCGTGACTAAAGAAAAATGAATGTAGCGGATTCGTGCGGCGCGTGGGTCGGAGTCTCGTGCAGAGGAACTAATGTAAGAATTATTAGCCACCAACGCTATTTCAAGACCTTAACCCTCCCGCGAGACACAAATCGACCAGTCACCACCGGCCGCCCTGGACGAAGCGAGCTAAGCGGCTATCCGCCGGTAGCAAACCGCCGATAGTGCATCTCGAAGTGAAAAAAGATAGGGAGAATAAAATAATATCCACTTCTCGCTCTCCCGATATCAAGGCTCAAGGAGTAACAACAGAAGAAGGGATGGGGGGAGATGTGGTAATATCCAAACTAACCGAGTTTCTTGTTCCTCTGGTATTGACGAAGCAGTCTACCGTTGGAGGCTGCTTCTTCACAAAACGCAGAATTTCGTTCAAAAAGGAGTTTGAGAATCCGTAGGGAAATCACAATCTCCACACGTGAAGAATGCAATTACAAAAATAAAAATAAAGTACTGGTCGTAGAATCGGAAGGATAAATAAAATGAATAAACCCCTTCCCGTCGGCTAATGTCGGAGGATTTCTATTCGGTTAGGAGTGAAAATGAGGGGAATTCAAGAAAGAAAACCCTCCAAAGAAAATGCAGCTGCTAGAGCCTGCCGAAAGAAGTTGGAAAAATGAAGGAAATAAAACAAAAAAATCGCAAAAAACACAGGACGAAAGACGTAAAAGTCAATAATGCAGAGGTCGGAGAAAAATTGTTGGATGCCCACGAAGGCACAATAGATCGACGGTTATCCAACACTCCGGAATTTCCTTGCTCGGGTCTGCAGGGCTTTCGACGATGCAGGCTGACCAGTAGTTGGTAGTTGCGTAGTGGATGGTGGTGTTGAAGGTGCTCTTCTGTTGGTTGTCTAACAAGCCCAATAGGAGAACAGGTGCCTTGAAAAAAAACACCTGGACCAAATCACCATACACAAAGTAAAAAAAAAGGCACGAGATTTTGTGATATCCCTATTGCACTTCTTTCGCTACTTCTTTTTTTAAAATTAAAAAAAAAGATGTCGTCGCAACAAGGCCTTTTATTTTTCTGTTCCTCCTAACACGAAGAATGGAGAAAGACTTGGATTAATTGTGAAGATCGGATCGACAAGTCAAGGCCCGAAATCCCAGGTAACCTCGAGTAAAATGGGCGAAAAGATAGGAAATTCCGAAATATGTTGGACTTAACGAGCGTCGGGGATTGTGGCGGGGGGTGGGCAAGAGAGAGGAAGGAGAGGGAGAGAAAAGAGGGAGAGAACCGGGTGACGAAACAGAGAAACAAAGAAAGAGAGTGGACGGCCAACAGAGCTAGGCCTTGGACGAGTTCGCAAAGAGTCGGGAAAAAAAAGAAGGGAAGGGGGAGGGAAGAGGGGAAAAAAGGAAAAGGGAAAGGGAAACAAAAGAACGGGAGGGAGGGACGAAAGGGAAGGATGTGAGATGTGAAGATGTCGGGGGGGGTGTGTAGAGTAG
>Ga0307513_10000617_pt1 | contig 50881 bp, 51 predicted proteins | sample 15_EM_MG_FD_202174 | JGI IMG/M metagenome (GOLD analysis project Ga0307513, IMG submission 202174) | Populus trichocarpa ectomycorrhiza microbial communities from riparian zone in the Pacific Northwest, United States - 15_EM | ecosystem: Host-associated > Plants > Roots > Unclassified | place... | reverse complement strand
AATTTCGTCAATAGCCTCCTCAATTCGTGCTTCAATGATGCTGTAGTCTTCGCTCTGCATAGTCATATTGGGGTTGTCGGGATCGGTGGAGGTACTGTTGGATGGTAGTATTCTGAAAATTCTATCGTTGAGCCGATTGGCACTCCTTTGGAGTGCCACCTTCTTCGAAGGGCGCCTAGCGTTGTTCGGAGGGGTGGGAACCTTGGCACGGTTACTGCCAAGATGCCTTCTGTACGAGTCAAGTACTGTACTCGTACTCGAGGAGGCTCGGGCACCATACCGGCGCCGATCTGTCTTGGAAATCTATTCTTGACGAATTGGAGGCGATATCGCCTGACGGTCCTGATTGGTACACCGACCGAGCGCAGAGGGCACTTGTGTCCTGCGCTCCGGTCGGAAAATGTTTACCCAAGCTCCTCGAGTTGAAAGGGTCGGCATGTTGTGACGCCCTTTTCTCCAACAAATCTGGAGATCCTCTCGAAACTTGGCACTGGAAAAACTCTCTTTCGACCCCCGCAGGGGACTATGTTGGAAAAGGCCGGATCTCATGCTTTTGTTCCAAGTTGCGTCAGTTAACGATATTTCAGCCATGGCCCACCGATATTGTCCTGTGCTCTGTGCTCTGCGCGGAGATGCCCCGATGGTCGTCTTTCCTTTATTCATAACTCCTCACTCGTGATCCGGATCCGTGCTCAACTGACCTATCACAGTGCATGTACGGCTAAACATCTCAATGGCCTGCCAAAAATAGTACCGGTGAGTGCGCTCGAGGAGTGGGATGCGGTAGTGGCGCCTCCGAGGTTGCTGATAGGTATAATATACCAATAGATATTCGCACCGTACTGGCACTGGTACCCGTGTCTTGAGATGACATGAGGCCTATGGACACAAAGCGTGGAGACGAGAGGGGCTCTTCAATTAGGGATAGCTCATGGCTATAGTACCGGTACACGTACGTGCAGTGCCAATATTCGGCTGCGGTTGATACAGGGTATCTGAGGAAAACACGCTACTTGTACGGACTGTGACGAAAAACCGTACTGCTCGTCGTGTTGACAAGACGGCGCACAATAGAGATTAGGGATTGGAGCCCCATTGTAGTCAGGACTAGGTGGTATCGGGCATGCAATTCTTCCTATATATGCTACCTGCACACAACTTCACGCTTGAAGGGGTATAAGACCTCTACTTACTCAGCGGGTCCCCATCAAAACGCTCTATGCCGCAGAGACCTCAGACGCAGGCCTTTCTGTCTAAGGGTATCCCTCTGCGTTCCCGCACAAAGGCCAGTTTGAGGAATGTTTCCATTTGGGACAATTCGCCTCTTCTATGAACAGCTATGTCATTATGCAGTATGTCACTACAGTGTCCCAAATGCCAACGGTGAAACGCTAACGGGCCCTCTCTTTAGCACGTGATTTTCGGTCCGTAAGAATTCGAATACCGTATTTACTCGCTAGATCCACCATCGGGATCTCAATAGAAGTCACTGCCTAAGTTGCAGTAGGCTTAGAAGAACGGGTTAACAAAATTACGAATACTTGGTTGATGGGATCTAGCGGGCTTAGCTTAAATAAGCTATTCTGTGTCCGGAAAACACCACCGGTATTCGGTGTTTTGTCTCGGATTGCGAAGGCGAGGGAGGGGTCTGACCGCCGATGGTGGATCTGGCGAGTAAATGCTGAGAAGGACAGATGTGCTTGGACGTTGGAACCTCCCTCAGCCATGGGAGGAGAAAACGCCGCAGACTCAGCCCTCAGTTGAGACAAAACAAAAGGAATACCGTACAAGTACCGGCGCACACATGGCGCTTTGCTAGGAGAGGCAACTACAACGTCCTGGCACATTTTTCTTGTGACGGTATTCCAGCTTTTATATATTATCATATCGTGGACGCAAGGCATTAGCGCGAGCTGGATAAACCGATGATTTTAAGTGCTTGTACATAGTATTGAAGTCTAAAAATACAAAGAGGGAGGATATGGGTCATTCGCATATACCGTATGCCTAGTTGTAGCGCTGTGCCGGTACCGGTATCTCATGATCTCCACTCTACGTGCAGTAAATACCGGTATCCCGAAAACTGAGGTTCCGCCACTAAGCCAACGCAAGGAGGGAATCAATTTCATTTGGTTTAGGGTTCGTTGTTCTAGGCTTAGAATTCCATTGTTTCCATGTGATAAGCCACTTCCAGAACTCTGTGCATCGGTGGTGCCGTCAATTCTGTCCAATCCTGGAATATGCGCGGATTTCTGGCTATGCCTCCAGAAAAGGGGGGGTTCCCTGCACTCCTGTTTCACCAGATCGTACATTTATGATCGTTCTTGCAGGTACTATCATACCGGGTACGACCCGCAGAAAATGGGATACTTGCGCGTGGGCAATTGCACGCATATCGCGGCAAGTGGCGAGCCAGCTTACTGGGAGTAGCTCAAGGGGGGGGGGGGGCTCTGGGGTGCAATTGCGCCTGACGGGGCCCGGGAGGATGGTGGTTTGTTCACAGTAGGGTTCTAGAAGGCTGTGAGGAAGAGACCCCCTGGGAGGAAGAATTGGGAATCCTCGTTTCTATTTGGGGTACTGAACTTGAGAACTCGTAGTAGTAGTGACGTGCACCTAATTCTCTACCTTTGCCCTCCTGGCGAATGCTGTCGGCAAGGGACTGGCGGGTCCCTGGACCTATGTGACACCTGGAGGATTGCGTCCGGGGCGCACGTTAAGAGAGCACCACCTTTATTTCTCTTGGTTGAATAGTGGTAGTAGGTTGTGGTGGTAATAGTGGTTAAATGGCATTTATCCGAGCCACATGGCATCCGGGGCTGTATTTCGCGGTGGTGTAGTTGGCGTAGAGTAGGGTTTTCGGGGAATGGTAGGCTGCCATTGACTACCACTTCTCGCACCGCGGCCCGTAGTGGTCGTCATCGCATGTGGCGGGAGCGTGCGGGTAGCTGTGGCTGTGGGTGTGGGGTAAGCGGGTTTACTCGAGTAGGATGTCTGGAAGTGGTCTGCTCCTTCGAATGATCGCTGTGGTGCCAATTGGGTAATGCCAGGCACGTAATCGGCCGGGGCACAGAACACGACCGGAATGCCTGGACTGCTAATGAGACACAAATACGAGTAATGGGTGTTGGGCATATGTCTGTAGCACCTGACTAGAGAGGTCTCCCGACAGTGCTTCGCTCAGGATGGCTGAGTGAGGTGGCTCGGTGGAGTGTCTTGGCGAATGCTGGGTTGCTTGAATCTACTCGTACTCGTACGGGTGCAGTGGCCTGCTGTTATGGCATGGTGAGTTTACTCGAGCACTGGCGAGTTGAGTGTCGATCGTTTGGCAGGCGTGGGTTAGTGGAGTCGACAGCCCAGTGGGCTGCTCGTGTGAGCAGAGAAGGAGCTGTTGGCTGCGGGTGCGGTAGGGTAATCAACCTTGGGCGGAAATGGTATGGAGGGCGTCGTACCATCAAACACTACGACTCGTGGCTCAAGCTCTACCCGAGTATCGGTTACAAGTGCCGTAACCTAGCTAAACCCTAGGGATGATGCGTGCCGATATGGTGGTAGCTATGTTTAGTAACCACCCATTGAACTTTTGGCACGGATGCACTTTAATTTACTCGAGAATAAGGACTTGGCAAAAAGCCGCATGCAGCTTGTGATACCACCATACTCGACAAGTACGAGCCCAATATCATGTGTGTTACTGGGGGAGGAGGGAGCGGAAAGGTCAAGTCATGATAATCGGTGGAGGCCTTGGGCATAGTACTCGAGTATGCGCACAGCCACGGTAACTCAAGTTAGCTACCGTATCACAAAGTTTTAATAGAATGAAATAAAATGTGTGCCTTGCCAGCCGAATGTTGGTTTGCGTACCCTATGATATGCACCCTCAATTCAAACACCCCTGGGCTACCGGTATAAGCCATCTTCACACTTCTTATATAATCCCACCACCACCACTGCTACCACCCCCTCCCCCACCTCCCTTCCTCCCACATTCTTCACCTTCAACCTCACCACCGCCCTCACCACAACTCCTCTTTACCAAAGCAAAAAAAACAACAAAAACAACAGAATAAAACACAAACAGAATGGCAGACTACAAAAAAACCCCGACAAATCTGCCCGCAACCACAATCGTAGACGACCCACCTCCAGCTTTCAGCGAAATCCAACCCCAACCACAATCTCCTCCCCACGCCGTAAATCCCGAAAAACCCCCCATTGTACCCCAACCGCAACCACAGCCACAAGCCATCATCAATACGGTTCCCATCCAATCACTAGCACGCAGCCCTGCACCGATTCTTTGTCCGATCTGTGGCGCGCCCGGGTTAACCGTCGTTAGCTACGAGACGGGAAACACAACCCAGTATGCCCCACACTTCCCCCCACTTACTAAACTTACTTGCTAATAATGGGTAGTCTGGCAGCACTCCTTCTCTGCTTCGTCGTGGGCTTGGGATGCATCCCGTATTTGTTCTCTGGGTTTAAAGACGTTGCGCATAGCTGTGGGAGTTGTGGGACTATGCTTGCTATTTGGCATCGGAGTGGGACGCCAGGTGGTGTGGAGGTGCTTGTCCATCCTATGGGGCCCGGGCCCCAGGCGCCAGTGGTGGGAGGGGCTAAGCGTAGCTGATTGACGGAGTGGCTTTTTTCCCTTTTTTATTCCTTTTATTCCTATTCTTGTTACCTTTTTCTTTCTTGCTTTCTTTTTTTTAAAAATTTACTTCTGGGTGATTTTTTTCTGGTGGGCGAGGTTAATTTGCGTATGGCTTCATGGATAGGATGGATTGGGGTGGGGTGTGTGGGTGAAATAAGGTACCCTTTGTCGAAAATCTGGCGTTTTTAACTGGGCTTTAGGGGCGAACCATTGCTAGTTCTTTTTATTACCATCTAGTGTTCCTTTTGTATCGTGTGATGCTTTGTTAATTAACCACTGCGATCACATCAAGCGACAAAACTGCTCTAATCATTCGCCGCATGCGGCACAATCCCATTCCCGGGGACATGTCATGGGAAACACCAAGCCTATCATAAAATTTTGACAAAACACCATAGTGATCCACCAACCACACCAAACCCCCCAAACAAACACTCCCAATCACTCACTCCCTCCTAACACAAACCTTCAAAAACTCTTCACTTTGAAACTCACATGCGCACTCCGCAATCATCTCCCAAACCTCGTAAGCTTTCTGCAAGTCCTCGATAGCCCACAAAAACCCATCCCCGGCGGAGGAACTACACGTAGCGTGTAGGGAAGTAGACACCAAGTCGAAGTTCGTCTGCATGGTGCGGAAAGTATTCTTGATGGACGTGCACACTTCTAGGAAGGAGTCGACAACGGAGAGGAGGCCCACGAGCGTGCATTCCAGCGAACCCGTCGTGGTTCTGGCTTTCTCGAGGCCTTCCAGGCAGTGATGGGCGGCCCCGATCTCATTGTCGAGGCCGTTGCGCTCGAGGAGCTTGGATTCGTACGCTCCATGGATCTGGGAGACCGACGCTACGGTGGTGAGAAGGCCGACGAGGGGGTCTACAAACACTGCGAGTTTTTAGTCTTGTGGTGGGAGGGAAGAGGGGAGGGGGGTGGGTACTGTATCCCAGGCCGAGAAGTGCGCGGTTTCGTTCTCGATTGCGCTCGTTACGCTCTTCTTCTACTATGGCGCGCTGGTCACGCAGTGTCCGCAACTTTACTGACCTATCTGCAAATTCTCTTGTTATTTTATCTTGGAGATCGGACAACTCCTTGGAGATTCCTTGAATCGTGGTCTTCAAGGGTAACGTTTCAGAGCGTAGCTGGTCCTCCCCTCAAACATTCAGCTTCTCAAGCCCCACATTGCTCCGCTATATGCGCATGGTTGGACGGAGACACCTACCGCAGTGAATCGCGCTAGAATGGTCCCGATCCTCTCCTCCTTCTTCTCCGCCAAGTCACTCAGTGTCCTCAATGCCGTGATCGCAGTGCCCTTCTTCCCCTCCCACTCCCTACCTTGGCGCGCTTCACTGGGCGTCGCGTCTAGTCCGAGCAGCTGCGTTTGTAACCGCGGATACCATAGCCGCGCCTGGGTCGCGAACCCAATAAGCGCGCCGGCGATGTTTGAGATCTCGCTAAAGGAGAGTTGATACGACTTTGTGAGTGCCGCTGTGGACACAAGTGTTTGCCCCGTTCTCGAGTATAAGCTCGCTGTCGTTAGCGGGCTCAGGACATCCGGGTAGAGGGCTCTGTAAGCCTCGTACGATTGGGGGAGGGCCGAAGTTGTCGTGATGTAAATTTGTAGTGTGGTGTAGTCTGCTGCTGAGAGGGTCAGCAAGGGCTTTGGCGTTGCTTCGGCGGTAGTTGGCATGTCTTGGGGTGGGGGCACCCAGAGGAGGTTCTTCGCAGGGGTTGAGAAGGGGGTTCGGGAGCCTGGGAAGACCTCGGGGGCGCTCATTGTTAGTCGAGGGTACCGTGTAGAATTGCTTATCAGAGGAAAGATGCGGAAGCGGTTGAGATCTTGCTCCCCCTAGCCTAAAACGAGCTTCTCTTTGGATTATAATGTTATATGGCAAGCCCCCTTCGACCTTCCCGATGTGAAACTGTGCGCAACGAGGCTCCGAGTGATATTCAGTGCCCGGCAGATAGACATCTGATTGGTTGACGAGAAACATTTGGACCACGCACTCTGCATCCGCTAGGCTACCGCAACACCACAGCCCCACCAGAAGCGCCCAATGATTAATCTGCTCAAATAGGGCCTTCACAGGTAGCCTGGTCAACCCATGCTAAAATTTAAAATTCGATAGTCACGGAGCATCTCCTCTGTTTATAATACGGAGGGAGGGGCCGCCCAGCGCGAACCACGTATCCTGCTAAACCGGGCTATCCAATGGTTCACCACCGGTAGATAGACTGCAGGGATAAGCTGTCGTATCATACCGTGAAAACTCAACACCCTTAATCCTATCTCGCTACGGGAAGGGAAGAGAACAGGCTACTGTTAAAGTCAATTCGTACGCTTCATCGACGGATAGGGTTTTCTCTTCCATTCTATTCCATTTTAGTGGGCTGTAGCATCGGCCCAGTTCTTAACCGGGTGTAATACTACACCCGACCGGTATCTCAACTATCTGCGCACCTTCGTTAACGGACAACGACAACCGCCACGATGTCCAAGCTTCGAAAAATCGTCAGGAAGACGCTGTTCTCCCGTAGGAGGGGCGATGGGATTGAGTTGGGACGGGGGGAAAAGTCAAAGTTATACTGTGGTACTGGTGATAAGGTGTGTATTAAGGCCCTAATCATACCTCTTACCAGAGATATTGTTGTTGTTTTGTTGACGGATTTGATAGAAATCCGGGGAGCCTGTTTATGGAATGCACGTGTTGAATCCGGAACGTACTGAGGTTAATGTTGAGTATGTCTCCTCCTCTCCCCTAGGATCACGATGACGGTGAGGGCTCTGAGGGTAAAAGTGTCGTAGGGGGAGTTGGGTTGCCTAATTGGTGTTTGATAGTATAATCGCTGTCCACGGCCTCGGCGGTCACGCGTTCAGCTCCTGGATTCATGAGGCAACGGGTGGGATGTGGCTAAGGGACTTTCTCCCATATCAGGTTCCGAGAGCGCGAGTAGCGACGTTCGGGTACGATGCTAGAGTGGCGAGGAGTCGTGCAGTAGTCGAGCTATTGGATAGCGCGCAGAGCTTGCTGCTCGATGTGAAGTTGTTGAGATCTACACCGGAGGTGTGTTGCTATCCGCAGCTGGTCCGGGGTTTAAGTTAATTTTGTCCAGGAACAAGAAAGGCCCCTGGTGCTTATCGGTCATAGCCTGGGTGGAATAGTTATCAAAAAGGTATCTTTACCACTCTCGAGGTTCTTCAGATCGGCAGTGGCCTGATAGTGTGTTAGGCCTTGGTAATGGCGCAACAACAGGCCGACTCCCATTGCATCCTTAATAAGATGTGCTGTGTAGTATTCCTTGGTGTTCCGCATCTCGGATCTTCGGTGGCGAATACTGCCGAAACTCTCGTTAGAATAGCCCAGATATTCAGAGACTTTAATACAAGGCATCTCGAAGAGCTCAAGAAGGAGTCACCGTCTTTGAGAGATCTCGCCCAGGCATTTGGCCAGCTCGAAGGATTCAAGATTATTACCGTCACGGAAGGCCTTGAGACGGCGATTCCTTTCACTAATAAGTCTGTTCATGTGAGTTCTGTTACATGGTGAAGGTGAGGACCTCACTAATAGATGGTGTAGGTTGTTCCTCAATCGTCCGCCTCACTTCATATGGGAGCAAGGGAAACAGTGGTATCCATAGATGGTGCGGATCACCACATGATATCAAAGTTCGCGGACAGTGAGGATGGCCAGTATGGCAGGATATGGAGGAGTATCAACCGGTTTCTCGTTGAATGGGAATTAAAGTACCGGGTACCAGTTAACCGACCGCCGACCCCGCCGTTGCAGAACGCGGGGGCGCTCCAGACTTCAGGATTCCTCCCGGTTGAGTCCCCGGCTCCGTCCCCGGCTCCGTCCCCATCGGGATACACGCCACCAATTACCCCGGAGCAGGCCGAGCAGTTTTCGCTCTTGACTAGGAGGAGGAGAGCGCCCACGCCGCCTATCGAATTGGAAGACCTAATTGCTCTGCGCCCACTCTTGTATCCATCCCAGCCCCCCCGTCCCACACTGCCCTTCCTCCTCCGGGAGCCAACCTACCCACTCTCCCTCTCCCGCTCCTCGACACTTCCGGTAACTTCGTCTCTTTTCCCCCTAAGCCGGACGTCCACTGCATTAACCACCTCGTCGCTCTCATCATCGCCCACACCGCAGACTCTGTACAAGGCGATTCGCGAAAGAAACTTCTCACTCGCGAAACATGTATTGGAGCAAACCTCTGGAAATGACGTCAACTCTGCTAACGTCCAGGGCCGGTATCCGTTGTCTATTGCCGCAGAAATGGGCGATGAGGCCATTGTCCGGCTGCTCCTTTCCTGGGGCGCGGATGTCAACGCACAGGATGACAGGGGACGGACAGCACTGCATCGGGCAGCAGGATGCGGGATGACCGGAGTTATTAAGATATTATTGGAAAACGGGGCGGATAGGGAGGTCAGAGATATTACAGAAAGGACTGCTCTGGAGTGGGCAGGTAGGGAGGACGCCAGGGAGTTACTACAGGGGCCGTCTGAGGTGGAAGAGGTGTAGGAGGGGGAGGTGGAGATGGATTTCCGATATAGAAAGTGCAAGTTACTTTTTTTCCGCCCTATATTTCTCGGTATTGCGTCAGTGGGGCTTTTAGAATACGTTGTTGTTTGCCTTATTCGATTGTGGCAGAACCCTTTGGCATTTGGTATATCTGATGTCTTGATATAATGCATTCTGCAGGATTGTTTAGGGAAGCGATAACGGGTGGTGAGCGGGTAGATTGTGAGAGATGAGATGTAAGTCTGGGAGTGCTTCGTTAGGGGGAAGGGGGTGTGGAGGTAGAATGAGGTGTTGTCTAGAACCTCTTATATCACCTAGTAATGAATCGTATTTGTACCTGTGCCTGAGGCTGAGATGCTGACGGTGTGTAGAAATGTATAAAAGACAATTGTGTCCGGAGAAGGCAATTGCGAGAGCTAGGAAGTGACCCATTCACCAGATGGACGGGATATATCTGTAATCATCTATTGAGCCAAAGACAAATCAGTAGTTGCGTGGGAGAAGCCAAAAGGTTCGCTTCTGAATCACGGATCATCACTCGACTGCTACAATTCTGATTGTGTTGCAAGAGCTCGAATGATGGACTGTGCACTAGAGGACTCGAGAGAGAGTGTGTAGAGGGCTCGGCTCTCTGAGAGTGGGTTGTTGAAAATGTAGGCCGCGGAGGCAATGATTTAACGCGGGGATTTTACGCAGTGGAGTGAAGCCGCTTAAGTAGAGATGAAGATCGTGATTGATTATAATAACTTGATGGAGAAGAAAGACTCGAGGAAGTTTGTATATAGGGAGGAAGGTGTGAAGAGAGCGAAGGTGAGAAGGGAGGGAAAACAAAGGGGGTGAAAACATTTTCATAGCTTGCGCATCCTTTGACTGGTGCGTACGTATACCTCAGGGGCATCAGAGTGCGTGCACATCTTGCACCAAGCGCGGCCATTAAACCGCCACTTCCAACAGATTATGTTGCAGGAGCTTGAATGATGGACTGTGCGCTAGAGACTTCGAGAGAGAGACCGAAGGGTTCGGCTCTATGGGAGTGGGCCAAAGAGACTCACTATTTATGAAGTGATATAGCAACATACGGTAGCAGTGGAGAAGTGGTGAGGGCAGATAGTTTAGAGATGGTGAGAGTGGATGAGAACAGAATTGCATATTCGAATTATTGGCCGAGCTGTCACATGAGAGAAAAGGAGATCCAGGAAGGTTGATATCGGGATTCCTGGAACTAGACAGCTGAGGCATGGCCCAATCTGCTGAAATGGCACTTTCTGATATGTACTTCCCACATCTTGAAATATGACTTTTGTCCCTGTTCTTAGGTCTTGGCATAAAGCTGCCCGTGTTTAAGTTTCCTACCTTTCGCTTTATATCTAATAGGAGTCCTTCGAGGCTCTCACATCCTTACTTCTGGGATCTTACAATTCTGGTAGAGTTTCCACCAGTGTTTTTTATTTTCATTTTCCTATTCGATACAAATTGGGTTATATGGGACTCCGGCCGCCGGGGGGTGACTATGATAGCTCAGCCGCGTTGAGTTCAAGAGCCTCTTGGGGACGAACGTCAAAGTTTGTTAGTAGTATACGAGCGGGCGATAGTCAAAACCAGATTGCCTTAGGGATGAAATGATTAGCGGGTAAAGCAGTGATTGTTTCCTTTGTTATATTAAGGGGTTTATCTCCTCGACCGCTTTTCATTTGGGAAAATGGAGCTTATATTATCGGCATTTTCACACCTCGAATAAACCTTCACACTAGTCTCAAGATTGGGCCGGAGCTCCGGAGAGCTTCCTCTCGCCCACACGGGAGTCCGCCAGACTCAGAAACTACCCCCGCCAGATCCTCCTTAGCCTTTAGGACAAATAGCCTACTCAATTTTCTTCCCTGGGTGGTGCAAAGGGGGCCGGGGGTGCCCGAGGCTTCACGGGGGTTTGACTCGTTCTGGAATGTTTGCTCTCCAGACGCGCCCTTGGTGGAGGGATGAGTTGCTTGGCTAAGGGGGATTTCGATTTTTCTCTCCACACATAATGGAGGGATGTGAAGAGAGCATATCAATCGATGGTGCCTCCTTGGCTCTTGATCGACAATTGTAGGGAATTACCCTGCGATTTTACAGTTGCGATACAGAGACTCAGCAGGGGATGGGAGAGATTGATAGTGATAATGGTATCCAAGAGAGAAAACGGGCTGTTCTATTTACATGAAACTGCTTGTGAACCTAAGAGAAAGTATTACACCTTCCTCCCAGGTCCAGTCACCCCTTTATATTAATCAATCTAGCCACCTGGGGGGACAGAGCCCTTGTTCTTCCCGGCAACTTCGAGGCCTGCTCCGCGGGGCACCCACAGTGGCGGAATTCGGGTGGGCGCTTCTTGCTAGCGCCCGCAGGCCGGCCAGGGCAGGCCAAAGTAAAAATGACCTCGGCTTTGTAGGCCCGGCTTTTGGGACTCCTGCGGGCTTCGGAGGATGACTAGCGGCGCTGCCAGGGTTTGGTCAGATACACTCTAATTGGTAAATATTTTGTTAATGGGTAGCCGACATAATCAGATGGCCTCAAATGTCTGCAAACATCCGGGGGTGCCTGCAGATACCTGAAGATACCTGGAAATATTTTCCAATAAGTGAAGATATCTTCTAAGTTACTAGTCTATCTTTAAATACAGTAGAGGCTTGAAGGCGCTCACTGTGCGGATGCCGTGCAATCACCCATCACTTGGTCTACTGGCAACCCGGAAATAAGTTAGTTATCACTACGCTCTCACTCTTCAATTATTATTATGTTATCTTGTATCGCTTTCCATGATAACCTCTTCCCCACCACATGGTTCTGCAAGCATTCGCCGTCCTAGTAGTTCCACAGAAATCTCAGACAGGATATGCGAGTTCTGCAAGTCGGGCTGTTACTGGATTCGAGTAAGCTTTATACTGCTTAAAGAGGTGCTACTAAATACATCCGACATCCCATACACCCACTAATGAGTCTAGAGCAGGAGCTGATAGGTTCAATACGGTTTACAGGAAGATACTTGAAACTTGTTGGAGATGCCAGGCCATTGTGGGAGAAGTCGGTTTGGATCTCTTTTATTATGTCTCAATTGGCTACCAAGAAGTTGAGGCCTACTATTGTCCCTCTGCGGTGTTTAGGGTGGCTTGCAGTCAAGTGTATTCGATCCACATCAGTGTCAACACGCATCCCGAACCAAAACCCGCGCAATCAGGGCCGGTCACTCGGAACCTGCGGATATCTGCAGTTCTGCCAGGCCAGCCCCCTACAAAACCAGGGCCGGCCTGGCTGCTCACAAGCACTGGTCCTTGCTGCCTTGTTCCCCGCACGCCACAGCAGTCAAATAGCTGAGCCTCTTAGAGATAGCCCATATGTCGACTGCGCGGTTTGGAGTTATTCAATATAGACACTACTGGGGCCCAGGTCTTGTCCTCGAACCAGAAGAGAGCAGAGCAGCCAATTCTGGAACCGCAAAAATCGGAGAACTATAGAGGTGGGGTGTGATGAAGCCTAAGAGAAAGCACAAAAGATGAAGCGAACGAAAGAGAAATCACATTAGACTCTAGGCGGAGTGATCAAGGATGGAGGAACGGTGGACTAGATGGCTGCTAACTCACTAGCTAAGGACAAGCCGGGAAATATATCTCTCCGTCTAACTAACAACAACAAAACACTCCCGAAACTCAACGCACTCTAAAGAAACACAAGCAGCTAACAAAACCTGATCCCCAATGATCACAAACAATCTAGACCCATCCTGATATCCCATGATCCTCCGTGATCCTAAGGCCTATGCCCTGCCCGTGTGCCAACTCCCGTATGCCTAGTGACATAGGGTATGAAAGAAACAATAAAACCAAATACCCTATGGCTAGAAACATCAACAAAACCATGAAAGAGATATCCTATGCCTAGCAGCATAGGATGTGAGAACAACCCATGGGAGAATACCTAACCTCCGGAAATCACAAAGCCGGGTGCCCTATAACTGTATCTCCCCTGGCCGCGTATCCGCATACATGCATATCCGCACAACCGTCTAACCGCATGCCCTATAGGTAATCCAGAAGGTGAACACCTGGGACGGCATGCGGGTGAGAAATCCTAGACAGAAAACTATGGTCGATAGCCTTGTGTGTGTCAATGAGTATTGTTTTCCGATCTGATCCTACTTAGATTCTTCAGGATACTGTCCCGAGCGGTCCGGCCGGACTGTGAGAAAGGGGCTTCTCAAAGCCAAAGCAGGGCCCAGACTAGACCACCAGCAGGCTGAAATTTCTAAACAATAGCTTGGGCTTCCTTACTTTAAAGAAGCTTGCTATTAATCAGAACCCGTTGTTCATAATACTATTCCCGATATGAATCCATCGGAAGTGGAATAAGTGTCGTGATAAGAATTGTGCCAAGGGACTCAAGGCAAGGCCGAGCAGATATTCCTAGATATGAAGACCGCGGCCGTTGACCGGGTGGTGACATTGATTTGTCTGGATCAAAACCTATAGAACAGTGAGCTAGTTGTTTCATCCTCATATTCCGAGTGATTAACTGTGAAAAGCCTACAGGCCGTTCACAGGTCTCTGCAGGCTACCTGGGCATCTATAGGTCATGCAGTCAGAATATAGATTTTGAATAACCGGGCGGCTTTGCTTGGACATCTGGCAGCTTTGGCCTGGGCCGCTTCAAGATTCAACCTGACAGTTGCCTAGGCACTCGCGGGCTTCGGCGGCCATCAATAGCTGCCACTGGTCTCACCCACGCCTTTTGAAACCACGGCCGGACTGGCTACTTGGGATTACTGGGGAGGTTCAGGGACGGGGCTCTGGGTGGAAGGGTTAAAAGATTCACAGTGGCGTTCCAGGGGTTGGGTAATAATAATCTCACCGTGGTAACGGCGATGGGAGTGGGAGAGGTGAGGTGAGGGCAGGCTCTCTGCTAAGCCACTTTCTGCGAGGCGTCGGCGCTGCATTGTTTAGAGGGACAGGAAATGCCGTTAGAACTAAAGGCATGCCAGTAGCCCCTGAGCAAGGGGTGAAATAAGCGATTATTCTAGTTGTCAGATTATATGCCGGGAACCTAGTAACTTACGGTAGGCACACGAGTAGTGATGCTAAGTACAGATACCGATGTCATACTATGTTAGTCCACAGAATTTCAAGTATCTGCTACAGGTAGTAGATAGTAAGATCTCCCAAGTGCACTTTTGAAACTTCCGGGGGGGTCTGAGAAGTACCAATTTTTTTAGGCAATGTCAGTTTCAGTATCCTTCAGTATCTGGCTTATCCTTTTGATTACCAACACAAAGCGGCTGCTTAAGTGATTTTAAAATCAATAAAATCCTGCCTGACCCAGTTCAGGCTTGGAAGCATAGCTGTGATATTGAGAATTTGCATCCCTTCTTGGGAGGTCCAAACCCTTCTACCAAGCTTGTAAAAAGTCTTTCAAGTTATTATTCCCACCAAATATCAAATTCATAACTCGATTGACTAGATCCTCCCAACAGCTACCCTAACATAATCAATTAGTAATTGCTTGAGAATCCGTTGTTCTGGTAGGCTTGTACTGAACCCTTTACTAACAAACACCTGAACCTAGATTATTCCCTTCAGTAACAAAATATTTCTCCTTTATTGCCTTGCAAAACTGTACTCTGCCTCCGCATAACCTCCGGCTATCAAATACATGTAGAACATTTGCCTCATCATTCCTCAGCTTCATATGTAGATAAAGCAACGGTGCCCTATAATACCTTCTAGCAAGAAACCAACAACTTTATCCTCATAGAAAACAACAACTACCACGCAAACCAGCAACCCAAAGTGCAGCCAAAAATCGCAGGGCGATTCCTCAATCAGGGGGGAGAATTTCGCGTGGGAGGATACGAATTATCCAGCACTTATACTCCGAACCCCCCAGAGCCTCCAAGCCCCTCCTTTCACCAGAATAGTCGCAGTTTACAATCCACTATTGATAATACCAGCCACCCATACCATTACCTCACGATGAACGCAGTGCATATTTAGGCATTTGTCTCCCCCCTACACTCTCAAGCACCTGTTGCATACATATACTTCATTTTAGATCAAGGCGTCCACCGCTTGTTATCTGGATCGCTCCCACAGCCCCACAAATCCTGGTGCCCTAGACGGACTTGACAGGTTCATAGCTCATTGATCTAATTTGCATTCTTTCCAGCATGTCCACTAGGACGTTACGAAACGAGTCATCGCCGAATAGCCCACCTTATGCATATCCGCCGTTATAGCTTCCGCTAGGAGTTGTAGTGTGGGCTGATTTCCTTGTCCCACCAGAGCTTCCCGGGTGATAGCTTATGATCCTGATTTGCTTTAGCATAATGTTTGGAACAGAGGCGTCGTAGGGGATGGCTTAGGCGTGTTGTGTGGAACGCAGGGCAACGCAGACGCTTTGGGGAATTGTTGAAATTTAGGTTTGAGCTCTCTTGCGCTCTGGGAGGTCAAGGTGTTGTGGTTGGCCATTCCACGCGGGGTCGGTGGCGAATGGTCATAGGAGATGGAAGGTTGTGGATATGTATGATGGTTGATCAACAAAAGCGTAGGTCTCGAGGGAGGATACGCCCGAGGAGTAGACTCAATTTTATGCCCCATGGTATTATAGGTCCTCGCTAGGAGAATAGGTGGATTATTCCCCTTCTATGTGCAACCGTATGTCAAAAGTTCTGGCACCCCTGCTTGTACCCTGAAAGGGTTTTATAGCAGAGGTATTATAGCCCTTTTGTGTTACACTTCCAGCCTGAGTGCCAGAACTTTTGGCACCCCGCAGTACTGTCCGGCGAGACTCGATCATTGGTCGTGCGTTTTGCTGTTTATAGCACAACGGGTTGTTCAACCGAAGCTGTTCTTCTCTAAAACAGATATCTAGCTACCCCCCAAAAAACGCATTAAGGCTCGCGAAACACAGCTACGGTTTTGTAGCCTTTGTGGGCTCTTCAAACCATCAATTAACATTTAATACATTCGTGATACCGACCAAGAGCACAGTACTGTACCCCAGCGCCAAAAACCAATCAACATACTGCACTCACCCCCCGCAGCTTGGTCAATATCACTCCCGCCACAACCCGGCATTCAACCGCAGCACTACTGTTCCCGAAATTACAAATTGGCCTATCGGACTGCATTCCGGCACTCCCGAAGTCACTGTTGGTATCCCACCTTACCCTTACCCGTACAGTAAAATCAGCTCAGCTCAGCTCCCCGCAAATCGTTTCTGCCGTTGAAACCGAGATCCCCAGATAGCCCTGCATCTGCCCTATCACCGTAATCAGGCTACTCGTCCCAGGCAAGAAGTACCCGGAAACAGGGATTAGATTTTTGTACTTGTATGATAAACCCCCTGCAATTATCTGAGCGCTCAAACAAAATTGACCCCCCTGTTTCCGGGTACTTCTTGCCTGGGACGAGTACATACCCACCCGCTGTACGAGCCCACACACCCTTATTGCTCCTTGCAAAAAAAATATATCACAACAGCTTAGCATTCCAACACTACCACCATCAAACTCACCGCTAAAGTACAGCACCATATCCTTCACCGCACCACCGACCATCCTGACCAAAAGCAAAATCAAATGCAAACAGCTTACTCGAGAGTGATCGGCCATGACGCCGATTGGTACAAGTCCCCCTCATGTGCGGAGCGAACACAGGGGGATCGTGGGGCTGAGTTTCCATTGCCAAGGACACTGAATCGTGTTCGCTCCGCACATGCGGGGGACTTGTAAGACATTCCAGCAGCGCACCAATAAAAAGGTACACCCCATTCTCGTAGCCACCTGTTGGATTAAACTAGATACTCTGTACTGTACATTAGGAAATTTAGCCGGAAGAGCCGGTTGGTGGGTGGCGGCCGGGGAGAGAGAGAAAGAAAGTGGAGAGGTCGAAGCAATAGCGATGTCTTAGATGCGGTGAAGTAAGGTGAGGTGGAGGGGGTCGCGATGGTGTGTAGCACGGCATTCCCCAACACTCCGGTTGAGCCGAGCTGAGCTGAGTTAATGAAGTCCGAACATTACCACCAAAACCCCGCGAGGAAAAAAACACCTTCCCCCCCCCATCGGACCCTTGACCCTCCATCCCCGACACCCCCCTCTCCCCTTCTGACCAACAGCACCTTACCCCCTACCTATAACCCCCTACGAGTAATCGCCGATTCGTAAAGTATCCGGAGACAGAAGTGCCAAGATCCTCAAATCCGGGCGCAAAACAGGAGTCCTTGGCATTTTCATGTCCGGAGACTCTACAAATTGGCAAGTGCCCTCAACTTAACCACCCCGCATCCCCCCTTCCCACCCCCGGCCCCGCAATTCATCCGTCCTCGGCCCGAACGGGGTGCTATATGTACTCACTCTGCCTAGCAGCCCGGTTTCTAACTTGAATGAACGAATGAGCGCAATTCACGCGTTTGAACGGGGGGTTGAGGCCTGCTGATTAGCCAACTAGTTATAGCCAGGGTTAGATGCCTAAGGATTTATGTACCCCCACAGAACTGAGGGGCTGTGGATCTAGGATCTGGGGAGGAAGGTGGGGACCCCCACTGTGAGTTTGGTCCAGTTTGGCCGAGCGCCGTGCGGTGCGGTTGCGATGGCAGAAAGGGAGGGGGTGTGAATCTGGATGTGGTGCCACTAGCAGAGCAGAGTTGAATAGATTGAAGGAGGGAAGGAAGCGTTGTGTCGGGTGTGATCTGGTGAGACGAAGGGGGAGGAAAGGAGAGGGAAAGGGGAAAGCATGGTAGGGCTGGTGGAATTACACTTTTTCTCCTTTCCTTCGCCCCTAGTTACCGGATAAAATCTCGCCTGGCGGTCATTCCCTCTCACTCGTGCGGGCACTCTATTTCGCGTTTCGTACTTCGCATTTCGCATTTCGCATTCGCGAGGTTCCTCGACAGGTGGTAACGGCAGTTTTCATTTTATTTTACACAGCCCACAACACAATCTCCGCAACTACCGGCACCCCCTACAAGTATAACCCCCCCTAACGTAACCCAATCTAATCGCACCTCCCATCAGCCCACCCAGTCCTCCACCTCTCCTCATACCTCCTACAGTCAAACTCCCTCTTCCCCAACTTCCTATTAACCTCATTATGCGCCTGGCACATCCACTGTTCGAAGCTCACCCTCCCACCGAGGTGTCCCCCCTCCCAGCCAGGCTTAAGCTTATTCTCCGGGCGCTCGATCCATCGCTGGAAGTCTTCGGCACACACCCAGCACGGGTATATCCGCGAGAATATGCTCATGAAGGTCTTCATCTCAGCCTGTTTTTCCATGGATGCGCTAGTAGGGTAGGTTGCCGCGATGGTGTGCAGAAGGGTCCATGTTGAGCGGCCGAGGGTTTCGACGTCCGGGGGGCAGTCTGGTGGGATGGAGGTTGTGGCCGCGGTCGCTAAGGGGAGTTCTTTAGATTGGGGGGGGGCGATTTTCTTTCCAGTCATTGCGGCCCAGTCACGGAAGCTGGTGCATGAGCGGCAGCTAGATTCCAAGCGTCAATATTTCGTACCACAACCCAGATACGATGCAACAAGCGGGAGCGGGAGGTACTCACGGTTTACCGTCCTTATCCAACACCACTCCCTTCGGAATGGCCTTCTTCTTGCCCTCCTCTACGGCATCTCCCCCCGCAGTCTCATTCTTTGCTCCGCCAATCTGGGCAGGTAAAATCTCCACCATTTCCGAGCAGGAGATGGCAGGAGATACCGGGAAATGGAAAAGAAAAGGTGGCGTGGCGTGGTGTGTTTGTTTCACCCATGAGTTTCCTTTCCTCGATGCTCTTCAATGGAATCGCGTATTAGTAATGTAAAAGCCGGGTAACCCGTTTCATGATCTTCGAAGCCCTGAAACGCCAAGGCTCGGCTTTTGTCACCACCCCCACGCTTCTTTCTACGGTAGGACAATTCACAAGCCTCAGTCAGATGCCAAGTCTTCCGAGTACCCGTATACCCTACTATGTTACTAGAGAAGTCTAGGATTGCCAGTTGAATGTCTAGGAAAAGCCCAGTAGTCTTTAGGATATGAGACCTGGGCACTTGTATCGCATCGGTAGGGAGCCCGAAAGGGACAAAGTGAGCGCCCACTTTTGCACAAGCAACTTACGACACCGTAGGGTACCGCCACCGTTCCCCAGCACTCGCTCGGCCAAAGCAAGGACTATTCCACATGCTCAGTACAGGAGAAAAACTAGGGTACAGGTACAGTATTTGCGAATTTCTGACACCCCCTATTTCAGATAAAGTAGGCGCCCAGCATGGAGGAGCAATTTCAATCCCCTCGAAGCTATCATAATGCTATAGTTGTTACGGTATGCAACACCATACGCCACCATACACAACAGGTATTCCATCTTAACTCATAATCACAACCATATATGCAACAAGCACCCACCATACACCGTACTTCCCACAGCCCCCCCGAAAAACATATAAACTGCATACGCTACCGTACTCTACAGCTGCAAGTTAAGCCTTTTTCAAGCTTCCTGTTTCCCTCATATTCGGCTTACCCACCAAATTCACCACATCCTGCAACATAATCACACCGTTGCTTCCACCCCAAACTAGAGAAAGCACCGGCGGACTGTAGTAAAGTACCTCTAGCCCTCGCCTGCAGTACCAGTAACGTACAACAGAGTGCTCGAGTCCATATCAAAAGCTAATCGAATGAGAGCAAAGTGAGAATTTCTCAGCATCCCCTACGATCACAAGTACCGGTAGTGGATAGTGCTCGTGCAGCAAGTTGAAGTTGGGCGCCGCAGCCATCGTGGACTATTGAGCCAAGTAGCCAAATATATTAAGAATCCCGTTACCTAGCTGGCCAATCTCTAGTGCCATATCTCAAGCCGGCTGCATGAGTACTAGTATTGGTATGTCATCAGGAAGAAAGAAAAAAATCTTGGGTAACAGTACCCAGGATCTCCCCAGCACATTGAGCTAGCTCAGTCAGGAGTGCGGTGAGGTCTGAGTGATTAAGCCCACATCATGGTGTTTCCAGCGCGACCACCTCTTCCTTTCTTCCCTTTTTGACCCTTTCTCCCTCACCCGAGCTTGTTTATTATTCGCCCCGACAAAAGACACCAGTACCAGTTATTGGTATGCGCTATGCACTAGATGCAAGAGGAGAAAAGTAGAATCTGTTTCACTCGCACAACCGGTGGGAACCCCCTGATTCCCACCGGTGTTCCCTGCAGCCGAGTGCCGACCAAGTAACCTAACCAACCTGGGCCAACGCAAACAAGTCAGCGTGTTAACATTCTTACTGTACCTATCATGATAACGGAAAATAGGGGCTTGTAGAGATCTCGGGAACCGTGCGAGTGAGCAAACCGCAAACCAGTGCGAAACCAGAAAAGAGCACAAACGCTGTCTGCTCGACTTGTAGGAGGAGAAACAGTTTAGTCCCGGTAATGCCGTACTTCTAACGTTTCCAGATTTGCTATCGTATTCGCACAATATAGGTAGAATTTAGAATAAAATTAAACCACCTCCTCGGCTCTGATACCCGTCAGAAAAGAGAATAAATCCAAGAAAATACCCGCTTTAAGCGGTCTGTGCCATTTGGAATGTTCCGGCCGAGAGTTGGTATCTGACTGATGTGCACTAAGTCTGCTAGGATAAGGCAGCAGCATGTGAAATGTTGAATCGAGGAGTTTTAAAGGAACCCCAACTTCCAAGCCCCCCACGAGCATGATCCAGGATAGAGACCACATAGAGAGAGGCACAAATTAAATTGCTCGTGCAATGTAGGCAGTACTGATTCCGCTACGCACAGAACATCCTGCCAGGGTGAGAGGTAGGGAGCTTGAGAAACAACCCATCAGCCCCCCGGGAACATTTTGAGGAATATAGGGTATAATATATGATGGAACAGAGTTATTCCGGTCATATGGTTGATCCCCAATGCCCCTTTCGCTAGCTCGTGGGGCATATTAAAACTGTATTCGGGGTCTCTCTAGTACAACGAAATGTGGCAAAGCTACCCCTAAAACACCCGAGCCTGTTCCAAGCATGGTGACCTCGCGCACCGTTCGCCAAGGTTAGTCAAAAACTAGCAAGAGCAAGCTTGGAGGGGATGAATAACTGGATGAGCTAGACCCCTCAGGGTGATATTTTAAAGGCACACTCTCCAAAAGGAATGGTAGATCCCGGTATTTGGGCGGCCGGTTACAAAGTAGAAATGTAAATGAGGATCGTGCGATGAAGAATACGAGATCTGAAGAGCCACAGGGAACTGTGGAGAGGGGATCGTGAAGACACATATACCGTGTGATATTCATGACGGAATCCCGAAACTCCGATGCCGACACTAAGGGGTACCGTATCCCTAGTTTGTAGGTTTATGTGCTGTCCAGATACCAACCGATCGGAGGATCATTCCCAACTCTATTACCGAATGACCAAGTTCTGCACCTATTTTCGCTCCTTAGTTCAACGAGGTCCCTGGTGGCTGTTTGAGCGAAGCATAGTCCATCGACCCCTCAACGCGTAACTCAAAGGTCCGGCTGCCGACTAGGATTTCCGTAACTTTAGAATCGTGCCTTTTCCAAGCCACGTTTTTGTCATAGCAGGTGAACCACGCCTATTGGGTTACGAGATAATGGACATGTACAATACTCGAATACCTATATCGAGCATTGATTATCCGAGAACAAGACGGGTTTTTTCGCGATGGCTGGGTAGTTGCCCAACTGTAGCCACACCTTCAGACGCTTATTGCCAAATACAAGCATAGTCGGGGGCAATCTGGTGCGGGAAACAACGCAGGTGATTCAAGCACCCTGCGGTACTGTACTAGTACAGGGTATATCGGGAGATACATGTTAATTCGTACACACAAGCCCCTCCACTTACTACTTGGATACACGGGTGCCGCCTCCCCTTATCTTAACCCATCTTAAGTTCACCGGTGTTTCACTATGATCCTTTCAGGGCATCACCGCAAGTCACGAGATAGCACTCGATAATATAACTCTTCCTCGAAGGTGCTCTACATCAGGTAGAAGGTCAGCCACCATACGTTTCAGCTCCCGTTCGTCACGCCCAAGAGTGGGGGGATCTAAGGATACCCAAAGATAACCAACTCAAGGCTATCAGAAGCAGTTATCTCGCCATCGGTCTCAAGGCAATCGGCCCCCGTCAATTCGCTTAAACTTAGCGAGAGTCGGTGGCGGAGAGTAAGCACAAGGGGGGAAACGTACCGGTATGATACACGACAGTTCAAGTGCCGGCTGTATTCCCACCGACCTCAAAGGCCCGAAATCTACTACTACCAATTAGCAAGAAATTATTTGTACAGTAAAATCCATTGAAATCCACTATATCCGCCAGCCACGCAATCTCCGGATTCGGGGACAAAAGTTCCTGAGAAGGGTTAGTGTTTTCCTAAAAGGGTATAAGATCGGCCAACTAGATATGTTGGATCTCACGAACTGGTATTCGCAATTCTGTTAACTTGTTAAACCAAACCTATCCTAGGCTGAAGGAGATAGCGGATTGCAGGAGACTTTACGGTGCTCGGCATACAACTAGTTTCTCCTTTTTTTTCTCATTTGTGGCAGTATATGAACTCGAACTCATCGCCCTGCCCGAGCAGTCTGCACTCACCACCAGGCAAACAGGGGTAGGTAATCCAGAATTTCCAGACAGTAAGAGTGACACAGCGCACTATCGTAGGCATATCACCTCCAACCTCTTCCTCTATTCCAACCCCAACCAGAACTCCATACATTGCGGGGGTCGGAGGAGACTGCTTGTCCATACTTGGCTCGTCGAACCCCCCCCCCCCCCCCACTCGAGGACCGATCGTCAGAATGAACCACCCACCAACGCGGCAGCAGTGGGGGGTAAGGAGCTCTTTGCAGTTGACCCGAATACGAGGATATAATTATGAGTTTTCGTTCGCTATATCCCCAAGCGTCCCATTCCTACGCCTTGCCAAGAGGGTATAGTTATTTCCTATTTCAGATGACTAATGCAGATTTGTTAGGCCATCGGATTTCGAATCCAGATACAATCCGGTATCGGCGGCATGAGAGGCCTGTTTTGGAAAACCGGCCAAAAACCCTGATCATATCCACCCCATAGGGTCTATCACATCCTGTGGAACTAGCAGGGAATAAAAACTCTCGTTTAGCGATTCAGATACAGACCAGGTGCGGATAGCAGCTCCGCCCCAATAAGCATAATGCGGAAAAAACTCTTCGTTTTCTTAATTTATAGAGATCGGGGGGAGTGGGCCCAGTGATAGGCGTCTTATCACCCCTAATTCTAACAGTAGAAAGGTAACAACCAAACCCATATGTAGATGTTCGAATATTAGACAAACCAGGAGTAAGGAAGAAGTTTAGAGAGAACGGGGGGGGTAGGTTAGCTCCTAGAGAGGCACCCTAGATGTCACTTTGGAGCGGTGACTTGCTACTTAGGGCACGTACTTTCCAGAATGCCGAGGGAACTTACCCCCCTGTGTGGTATGGCATGCATCACACTCCATGCCTCAGTATCAATACTGAGCCAAACAGAGAACAATATGCAGATGCCGTTCGTAGCCTCAAACCTATGACACACTACCATATGGGATCCAATTTTCTCCCGAGGGAAACAATGATAGGGTGCGTAGCCGGCAGTAAGGGAGCTGGAGAAGCAAACTCGGTAGTTTACTCTATTTTAGAAATTCCGAGCCATTTCAGAAACAGGGAAATCCCATGACTTCACCTAGCCGTTGATTGCCTTGCTGTCTAGCCGACTGAGGAAACTCATTGGAAGTGGAGATATTCGGTTGGGACGGGCTGGAAACCACGGTGATTTAATCTGGTAGAATGAAAGATACTCATCCCTGATGCAGGAGGAAGGAGGGACCCAGTCAGAGCGAGGCTCGAAAGTACCCGTACTAGTACAACAATTCTCTAGGCATGAATACTGCTTCTTGGAGAAAAGGGCTTGGTATGGTAGATATGTGTCCGGGGCCGAAAACTCTTTCGCTTGAAGCATGATGGGAGTGTTGGATATGCGGGTGAATTCTCTTAGATGCACGGGAGAGCTGCGTGGACAGAGAGCACGGTAGCACGAATACATAGCGCTAAGTATCCCCCAGCACTGCCGGAATTGGAGCGACATTTCGGTTCCCGGAATGCCGTGCAGTAGCGTTATCCATCATTGATACTCCCGGCATTTTTCGGCTCGATTGTTAAAACCAGGCTATATTCCACGACAGCAGAGGCCGGTTCTACGGAAATAGGACACAAGACACGGGAGCCCCATTTAATATGTAACCAATTATCACATCGGTGTTATGCAGTCTAGACGCCGGGTCTATGTACCCGCCGGCCAGATATCGATAGCCTGATTCGGCCTATCACTACTATTGAGGGCACAAGGAAGACGGGACGGTCCACGCTCCACCGCTTCAGAATTAGACCGAAAAAAAGCTAGGTACATTTACTCGAGCCCAGCCTACCAGGAAACAACCTAGAACCCTACCTACCATAATACCGGTATTTGTGGTCCAATTGAATACAAGCAGCTTCACCACCTCTACAGCCTGATCCAATCCACATACCTTACAAGCCAGGGACGGAAAGAAGTCTAGAGGGGTCCAGACAGCGGAAATAGGCTCGGTAGATGAAGGGAAACACTGCAGATGGTACTCGAGTACATATCGGCACTTCCTGAACAGGGTACAAAGGCAATAGAGCAAGGGGTGTAAATCGCTAAAAAGGCCAACCGAATCGAAAAGAGAGAAAAAGAGAGGCTCCCGAGAAGAAACTCTTTTCTTTCTCTCCTTCTTTACTGGTCAATGGATACATTGACAAGTCAAACCATCAATTGATTGAGAGGATCTGGCATAGAACGCCACATGACGGAGACGAGATCTAAGATACTCCTTATTTTCCCCCAGCTTCGCGAACCGACATGCGACGCTCACCCACCACAATCAACACCGGAATTCTTACCCCACCATAACTCACTGTCCATAATAACCTACCCGGTGAATACAACCTCACTACAATCAACACCACCTCCGCTACCACCACCACCTCCGGACAACAACAACTGTCATTATAACCAACGCATCGCTGTATATAACTCAACTCCCCCAATCACGCGAGCAGCCCTCCTATTCACACCAATTTAGGCTCGACAGGACGCAATGGCCAAGGATAAAGGAATAGGAAAACCCCGACAAGAAAAAAAAATAACAGCACACCGGGGGGGGGTAGACGTGCGTCTCTATGTACCGGTAACTCAAAACAATCAAGATCCCTTCATTCTTCCACCCCTCCGTTTTCTTGGTCCTTCCCGAGATGGGTTCCTGGTGGTTGTGGGGAGGCCTATGTCAACTATAGAACTGAAGAGATAGACAATCGGCTACCTACCTGCTAAGACACAAACGCACGCACACCCACGCACACGCGCACACTGGCATACACATATAAACAAGTGTCTCCGAATGACGGATTCTCCATCTGCTGTAATCATCGAATGTTGCAGATACATGTATCGCCAGTAATGCCCAGTACTCAGCAACCACTCGGTAATCCCCAACCTCGGGTGCATATGAGGGTTTAATGACAAAAAAAAAGTGGGAATCCAAGGAAATCCAAGACAAGCATGCTTGGTTTATGTCGCGGGGTGGAGGAGGAGGGGCTGAAATGATTCAAGGATAGCTAACTAGCGGAATCACAGCAGGAGGAGGACGGCCTAACTGATACATGACCTAAGAAGTATAATGATTCGGACCACATATACATGAAGTACATACACATGAAGTGCCTAGGTGGTGGTGGCGATGGCGGCATCGTACTGGTTGTCTGGCCCAAATGGCGAACAACGTAATCAAGGTCAGCAATTAGTGGTTCGCAGCTACCGCCCGTTGGCTCGGCTGTAGTTCATCCATTCACCCATGATACCTTGTTGAAAATCTCGTCCTCATCGTAACGAACCGGCCCGGGCTAGGACAATTCACAATCGACCAATTCCACTTTTTTCTTTCTTTTTTCTTTTTCTTTCTTTCCTTTCAAACTGAGGATAAAACCAAACAACATTTTCTTTTTTTGGAATAAATAAATTGCCAAAACGCTTGGTTTCCATAGTACTGGAGATTTTGAAAAAGTCTTTGTCAAGACCAGGCCAGCTCATTGATTACTAGATTTTACGGTATCAAACGCTACCACCATGCTGAATGGTCACCTGGCTGGAGCTCATCAGGCTTAAGTCACACATACGGGAAATGGAGGAAGTTGCACTGCCTTAGTCGTTAACAAAAATGCAGGCAGTTCTTCATTTGGAGATGCTCCCCGGTCGCCGAAAACGGATGAAAGCGGTTCCCCCGATTTAAGGAGGTAAAGTTACTATACAATACAGTACTACAACAGCGCATTCAATTGCCAATGGTACCATAACTTACCTTAGTGTTACTTCAAGGAAATGTTTTGCGGGGTCGTCGTCGATGGATGCCAGAAGGGGGGGATGGGTCGATGGATGATGGGATGGATGGAAGGATGCGCTCACGTGTTTATAATATGGTTCTGACAGCCAAAAATCTGCCTTTGCAGCCAGCAGATTAAAATTTTCTCAATTGGAAACAGCCTCTTCTTGGGGAGGTACAGTACAGCGCAACAAGATTTCCCCTGGCACAACCACCTGATAGTAAATTATGATTTCCATTCTCACCCAAGGCCATGCAAGAAAAGTTGTTGTCATAGTCGGAGCCAGAATTTTAAAAGTTGCACATCTTTATCACACAGCCAACTTCAACATGATTCCAGTCACTGATTTGAGCTCAGCTCGTCACAAGATAAAAATAATACAAAAGCCATTTGAGCCCCGGCAAGGAGGACTCTCACTGGAGGAACTACTTTTAAAGTTTTTCCCCTCAAATGCCGACAATTCAGTGTGCCCCGATTCACCAAGAACCCTGAATGGAGGGACAAGCCTTGGTTGATCAGCACAATATCAAACTAGACCAGGGGCCAGAGCTTCTATTGCAACCAACCCAACCGTTCCAGTCCAATATATAGGCTATAATTGAGAGTTATATTAATTATTCTGTGAAGATATTTCCCTTCCAATAGCAGTGCCATGACGGGCAAAAGCTATGTGGTACCAATACTGCACGGCACAGGGCTCCTCTACTCAAGCTGACCTGGAGCATTTAGATAGACAATATCTATCTATCATCCATTTTTTGATCTGCCTCTCTCTCCCTCTCTCGTTTACGAATTAGTACCACGGCTATGACACAGCTTTACTGTGCTGTGCATGATAGCCCCCAATGAGAGTGAGACACGAAAGGGAAAGACGCAATAATCATTGGAATTGGTAAAGGAAAAATTGCAACGATAACACCAAAGGAATAGGAACAAAAGGAAGAAAGGAAAATAGATAAAACAGAAACTTACAACAATAACAACGAGGGTAATAATATTGAAATACTTTACGCATCCCCTCAAAGCCAATAAACTACCAGCAGGGTAAAGCCGTAACAAGGGAGGAATGAGTGAATGAACGAATGTCGTCGTTGTCGATCGTCAGGTTCATCCCATCCCATAACGGCTGTCTCCGCTCGCCCTCACACTGAATATCCTTATTATGTAACCCTCTGACTTTTCACTCACGCATATCACACCTAACTTTACCCCCCGGCGGCACTCTCACCATGCGAACGACGATACTGCGTCACTCGTATGATTGGCAGGGACACGTGAAATGTCGTTCCTTTCGGCCCATTTACTCGAAACAGTGCCGGCACGAACAGAAAAGTTTAAAGTTAAGGTGCCGGGCACACTTGAAATCGGCACTCATTGGCAGCCCTGCTAGCTTACATAATACGCGCGACAATAACAGTAGCAGAGCTTGGCTAAAATAACCGCGAAGACGACCGAGGGTTTCACCACCTCCAGGAATCTGGATTGCTCCTGTCGAAAATGAGAAAAAACGTAGAACTCGAGAGGAGCCCCTACTGGGCACTTTTAGGAAGCCATACCTTACTAAAAATGTTGTTGAAATTGAAAAATTCCGAAGGTTATCGCTGTGCGGATTTTCGGTTGATTTCAAGTGCCCGGCACAATAAAAAAATTTAAAATCGTGAAGGGGAGGACGATCTCAAGCCTGCGGGATTTCCCCGCCTTTTTTTCCCCCCTCATTTCTTTCTATGAGGGTACCTTACAGCATCATTTACCGTGCTAAGCACCTCAATTCTCTTCTCTTCTTCTCCTTTTTTTTCTTTCCTGCGTTTCTCCTTCTTTTCTTTTTACCTTTTTTTTTCTTTTCCTCTGCATACATATCATACACACAGCAAGGCACTGCAGCACTCGGGTGCGTTCATGAAAATCGCAAAGCATAAAACCCTTGTCCCCACAGAGCGCTCCGCATAGATTGGATCGGCAGGAAGGTGGTCCTCCGATTTTCGCTGACACACCCGAGCACTTTACAACTCGTCCTTCCTACTAGCGAGCTTGGTTGAAAAATGCGCAAGCAGGCAGGCGGGTAGAAGCAACCAAGCTGCGCGGTATTAGTGGTAGGGGCGAACGTGCATCCTTGAGCACTCGTGATGTCGAGGCGTTTTTTTAAAAAGGACTGGCATTGCATACCGTCCGGCCAAAATTTGGCCCCCCCCTTATCTCTTAGATCTTCGGGGTATGCAATAGCGGTTCTTTTTGAAAACGCTTCGATAATATGAACACCGGTATGGTGCTCTTATTACCGTCCGTCTCGGTTAGGCTCACTGGGTAAAAAGAATGGCCATGCGCTGCTATTGTGCTTGTAGCGCAGTACGTGCGGTCGAATGGCAGTGTACTTCGGAACGATGCGCAGGATGTGCCGTACAGGTAAGTATAGGTGCAAGTACTATGTACAGTACTTGGTGATTGCGTCGCAGGGGTGATATTGTCGTCCATCTTCCTCCCGCGCTCTCTTCCCAGCTCTGCCTATAGTAGGTACAGGCAGAGTGCGTGTTGATTAAAAACAACAATAATAATTACAGCTCCGGAGCTACCGTAGCAGCTGTGAGACGGACAAGCACTCACGCACGTAGGGAGGTAAACTAGCCGAGGAGGAGGAGGAGGAGGAGGATAGCAATGCAGTGAAGGAATTACCGTGAACAAGGCTGCTGGTGTGTAGGAAGAACATGTGTGCTGCTTCTGCTGATGCTGTATGATGATGATTGTGGTAATAATAATGATTATAGGGAAAGAAAGCTCATGTGGGAGAGTAGGAAGGACATATGATAGCATAGTATCCACCGGCAAGATTACTCCACTCAAGCAGTCAATGTGAACGCTTGGCTTTGGGGATTCTGACAGGGCAGACGGCTGGTGATCCATGGGAGAGGTTAAACTCGCCTGGGGAACAGGGTAGGGACACAACCCAACTGACGATCAAAGTGGGGCTTCTGAGCGTATTCAGCCAACAGCACGTTCCAGTCCGATACCTAATGGATATCACGCAAGCCACACACACATCCTGACACATTCGAGGAACGGTACAATTAACTTTAACGGTATAGTGCTGGGCACCTAAAGTGAGCTCAGAAACCAACACAAGATAATTTCCGAATATTTCCAACCATAACCACATCTTCAGGAAGAGGTAGCCTGATGTAAGTGCTCAGGATACACTCCTCTATAGCCCTATGTTTTCCGATTTTCAGCAGGAGCAATTCTCGCAGAGACAGTAAAGCCCGCGAACCACCCATGAAGGACCATCCTCAAGGACATCTCGGCCAAGTCCCACATTTTATGTGCATTATATAAGCAAGCCCGATTACACATTCTGTGTTGGTTTCGGTGCCTGGCCCCACAGTTTCATCATTCAGGCTGATTCTTACCAACCATGGCGGAAAAAAATTATGCAATGAATGTGCCTCTATCTGCAAATGCAGTCCTGATGCCGCATACTGGTATCCCTGCCACACATCGATCGCTGATGACCGAAAGGAGCTCCAGCGACCATTCCCTTCTGAGCGGGGGAGGGAAAACTTTGCCCCAGTGAGCTCGGTCGATGACCTACCCGCACGGCACAACCACCACGGCGACCAGAGAACATTGGACGCCGAGGGAATTCCGTAAGCACAGTTATCGGCACAGTACCATACAAAAAAAAACTCTTGAAATCCGGCAACCCCGTAAATATCCGGATTCAGAGACAAGAATTTCCCTCACACGGCATAAGACGGACCCACAGGACGCGCTGGATGTCATTAACGGATCGGCATTCGCAGTCCTATGATATTAACCTGTCAAGCTAAACCTATCGTGGGTTGACGGGCCTGACTTCCGCTGATGATCTGATACCGGCAGTGGGTTTCAAGAACGTCTACGGTAGGGTAAGGAAGAAACGGAGAGCCTAAGAATTTAGGCGCACTAGTTAGCTGAATTGCCGGTAAGTTACCTTGCTACGGTACAACCAGCATCAATGAAGCTGTTCCATCCTGCCTCCCCTTTCTTCCTTTCTTCCTTCCTTCGCCCCTAACCGGTTCTGTACCGTGCAAGGGTAGGAACTCATTGATCGGAACAGACAGATATATTTGGCTTGTTAACCCCGAATAACTACTCCATAACTCCTTGCCGGACCTGTAGGGTGCTCCGCTGACGCGTGCTCGGTTTGCGAGTGATAAAACCCACAGCTAAGAATCCCAGTATACACCAAAAAAAGGAAGGAGGAAGAAAAAAACTCGCGAACAAAGCATCTCATACATAACCAGTCCAGAAAATAAGTGGGCAAAATGTAAAGATAAAAACAAAAAAAGATACTCACATATCACAAAAAAAATCTCGATCCGATTCGATTCAATTCATGAGCCCCATTCCTGTGAAACAACCTTCCCTCCCTTCCCCAAAACACGTAATTGCAGCCCCATAGCCTCATCTTACTTTTATTGGACTTGTACTCGTACTTGGAGCGCAGGGTAGCACGGACAATCCGGGGGATCGAGCTTTAACGGTGCCGGGGTCTTACGATGGATACCAGTATTTTATCATCTGGCTTGGCTCTTAACCGACAGGGGCGGCAGAACATTTCTCACCGTCTCGTTTGTTGAGGAGATATTACTCGTAATTACCTGACGTTTGTAAACTGCACCGCCACTGCATGCATGCCGAAAACTGGTTAGAGCAGCCCCTTTCCAAACGTCAGGCGATTACGAGAGGCAGAGAGGTGACGACTGGAGGGAGGGATGAGCGGGATGAGCGGGATAAAGGGATGGATATGATACGATACGATATGGTGACATGAAGACTGTGTTAGCTAGTGTTTGTTGAACGGTGAATAGAGGAGGGGGTTGATGGGTGAGGTTAATATCATATGGTACCGGTATGATAGAGGACCCCACGTGAGATTGACTAAACCGAATCAAGTGAACTGGTGTGATTTGTGCCGCATGGGTAAGAAATTCCGATGACATTTGTGAGAGGGGATGAATGGATGAAAGGTAGAGGGTATTGTATGGTACCACCGGTACCGTGCATACTGTGATCAGGATGGAGTGCTTTTGAGGAACCGATATTCTCCCCTTGAGGCTTGCCCTACTATGCTCGCGCTGTACTTCTGCCAGAATCCGATAGTTTGCTATTAGTGGGAAGGAAGGAAGGAAGGAGGGAAGGAAGGAAGCTATCAAGAAAGGAAGATAGGGACAGCCAACCATCTCTACTATACATTTGTCGCTCTAAATGCCGTGCTGGAACTGCACTGCACCTAGAGCTTCCCAATGTACACAGTCCAATATACCACCACATATACCGGTAGTGCTGAGTATGCTAGAACGATAGGGCAGGATGGTACTCTCCGTCGATTGGGTCACCATCCCGATAACGAAAGCTGATATAGGGCCCAAGGTCCTGTGCGGTGCAATGTTATATTTGATTGAAAGGACCACAGCACTTACAAGTTATGGCTCGCGTGCTCTTTTCGCAAGAGTATGCTGATACCGACAATTCCTGCACATGCTACCGGCAGCTACAAGTACAGTAGTTTCCCGATGAGCGAGTTAGCTAAAAGGCCGGCCATATTGAGCCACCGCCAACTATAGCAACCGCACTTTCTATAATTCCTCCCCCTAAATTGCACTTTCTGTACAGGATTGTGCGGTACGGCACGAACCTCTCTCCCTATTTCCTTTCCCCTGCCCTCAAGTAAGTTCGGCAGGTGGATGAATTTCGCTCGGGAAAAAGGCTTGGAAGGTCTTCCGAATTCGCCACGTAAAGCCTGGCTGCGGTATAATAGCAAATTTTCTTTTACTTATGATGTCGAGTGTAACAGCCGTTACCGTGCGGATAAATTATTGTTGGGGTTATTATGATTATCATCCTGCCTGCACTGCTGCTTGCCCCCTCATGTGCGGCTGGGGGTTAAGGATAGGATTATCCTTCATCAGACAGTCGGATACGGCAGGATCCCGACTTCCGCGCCCCCTCTCCCTTTCCCTCTCTGAATGCCCTCCTTGGTTTTTTTCTAACCGGAACAAGTCCGTGTGCTTTAGGGGGCACGGCACGGAACCGCCGGCGCTCCCTTCTCACTTAGTTGCTGTCCGGAAGCAAATGGCCGAGTCAATGGGTGGTGGGTCGAGCCGGTTCGGTTTGCATGTCCGTTGAATAGATGTTCGATAGGAGAGGGGAGAGCGGAGCCGAAAGGAAACCAATGGAGGAACTAAAGAAAAAGCAAAGAAAGGGAGAGAAAACAGTAAATTCAGCACCCCGCCGGTAGATTCCACGTTCGTCACTCCCAAGAGCTCATGCTTCGCGCTCGCTTGAACAGGGAGGGGAGGTCAATTCTCCGTGTGGATGGTGGGCGCGATAGTGGGCGTCATGTATTATGTCTCGGTTAGTCAATTGTTACAGTATTGGAGATGAAAAAAAATCAATCTGTCTCATCCCTCCTTGGTATCATACATCTGAACTCTTTAGCGAAGCAAAGCACAGTGCTTGTACAACTGGGCCCGTAGGCTGATGAACAAGGCAAGTGAAAGAAAAAAAGAAAAACAAAGGAAATGACACTGATATCCCTTTCTTGAGAATCCCATGCTAATATTTTCTTCCACAGTATCGTAACTTGCGCTTTTTCTCACATCATACGGTCCAGTATTGGCGGTACCGTACCATCACAACCCACCGGACTCACCGTTTTGACTCGTCAAAGTGACCTCCCAAGTAATAATCTGACGCTTTACATTTCTCGTGACAACGTAAGGCAAAAAAAAGAAAGGGGACTAGTCCGAATCTGTTGAAACGTTCAGGATATTGAATCTTGGGAACAGCTTGTCATCGGCTACGGACATCTTGAGGGGGGGGGGAGAAGGGGAAAAGAAGAAATCGTTAGAAAAAACAAAAAACGACCGAGGGTGAGACGGCTTGAACCCATCGCAAGGGTCCACTTCGAGCCATCGACTGTCTCGCGCAGCCGGTTCTATGGATTGGGGTTGGTACGGTGTGGTACCAGTGTCTAGAGGAAGTCCCTCGTGGAGCCTCAGATGTAAAGTGGGAGAAGGGGGTACGGTATTTACTCGAGTACGGGAGGGATAAAAGTACCGTCCGGTAACTACAATGGATGAGCCTGAATGGGAAAAGCTTGGCGGATCCCAGCTGTTGGATCCCTTCCCAAGTCATCGTCCCGGCGATGAGAACCCCACAGTGAGGAAAAGAAAAGAAAGAAAAAAAGAAGGAAGAGCCACATCGTGAACAACCACTTCCTTGGAGATATCGTATTGTAACTGGACCCGTGCTTCATGCGTGAACGGACGGGATCGTGACACGATGAACTCATCATATACCAGTTGAAGATATGATCGTACTGATATCTCTTTCTCGCTTTCTTTTTCGTTTTTCTTTCAACCTTTCTTCAGCCTTTTTTGTTCGCTCCCGTGCTGACTGCAGCCTTCGCGTTCTTTGTAAGCAGTCAAACACCGAGGTTCGTGGATGAGGAGTAAGGCACTGTGCCGTACTGGAGAAACGTTTTCCATTTCAGATTACTATAAGTTACCGGCGATGGTCAAAGGAAAGGGAAAGGTTAAAAAGTGAACGCCAAACCAGAACACGGTAACGGCACTGGTGATTTTTTTTATTAGTCGACTCGTACTATTTACTATTACCTAGAGACCCTCCAACCAAAGCAATTTGGCTAGCACATCCCCGAGAAAGAAGAAGGGAGAGAAAAAATCTCTAGGATTCTCTGTATTTCTTTTCTTCGCTGGTGACGAATTATATTGGTTGGTACTGTTAACTTTTCTTTCCATCCATGGACAACAACTCCAACCGATTGGATCCACTCCCACTTTCCACCGCAAAGGGCTCGTTACAGCCCATGTCCTCCACTAGAAAAAGTAAAATGGTAGGCAGCCGGAGTGCTTGTACTGCACGGTACGTACTCGAGTACTCGAGTAGTGAGCACTGCACAGTACGAGCTGTACTGTACCCCACAAAATCTTGTGTTTCTTTCCTTTTTCTAACCGTTTTCCTTTTTCACACCACCACCACCACCCCTCCTTCTCCACCACTGCCATTTCCTGCTCACCGTTTCCTTCTCCTCTCCATCACTCACTACGCTTCCAAACCCGGACCCCCTCCCTAGTCCATTAACTGAATGGGGGAGCCGATGAGAGCACCATCTTGGGGGATTTTTGGGAAGGGCCGTTAATGGGGGGACGGTTCCCATGGTTACTGTTTTTCGGGGTCTAGGTATGGCACAAGTAGAGCTGTAGTTCAGTTGACGAAAAGAAGGATGCGCACAGGGATGTTCGATGTCGCAAGCCAACGAGAGAATAGATGGGTGATTAGGGACATGAAGAGGGGGGTAGCGGTAGCGAGCTAGCGGTCTGAACCAAGCACCGAGGAGATCTATTCAAACTAAGGTAGAGTACGAAAATCTAGACCATGTTGGCAGCTGCAACACATCCCTAATCGGGGATGGGTTGCGCATGGCCTGTGGCCGGAATCTGGGAAATGCTCATCACAGAGATCAACTTGGCAACGATGCGGAAATCTTATTTGTAAAGTACAGTCAAGTACAGTCAAGTACAGTCAAGTACTATAGTGAACGGCTCTCAGTGGGAGCATGATTTGTAGTACTACTTTACAGGAAGAGCAGGAGGAAAAGGCAAGGTGCGGGGGGAGGGAGGGGAGGGGAAAAGTTCAGTTCGTTGCGCAGGAAGTAGGCAGGAAGCAGGCACTACAAGCGTTCCCGAGACTTAGGGAGGTGGATGGGGATGGATGGAAGTAGGAGGGAAGGGGAGGTGAGTGATAGGATGGAGGGGAATGGAAGAGGGAAACGGTAGAGGAGGGGTAGAATAAACTAGGCAGTATGGGGGGGGAGAGAAAAGTGGTGGTGGTTTATTATGATAGATGGTCGGCTGGCACAATTTTCACCTCAACTCAGTGTGATGCGTGAGGGGGTGTGTCTCCTTGTGCGCGCGTGTGTGTGGGCGCACCACTGCTAACTCTCACCATTCGTACGGTACGGTATTGCGTCCACTCACTGACATCTCTGATTGCTAGGTGAAAGGCAATGGGAGGTACAAGTACGGCATGGGAATAGGCGTGAGACATAGCTGTGATAAATTGGGCGTGACGCCGCTGCTCTGCTTTGCTAGGCTAGCATTGTGAAGCGTGGCATAAGGTAGCGGCAGGAGACTGGTAGCGAAAAAAAGGGTCAGAGAGATATAGTCAAGCCGCTTGTTTGGAGGAAGGCCAGGAGACCAAGCAGCGTTCAGAGAGGGAATAAGCGTAGAGTATAGCTATTTGCTCATGGTTGTTCGTTCGTTCCAATAGCCCTAGAGCTGTCTGTCTGTCTGGCTCGTTCCAGTCTTGGGTGCATCTTCTTGCTGCTGGTTGCTGCTCCAAACTCCCGCAAGCAGGAAGGCAGAGCATAGGACAGCAGCACCGGCAGCAGCAGCAAATGTCTTCAAATTCTCCAGATGATGGGCGAGTAGACTAACTGAATGGCAGACTAGGTCAGGCATACTGCACAATAGACGAAACTGTCTTGAATCAATGAATCGGTCAGTCGGTTAATCAATCTCTCTCTCTATCGATCTGTTTCCTTCCTCCCGCTTCTGCTCCTGTTCCTCGCTCACTCACTCATTCAGTTACTACCCCCCAACCTTTTCCTTCTCGTCTTTATCCCCACAACCCATCAATCCATCACCCACCCATCAGACAATCATTTCTCCTCAATTCACCGTTTTTTTCCCATCAGACGAAACTACTCATCCATCTCGCTCATCCACTATCACTATCACTCGCTACCCGCGAAATTACCATCGCTGCTGCTGGACCAAACACGGATAGCAAACTTCTATCGCAGCTACGGCCACTAGTCTTCGTCCCGTTACCCCCGGAGTCAATCATTAACTGAATTGGCTTCGAGAAATAGACGAAACGAAACACCGATCCGAAGTTGGTAGGTCTGGGTGTCTGGGGGTCTGTCTGGTTGTAGTGGTTGCCTCTCTGGAACAGCGGTGGTGGAGGAAAGGACAGGGTCTTCTGCGTACTCGAGTATTTATTCCACTTAAGTTATATAATTCACCACACCCCCCTTTGCCAGGGAATCCGATACCTTTTCCACCGGACCCGCTTTGCTAGATATCAGGGACTCCCTATCCCTCCAACAAAACCTCTCAATCAACCCTCTCGATCCATTCATCCCACTTTCACTTTTACCGTTCCTCTCGGGCTTCTTCGTGGCCTACGGAAGGGTCATTAAGGGCTGTCCATTGCGACGTCGCCGAGGGCACACCACCGAGTTGACTTTTACCCATTCATCCATCCATTCACCGCTAACAGTCCCCAACCAGCCACTCGTTCCTCGCTTCACCCTTTTCTTTTCCCTTTCCCTCCCCACCTCGGTTGACTTGGTCGCTGCTCACCCCTCTGTGGACCTGCTTCCCTAGTCCCTTCAAACCTCCAACGCTCATCTGACCTTTGGGTGGTGACGATACCAGCTTCGCTATATTTCGTCTTGATTTTTTTCTTTTTCTTTTTCTCTTCTTTTTCTTTTTCCCCTCTCGCTTCCACTTCTGTTTCTTTTCTCGTTTGTAGTGTTTGGCGTTGGTCTTGCGAGATTTTTTCCCTTTCTGAACTCGTCAACCTTAGTTCACCGGTGGGTTTTTCCTGGTCGTCCTTATCGATTCGGCTACGCCTAAGATTGCCGAAGGAGCTCACCAGCCCCAAGTTCTCAGAGCTAAGCAGCGGACCCTCCTAATCTCGTCTCCAACCTCCTGTCCCACCTTTCCACCCTTCGTCGAACCAACACCGCACAAAATACCACCTTTCCGCACTAGCCTCACCAATCCCTTGCAGCTCGCGACTCGGCCCTTACGGAGACAGGTGGACGGGTCTGACAGGGTGAAGGCAAATAAATCATAGTTCTGTGTGGTTATTGAAGCCCTCGTTAAAAGGATTCGTTGAGTTGTTTGGGAGGCATTCCTGTTGGTTGGTTCGACGTCGGACCAAGTGGAAACCCCAGAACCAAAAAAAAAAAAAACGCGCCCGCCATATCTCCTCCAGTAATACCAGCCCTGGAGGAGGTGCAGGAAGGCTGGCTACCACAGTTACCTGTGTTTCTCCAAACTTTAGACGACACCAAGTTCGGGCCTCAGCTTATGGCGGCAACTGCTCTTAGTTACCCTCTTTCTTGCCGAGACCTAGCACGGCTTTCCATAAGCTCTACTTCAACCATGTCTTCGGGGATCTCTATGATTAGTGGAACGAATTACAGCTCCTCGTCAGCCTCATCGTCCACTTCGTCTCCGCCACAAATCTCTATTTCGCCAGCTGAGGATCAAATGTCCGATAATGGGGTTGCTACCAAGATCGAAGCCTTGGATGACGAAGATATGTTGAAGAATGCCCCACCCCTCCTCTCGCCTACTGAAGCTGGAGAGCCATCCAAGCGAGGTAGAGGCCGGCCACGGAAGCATCCTCTCCCACCATTTGGAGCTGTGCAGAAGGTTACCAAGGGCAGATCAAAGACGGGCTGCATCACTTGTAGAAGGAGGAAGAAGAAATGTGACGAGACGAAGCCCGAATGTCCGTTATTTACTCTATTGGCCCAGCCCCTCGAACCCTTTCCACTTCCAAAGCTCCACGTTTGAGATCATTCTCGCTGATTTGTTTGTGTAGGTAATAATTGTATCAAGAATGCGGTTGTATGTGAAGGATATCCGGAGAAGACCTATTGGCAAAGTGGCCGTCAGAGAGCGGAGGGTGAATGCCGATCGACCTTGCAACTTTGGTGCCAAAAAAACCTACTAACTTCGCCCACAGCAAGGAACTCTGTCCCGGCTGCCGTTTCTAGGTTTTCCGAACTACCCTGCTTGATCGATGGAATTGAGACACTAATGGATCGCCAACTTCTCGACCACTTTGTACGAAACGTCAGTCGTATCCTGACTTTGTTCAATGATAACACCAATCCATTTCAGGAGATGCTTCTCCCACTGGCGCTTCAGAATCGTGGCCTGATGCATTCCCTGCTTTGCCTGTCAGGATCTCACTTGTCCAACACAGATCCAACTTACAGCATGGCTCAGCATCATCACTTTGGAATGGCCATGCAATTCCTTCGCAATGACCCAGTGTTGACAGGGCAGATTTCCATTGCCGGCGACCCAACCATCGCCACGACACTGATTCTCTGTCTGAATTCCATATGTAAGGGGGATACCGAGGGTGAATATAGACCGCACCTGGACGCTGCAAGACACATGCTATCTTCGGCTAGTTCTGCTGAAGGCCGCAGTAACACCTTCAGCAATTTCCTTTACGAGTTTTTTATGTACCACGACGTGATCAATTCCGTCACTACATTAGACAGACGACCCATCTTACTGATGGAAAACTACACCCTTCCAGCCTTTATTATCCAGCCCGAGGCTGGCGCTTTGCTGGGCGTTCTTGACGGGTTATTTGGATATCTATCCAAGATCACGCTTCTGCGAGATCAGATTAGGACAAGGAAGGCAAATGGAGAGCATCCGAGTGTGGACTACGAGGTTCTATCACAGGCGGTTGCGATTGACTCTGAGATTCGTGAATGGGTGCCCGCTCAGGTACCGGAGTCACACCGCTACATTGCCGCGCAACTCTATCGGCAATCGACTTGGGTTTACCTTTACCGAACTATCATGCCCTCCACGGCAAACCCCAAGATTCAACTCGCCGTCGAGGAAGGGCTCCAGTATCTCCGCCATCTTCCCGAGAACTCGGGTACTCAGAGCATACTTCTAATGCCACTGTTTATCCTGGGATGCGCTGCATTTGATCCGAGTCAACGACCCGAGATATCGAGACGCTTTCAAGGTCTGCACGAATACTCTGGGCTTGGGAATATCGTCACTGCGCACGAGGTTGTTAAGAAGGTTTGGGAATTAATCGACCAAAAGGATGAGGAAAAAAGCTGGGATTGGGAGAAGATAATCGGGGAGATGGGATACGATTTTCTGGTTACCTGATTGGGATGTTTTGTTTTCAGAGGGCATTTTGGAGCTGGGGGGTTCATTTCGTTTATGAAGGGTGCAAAATTTCCATTATTTTTCTTTTTGGGCATCGGTTTTCTTATACTTCTTGGCTTTTGAAAAATTTCCACACGGTCCCCCTGATTTTCAACTCTCCTAAGCGTCAACATACTCATGGCCAGTCTTTTATTGCTTGTTCCTAATACCTGTACATGCTGGCATTTTTCGGTTTTTGATTTTTTTCTTCCCTCTTTCCTTTTGGCCCTGGGGAGTTTGTGTTATGTGCCGGAGTTTGCAGAAGAAAAGAAAATGTAAAGGAGGTTGATATGTTTATTGGGCTGAGGTCAGGTCAGCCTGAGCCCCGCAAGGTTCACTGTTCGCTGCTACGGTTTGGACTTGCTATCGTGTCTAAACTTCTCAGATGCCCCGTTTCATACCATCCCTGTCGCCACCCGACGGTCTTACGGGCACAGAAGTGGACTTGAAGGTTAGTGGTAGACATTGCTAATTTATTTTACAAAATTGAGAATGCTTACGTCTTGATTTAGTATCATTATACAACTTGCCGGCGCTTTTTTTCTTTCTTCCCTCCTTCGGCCCATCTCCCACTCGGTCGGTCTCTCTTGCGGCTTGTTCATGTATCCAAACAGCGGCAACAAAAGTAACTATTGTTTTTTCTTTTCTATTTTATTTTTCTTTTACGTGAATTTTTTCAGGGGCGAGGAAGGAGCACTAATGTTTTGATATCTGCTTTGCCTGAAGGCACAGTTATGCTGTGCTTGTATGCCGGGGCGTTTTGAAGGAGTGGGTATATTTTATATTTTTATATTTTTCTCATTTCTTTTGATTTTTTCTCTCAACCTTGTATTTAAATGCACCATACCCATTCTACCTTTATTTTTCATTTTTTCACTTTTCCATGGCGTACTATGGGGTGGCTCTTATCTTATTTCAACGATCTTCATTTTATACATTAGGCCGACCAGTAACCAGTAAGGTTTCCCATAAATACTCGTATATTCTAGGGACGTATAAGATCATTGGCCCACCCTGTGACTACCATGCTCTGCCCGGGGTTAAGTGACAATCGAATTTGGTGCAATTACGGGGAGAGCAGGAAAGGGAGGTAGTGTAGGAAAGTGGGATGAAAGGAGGAGAGAACACGGCCGGCGGCAACGACCCAGCGCAACGGTAAAAAAGAATTTATAATCCTCCCAGCTGCCACGGGACAGAGGAAGCGGAGAGAGACTAACTTAAGAAAGGGAGAGGGCTTTTATTTGCTTTTCTAAAATCGCCAACTCGACTGGTCACTGCCGTTGCATCAGCTTGGGTATAATACATACATGCGTACAGTATACCGCGAATTACTTACTTGATACGTACTGTGCATGTTCCATTTTTTATTTTTTTATTTGCTCAGAAAGCGGGGCCGGGGTTAATGCGGTGGTGGGGTTCTTCCTGGCCAAGCGGAAGGGGATGCAAAGGCCGGCCTTCCCAGGGGGAAATCGGATTTAAAGGGAGGTCAACTTAGTATCATGCCGTAAGGTTTGTCGTGGGCTAGGTTAGGTTAGGTTAGGTTAGGTTAGGTTAGGTTAGGTTAGGTTAGGTTAGGTTAGGTTAGGCTCGGGCTTTGAAGTGGACAGAGGGTACTAGACGTGCTATACGGTACTACTGATCCGAGCTGTCGATTGCTAGGGGCGGAGGTAGGGGTTGGTGTCCGGTGCTTGTGCGGCGGGGGGGGTTATGATGGCGGTTCCCTGCTGGTTGGTTGGGTTGCAGTCGGCGGAGAGGGCTATAGGGTTTGACCCAAATTGCTCCTGTGGGTTTTCTGTGGGTTGGGGGCGGGATTGTGCTCTACTCTGACAGTTAATTTTGGGTGACTAGGTCTAGTGCTATTGGCTAGGGTATGGTATTTTACCCCGGCGGTGGTGTGCAGTACAGCACTTTACCCGGGCACTACTATCATAGCAGAATACGGAAAAGCACTGTATGGTGTAGGGCCGGCAGTGCTCGCGAGCTAGGATGAGATCCAGCCCGCCGTGTGCACTGCGGCATAGCAGAGAATCGTGTCTGCTCGTGAGGGCGAAGCATTTTTAGGGACCGCTATTGTATACCGCTACAGCTTGGCTTGGATCTGGGTGGCATGAAATAGCAGTTCTTTTTAACAATAAACCCCCCCCCCCCCCGCTTCGACAGTAGGAGGGCAGTACCCACCTACCCATCTCTCGTCCCGTAAAAAAGTCCCAACCATAGCCCGTAATAGCATCTCAACGCCCATCTTGCTCTGCAATATAATTCCTACAGTCACAACGCGGCATTGCACTCTACCCCATGACTCCCTCTCTTTCCATACTTGTAAGCACATCTCGCATACCCCCCCCAAAAAACTCATTCCGAGGTCCGGACCCCCCACACTCCACTTCTGCCTATATTCCCGAGCAGCCCTCGTATTTACAATCCGCTAGCTTTAGTTTACTCTCCTATGCCCTCCTCACCATCATCACTAATCCGCGGCCGCAGCTAACTAGTCAACTGATCTGACAGGCTGCACTGAGATCGTGGAAGGGAGTGGGGCAGGGGCGGAGGTCATGCTTAGCAGTTGTAGTGCGTAAGTCCCTTGCGTCCTTACCGGGCTTACTCGTGAATCACGATGTTGGAGTGTGAGAGCAGATGGTCATGTATTATGGCTCTGGCAAAATACTCGGTTTGCGGGGGGTGGGAAGCGAGGGTGTGCGGCACGGAATATGGGGTACAGTATATAGCTCTGTCCCATGCATGATATGGGTGATGAGTGAGTGAATATCATGGCGGGGGGTGATTTGCTGCATGATCATAAAGTATCACTCGGTTTTTATTTATTCGTAATGCGGGGGGTGGGGCGGGTGGGATGGGTGGGCCGGTCGGGTGTGGATATGGGAAGAGGGAAGGCCTGCTAATATGCACTGGACTGGGAATGCACTTCCAGTGCTTATTTCTCCGTGGGGGGGTGGGCATATATCGTGTAACGAGCGTAATTTCCCTGTGGTTGTGAACATATAGATGATGGTATTGGGGTGCCCGTGTGAGGTTCGTGTGCTCGCTCCGCAGCACTCTATTATGCTACTCTACCCGAAGAAAGGAAGAGAGGATCACTTGTATTCTTGCTTTCCTTCTTTCCTTCTTTCCTTCTTACCTTCTTACCTTCTTACCTTCTTTCCTCTTTTTTTTGGTAATTAGTCTAGTGCGGGCGACCCCCTTGGGCGGGGGTTTCACTGGAATTAGCGGATGTCTGGTTTAGTGCCATGAGCGACGTTGGATGGAATTTCATGATGTTCAGCTCTCCATTGTGTCCCTATTTGCTTTTGTACATTGACATGATACGGGATATGATTTGGCCCCCATGTGTCCTCTTTCCCGTTCCGGGAGGGTGCGAGAGGTGGGGGGGGGGAGAGAGACTCGGATCGATTAGCTTACCGTACTGGTACAACACCCTACTTCGGAGTAGAGACCATGGCACGGTGTGAAAAGGCATTAATGGAGCAACTTCTATCTCCGATCTTCGGCCAGAACTCCACAGTTTCCTGCTCTCTGATACTATGGCACAGTGCCCTTTGGAGTGGTGATTGCATAGGTGATAGCGGGTTGGAGCCATATTTCCCGTCTTCACCTTGCCTTCACTTTGCCATCTCATCGACCCATCCATTGTCGCGTACTGTATTGTGAATCTCGAGTGGCCCTTCCGAACAGCACACCGCAGCAGGACCCCCTGGAATGCGGGGTCGGGAGCCGCCCTCGAGTCCCAGAGAAATTTCAGGAAAAGGAAAGAAAAAAAAGTGGCGGCAGATTTTTCCCGCAGTAGGGGCTCTCCGTGATGGTGGTTGCCGCCATGTCTCGTGCTATTTACTTCTTTCACGGGTGGTGCGTTATCTTCATTGCTTCATTGCTTCATTCCTCCAAACCTCCTCCTCCTTTATCGTATCATCTCTATTTTTCCTTTCCTGGTCGTGTCACAATATGCTCGGGGTCGCAGGGTGGTAAGTGTATGAGTTACAGTGTAATCGGTGTGTGTGATGGTATGTCTGGTTATGTATGGATGAATGGATTGAAATTGGATCGAGTGACGGAATTCTGGGCTTGGTGGAGTACAGTACTCCTACCGGCATTTCCTCATCCTTTGTTACAGTTGCTAGCTTTCTTGGTCTATTTGCTTTTGATGTTGTGCAATTCGGTTGGGCACTTTTGGGGTAGCTTACCGGTATTAAAAATCTCACCGTGTTTCTTGTTGGGAAAGGAGGTTGAAATGGCTCCGGAGTGTGTGTGAGTCTGTGTGTCTGTGTGGGTATGTGTGGTGTGTGTGGGTGTGTGGGCGAGAAATTCCGTGTTACAGCAAGGCTATCGTCTCGCTTCGCTTGCGGGAATGTCGTCGATTGGGAACGTGTTGTCATATTGCTGGATTTGCGGGGTTAAGGGATTTTTGTTTTTGCCATCATGCTAGCTGACTGACTCGTAACTGGCTACTAACTTATGCCTTGCCAGCTATAAAGTGAACGAGCAAAGTGTTAAAAAGAAGTAACCGAAACGAGTGATAGCAAAACTTCCATGCCGGCTTGTCTCATCTGACGACTAATCGGGGGGGAGAGAAATGGTCACATCTTCGCACTCGGCAAAGGACAACGGTTGTCTCACGGCTATGGAAGTGAGTGAGCTTGAGCTGAGTTTTACCTGGAGGTTTATATCATTGTATTGTGCCTAACCTGACGCTTCTGGAAGGCGGCGGATATCGTAATATGTCGAACTCATAACATCTTTGACGCCTGGGCTTTGGCTCTTGTAAGCAAGAGTTTCTTGAAGCCTGCTGTATCACGGCGGTCAGATATAGGGATGCCATATATGAACACATTTAAATCATGGGGTTGATTTTGTTATCGTGGGAAATTCCTGTATGGATCACCTACATGGGGAGGAGGCAGGGGGGGGTTCCGGCAGTAACTCGAGTACCGGTACGTGACTGCCGGTATGGCCTGTTGGAATAACTCGACACGCAGTATGCACGGACCACAAGGCAAAGTAGCGAGGAAAACAGGCAGTTATGACAGGAAGTGTCCTTGCTTTAAAACCCCAGGTTACCGGTACCGTAGAACCTGCTTGGGGAGGGGTAGACTGCCGGTGGCACAGTATATAAAGCGTAGAGCACACCGCAAGTACCAGTACCTTCATTTTCTATAACCTGATGCGGATACTGTACGCGGAGCGCGTATATCGATTGCAGGAGATGATCGTGGGTACCGGTTAAGGTCATATATTGGGATTTTCGCTTTCTGAGGAGGCTGGGGGTCCTTCAGGCGAACTCCGCGAGCTTTCGGGAGTGAGTGAGTGAGTGAGGGGAGGGGGTCCATGGGCGTGAGTGGGATGGAATGCGGCATCTTGCTTGCTTGCTAGAACAAGGAAGGTAGCGTGATATTTATTATTTCATGTACTCTCTCGAGTACACATGCTCTGGAAAGGCGCGCGGTTTAACTGTGCTTACTCGTTGCGGGCGAGAAGTACTCGAATATAGGGACTAAAGAGGTATGTGGTAAATATCTGTGCGCGGCTGGGCGCCCATACAAAACATACCACCCTTGTTTTCGGGTACCTCTTGCTTGGGACAAATATACTGCCATGCCTCAGCTAGGGATGTATGCTAGCGTTATTATGGCGATGATGGGTTTGTATCGTGACTGAGGGGTAAGATCAGATATAAGATGATATGGGGAAGGATCGCATGCAATTGTACTGATACTAAACCATTTCAGGCAGAATCCGGTTATCCTTATGTGCCACAGGGCTAGCAGTTGCATGGTGAACCATACTCGACTGCAGGAGGCGAAGTAAGGGTGTTGTAAAACGGGCCACTATTACTTATCTGGTCTGCCATACCCCAACTACACGAGTACTTACTACAATAACTTTGCCAACTTCGAGATCCCCTCGAGTCGCTGGGTTGGAGTTCCGTTTTTCTTGGTACGTTACCACCAAAAAGAAACGCTACTCCGACCTCGCAACTTGAGCACCGTACCGGGACTGTACTGTACTTCGGGGGTGAGCATGAGTGAGGCGATTTCAATTTTCATTGGCCAAAATTTGGTTAGTGTAACCAGTCGAGGAGCCAATCTTGGCTCGTTCTTTTGGAAGTGGGAAAGAGTCAGGTGAACCATCTACTCCTCCTGCTATAGTGGCTCGGGGATATACTGCTCTCCAAGCGGCCGGAGCGGCCTACGAGCCACTCGCATCCCCCTCGCCCTCACTTACGGGTACCCTTAACCTCTGGTACATAGCGCATGCGGTGCTCTAAGTCGGCGAAGCTAGACATTCACCCACTTTTCTCCAGTTTCTGGTTTTTTTCATTTTTTTTCCATCTTTTTTTTCAAAAAAGAATCGGCCACAGGATTGATATGATATCAACTACCGGTACCAGCTCACTCGCAGATACCGGTATCTCATGTATGGAATGATAAGGGGCTTACTGTTGGTATTATGACTCTGAATTTCTCAAGGTGGACACGACAACACACGACACCACCCGACACATCACAATCGGCCCTTCTTCTCCTGTTCAATGAAGCTCATCCAAAGGGAGCATGGCACCGACGAGCTGGGATTCTGGGCTTTCGCCTAAGCACTCGAGTATCACGTGTTTCATGCTTCTTGATTTCTCGGTTTGGAAATTTCTGGAGAGAAATACCTCATGATTGCCATCAGAGATCGAGCAGGTTGGGGGGGTCCTAGCACTAGTCTGGAATTGGGTGGGGTGAAGGGAGGTGCTGGGTTGTTGGCCTTCAATGATAGGCCTTCTGGGTGGCTGCCGCGTTCTATTTAGTGGTGGGGTTGGGGAGTGGTCAGGGCCGCGATATGAGGATTTGGAGAGATCTCGATTTTGGCAATATATGGCTATGTTATTCGCGCTCGCATGGTGCAGAAGCTGAGAACTTGGGGCGCTCAGGCGCGTGTGATAGAATCTAATCTGGTGCTTGAAGTAGTCGATGTACCATGCCGCTACTACTTGTCCATGGCAAGTGGAGAGTGGGAATGGCGTGACCGACTTGGACCTATATGCATAAAATCTGAAACATTTCTCTTTCACATGCGGTATTCACTCAAGGCGGGGCACAGTATGGCATCTTTCAAACTAGCTGCCCCTAGTCTGGTGCCTAGCCTAGGAGCTCCGTCCTGCAGAAGTCTTATACTCGAGTACAGTTGGACACGGTATCGGGGAGTAAAGTCCGAGCTCTCCAATATCATTCTGTACCCAGCACATATAACTTCTTACAACATCGTATCTTACCGTAAAAGTTGTCTTCTCACTTACCCACAGAACATATACGGAGAAGCCCCTACTTCAGCCGACTCGTCAAGCTGCCTCTCCCGACACCCGGGCTGCATGGAGGAGAACAAATCAGATGCTGCGGGGACAACGGCGACGGCCGGTGCCAACACAGTGCCGGCATTCGGTAGACGAAAAACACCTCAAAGACGGGCCCTGAAACAGTCCTCGATCGCAGTTGTGGAGGGATCGACCTCCAACCGTAGCCTTGCGCTAATTATCGCAAGCAGCAGCACCGTGATCAGTGGGATGTGCCTCTGGGGTACCGGCATACATCGGGCGGAGAGCTTTTTGAGTTTTACTTCTGAAACTTGGCGGGCTAAACTGATTGTGCAAGTACCTTAGCCCCCAACCTTCTTTCGATGATCACCCCCCTGACCGCACTATACCACATCGATGTCGCGTGGCTGTGTCGACGAGTGGCACGAAATGACGCGTGGTTGCACGCACCGGCGCAATGGGGGATCATTTCACCCGAACCTTCGCTTTGAAACTCGGACCGCACGAGCGAGGGCGTCGTTCAAATGAGCGGGCTTACGGATCCTTCCGAATCCTTGTCGAAGGAGTGATGGTCATGGAGGATGGGAATACATTCGGGGTTTCGGGCATGGATGGTGCGTGAGGATTGCTAGGAGTATTTTCGGTATGGGCGGTGAAGAGAAGGGTATCATAGGACCATTGTACTCCGTTTCAGAAGTAGGATCAGGGGCTAAGATAAGTCAGTAATAAATAATAGGGTGGCCTTAGTTGATTGCGACAAGGCGGGGAATAGCTGCTGAACATGTGCGTGTCCGGGTGCGATTCCCTCCATGGAGGTGCTGCCGGATGCCTACGGATTTTGTGCGGAGTTTGTGATGGCACTTAAGCCTTTTTAGGACTCTCTAGATTTCCCGGCCATCGGGGGGGGTATTCTGATGGAATAGGTAAATAGTTCCCCTCCTCGCTATACTGCATATTGTTCCCAACGCAAAATTAGAACGGCCTTCGCTACTTATTTCTAGAATGCCTGGATTCAGGGGTTTGGGGATTTAAGGATTGCAGGGGTGGGCTTGTGTTCAGAAACAAGTGCACTTCCGAGGGGATTAGTGTCCCGGAAGCGGAAGGCGGGTTCCCGAAGCACGATCCATGTATACCGGCGAAAGCCTAGAACTTTATTTAGTGGTTGTTTGGATCCTGGGCATAACCTATGGAGGCCTGTGATCGCTGGCAACGGTTCGAGGGGATTAGGCCAATGCCTATGGTGACATCAATGATTTATTTTCCTGATGTTTATAGAGCGTGGTGCTAGCCACCGAGCCATCTGGAAGGAGGGATGTATTACTAACCAAGAATCGGAGCCGAGTTCCACGGAATGGACGTAACTATCGGGCCCTCTTCATATGCGAGTGAGAGTTGAGAACAACGTGGGCAACCCAAGTATGATGCCGAGAACGCTCTTAAATCCATAGAGGCCTATGGATGAGCCGCTAAACTAGTAGCATGATCCAACGGGAGTGCGTCTATGCATTTGTGCATATGTAAAAACGCCGCGAATTAGTCAGGGAATTAACTAGGAGCGATTCAATCGAGTGACGAACTATGAACACCATTGCCCCGGTCGAGTGCAAGTTATGAGCCGAATTCCTGAGAAAGGATAAATTCTTTCCTGTCGGAAAAGAAATCCATCTGGCTTCGCGCTCGGTTCGGGAGATTACTCAAGGCCGCCCCACTTGGGAGTTATGCATCAGGTATCACTGGGGAGAAATTTACGAATCGTGTTGTTCCGGGGTGGTCACCAGGCCTGGCGGGCACGTCAAGCCTGACGAACGGGAGAGAAGGATTTTTTTTCTCGCTGGTTCTGGAATTCCTCTAACTATTAAGCCGGGCTCAGGGACTCCCTCCGGAGTGAACATTACATATATGGTGCCCATGGGTTATGTTCCATTTTTCTTGCAGGCCGGGCGGGTAAGTGGGGGGCGAGCGGGAATTGGGTGCGAGGTTCATACAGCTAGGATACTAGTGCTCATAATGGGCACTCGTGTATGCCCGATACCGGAGTGGGGGGTTGTGGCGACATGCGAGGTGTTCCGGCTAACTTATACCACGGGACTTAAGCCTTTCCCTGATGCATACGTTGGTTGCACTAGACCACGGCTGGGAATGTTTCAGATCTTGCCGTTAAGTAGATTGCTCTGCGATTGGCTGCGGCAGATAGGTCGCGTGCGGAGTAATGAGCGATGCCTGATGTGCACTTTCTCAGCCCGCTACCACGACCGGCAAAGAATTAGTGAATGAATGAGGCGGTGGGAGTGAGTGGTTGGGACGGTACAGTGGGAAACTAACTCAAGGGCGAAATGCATGGCATGGCCGTAAGGAGCGGTCCCTCGAAGGATGGAGGGGGAATTCATGCATCAATCAAGCGAGCCGAATGCAATGAGGGGCGGAGCATCTTCCACCGACTCCGCGCGTCTGCGCGCCCGAAGCAAAGCCTCCATCCATGCATTCATCCGTCTGTCCAACTCCATTCGGCTCCATCCATCCCCCCACCTATCGTAGCTTGACATGGCCCATCCCACCGAAAACTCCCGATTCCCGCCGGAGTACTCCCCGCACATCAAAAAGCGCCACTTCCTGCTAGCATAGCCGAAATACCCGGCACTAAGGGTCGCTTTGCTTTATTAACCTACCAATCCTTCTACCCGCCTCAGCATACCTTCTTCGGCGGCCTTTAGAACTCAGAGTGATACTTTATGACCCGCGCTAGCATCTGCGGGTAGGGCACTGCCTAAGCATAGGGTTTTCTCATTTTTTGTTTTGTTGAGTTTTGTTTTATGCTCTGAGTTACTGGATCTCCCCTCCCTTTTACGATCTTCTGTCGCTCTTCCTTGTACCGCTTGCGAACCCGGGTAATTCAAGGACCTTCGCATGGAAAGGGTGTAATTAAAAAAATAAAAGAGCCTTGAGTGCATTCTTCAGCCCGCTGTTTTCTAGGGATGGAAGAATGTTGGGCTTTTGTCTATAGGGAGGGATGGGCAGTCTAGTGGATGAGTTGGAGTGCTTTATAGTGTGTCGCGTGATTGAGGATGGTAGTATGTGCCTGGCGGGGGGGATCCGCGGCATGGTTTTTTTGTGGTAGACGAATAGAGAAGGGGGGAGGGGTATTGGTATTAGTGAGTGGGTGAGGTGGTGCTGCAGCTAGCGCTGGCCGCTGCGAATAATGGTTTTTCTGGAGTTCGCTTGGGCTGGGAAAGAGTGGGGCAGAGTGGGGGGGGGGGGCAAGAATACTAACTCAAGGGCCCCGCTCATACAAATTGGGCAGCATTATTCTTTCACCGGAATTTCCATGTGAGGACGATTTGTAGGTGGTACTGGGTTTAGTGAATATTTCTCGTGTCCGATCACTCGATAGGGTTGGGCCCTGTCTGCTACCAAGGGGGCTCAGGCTGTGACGATTGTTTGGGGTTTGTATTAAATTTCTAGCAACACACGGAATTCCAGAATGGCCAATCAGACTGAGTGATTGCTACCGCTATCCTTTAGGCTTGCCTCTGAGGTGTAATGGTCTCTAGATTTTTCAACCCCTCGGTAATGAGCTTTCCAGATCTAAAAATTTGGTGAAACGGCCTCCTAGGGTTATTATGTGGGCTGACAAACAGAGGGCTGCTTACTTAAACATTATAATGGAAACTTTGTTGAGTGGGAGTTCTTAGACCCGTTGGCAAAAATACATCCAATAAGGCTCTAACTCTCATTGTGACGCGGATACCGGAAGTGGAAATTGGAGATGTGGGAAGTATAGTTGGTGAATTATGACCTGAGCATGCAGTGAGTGTTATGGCTCACGATGAAGATTTTCGAGGGAGATGGATAAAAAATTTCTGAATTTACAAGTAGGGGTGTTGTGCGGGGGGGGGGGGGGGGGGGGGGCCC
>Ga0307513_10000616_pt1 | contig 50919 bp, 65 predicted proteins | sample 15_EM_MG_FD_202174 | JGI IMG/M metagenome (GOLD analysis project Ga0307513, IMG submission 202174) | Populus trichocarpa ectomycorrhiza microbial communities from riparian zone in the Pacific Northwest, United States - 15_EM | ecosystem: Host-associated > Plants > Roots > Unclassified | place... | reverse complement strand
TATTCCATTATAGTCTATCAGGACGAAGAGATCGAAGACTGGCTACTGGTGGAGTGGGGACACCCTCAGAAGAAATAGCGGTCGGGAGATTCTCAGAGTCAAGCTGGGCAAGATTCAGGGTCAAACAGTGTTCGCACTTTGTTCTGACGAACTGAATTCTTAGAAAGATACTTCTTTACTACAGAAGTCAAAGTAGCGTGAACATTAGTATAAATAGTAGGGCTCTCCTCGATGGTTGAGAATATCATCAAGCAACGGAGAAGAGACCTTAACAATATTATAAGTTATTACGATATTCCTCTATTACTTTATCAAACAATTCTTCTTGAAGCCTTCCTGACCTATAATCCGTTGTCTCGAATATCCTCGGCCTAGAGAACTCGGAATCCTACCGTGTTAGCTACCCCGTAACAGAACTGCGCCACCACGCCAGAGTGCTTTTGACATATCTTTCGTAGTTAGTCCAGCACCCTTTATGATTGTGACCTCTGACTTACAATGTCTATACTCTTCAACGACGGTTCAATATTTCCGGCATCCGCAATCTCATCTTGCGCGCGACTCCAAACACTATGCACATCAGAGGTCAAAGCAACCGGGTGCGGGAGTGGGTTAACATAAAGGGTGTACTGAAGCATCAGATCCTTTGCTACGCCTAGTATTTCCCCCTCCACGCCTGTCACCGTGTGTCGTGGCGACTTAATTACATGCCGGACAGACACCGTTCCTCTTGTAGGCGGTTCGCCTGGTGGACTCGAGCTCCTGGTACCAGACATTTTTGTGCTAGGGACGCCAAGTGGGGACGAATACCGTGCTACGCTTGATGATTGGAATGTCGCCGGGGACAAGGGCCTACTGGGAGTTATGGTCCCACGGGCCGCCGGCGTCGGTGGGACAATTGCTGCCTCCTGTCAACCAGAGTTGGTCGAAATTGGCACAGTCCTTGGGCGATTGTTTCCGTGTGTCTCCACCAATCGTGGCCCACGACGACGTCTAGGTGTGGTCTCATCCGCAGCACTGAGGTTCGCTCCTTCGGGTTCGGTGTCCAGTTCAGTTTCGTCACCCGGATGTGACATCTGATACTCATCGCTGCTATCGTCGGTGAGGCGGACCCTTTCCATATGCCATTGTCCGTCAGCCTCCATCTCAGGTTCAGTCCATGCTGTGGTCTGAATTGTGCTACTCGGAAGGCGCTTGGCCAGTTGTGGTAGAAGCCGTCTCGCGATTGGTGGTGGGGAAGAATTACAACCCGACAATTCACCACTATTGGAGCTGCCGGATTCGGTCTGTTGTGTTACCAATCTGGATAGCCTATCCGCTGGTACGACGTCGCGTCTCCGCCCGTTCATATTGCCCACTCGTGAAGTTGGCTGATTCGATCCCATGGAGTGGAGTATGACGTCGCGCCTTCGCAGGTTCAGATTGCCCACTCGTGGAGTTGGCTGACTCGGCCCCATGGAGTCGGGTATGATGTCGCCCCTGCGCCCGTTAGGATTGCCTACCCGGGGTGCTGGCTGACTGCTGGAATTCGGATGCATGTGGGATATAGGACGGGTAGCGAACGTTGGTAAAGATTGGAGTCAATCTGATAGTTGGATGTGTCGAGTTTGGTAGCAGCCAGGAGTGAGTATTTTCCTTTCGTCGAAGAGGCTGCGTTAGGTCTTATACCTGTACACTAGGCTTTAGGGGTGTGGTAGGCTCACTTACTATCACTCGGTATGCAAGAGAGGGATGTGCCTATACAAAGGGGTTTCAACTTTCGATACCATATCCGCGGTTGAGAAATTAGTACTCACAGGTCTATCGTGAGAAATAATAAACGAAATGAAAGTGTCGCCAACGTCGCCGGACATGCCAAATCTAGGTGCAAGCACTATCGGTTAGCGACGAGGGCTGTTCGCGAGACACTCACCACGCCAAAAGAGGATTAGGATCTACTCTCATCTCCCAGCATCGAATCATCACCACCAACCGAAACTGTATTCAAGGAATAGATTACTGCCTTGTGAATAACCTGACGCAGGCGGTGGATGCCAGACCGAATATAACTATGCACAGACTATCACTCGGTATGACAGTGAAAGAATTGCCCAAGATCGGTATTGGAATTATGGCCATCGTGGCCACGCCAGCGACCCAGACAATCGCAACATTGGTAGGGCACATCATACTCTCGTCAGGAGAGTTAGACAGGACGTCCGATGCAGGAGATTTCCCTACAAAATAGGGGTTTGAGATCGTGAAGCCTCAAGTTGGGCGTTAGAGCTGGAATTCAAGACCTCAATAGAACCCCACACCCGGGGGTCGGGCGTCAGAACAAAAGGCGAAACCACGGGGGCTTCAATGTCGCTGGTCGAAAGGTAGCTACAAGCAGCATGGGCTGACGACGAGGTTGCCTGGGAAACACACTACGCCAAAAGAGGATGATCAGGAGTATCTACTCACATCTCCGAACAGCGAATCTGCTCCACGTAGCTTCTTGAAAACTTATTGAGAGGAAGACAACCTTGTAGTTCACGCCGGACCGGACATAACTATGAACAGACTATCACTCGGTATGAGAGTGAAAGAATGGCCTACGATCTGTATTGGTATGATTGCCATCGTGGCGGCGCCTGCCAGACGGACAATGGTAACATTCATAGGACACATCATACTGTGGTCGGGAGAACTACAAGGAACGCAGAGTCTGAAGGTCGAGATTTTCCCTACGAAATGGGGCTTTGGGATCGTGAAGGTTCAAGTTGGGCTTTGGAGGTGAACTCCATAGGGCCCCACACGCAGGTGTCGGGTGTGGGAAAAAAGTAAGCGAAATGATGCTGGCGCAAATGTCGCCGGCTGGGCGAAAGCTAGCTGCAATCAGCATTGCTTGACGACTAGGTTGCACGGAAAACATGCACCATGCCCAAAGAGGATTAAGAGTATCTACTCTCATCTCCGAACAGCGAATCAGCACCACTCAGCACCCTGAAATCAGTATGCAAGGAAGACAACCTTGTGAATAATCTGACGCAGGGGGATCATGTCTACTAACGCGATGTGCACAAATCCAGTAACAGGCAACGAGATTCTAAAAGTAGCGAATACCAGACGCCAAAGTAAGGGGGTGCAAGGAATTGATGACTATTATACTGGGGATAGGAACACGAAAATGAAAAGAATATGAGACGTCTAGGAAGTGTGTAGCAGACAAGAAAAGGTAAGAGAATACGGGACGTCTTGGAAGCGTGTAGAAGTAATCTGGAATTTTTGGGGTGGCGTGAAAAAAATAAGCGGGAAGTGGCAAGAACGTTCAAGTTCATGTTCTGGGACGCCCGCGATGGCCTCTCCCACGTCGGGGGCAGTGTGCGTCGGGGGTTCAGGTTTGTTGTGTGGTTCGGGGCTGGGAGCGTGGGCCGAATTGGTCGCATTTGGGGGGCGGGTATCCCGAGATCCGCCAGCTGCAATGTGCTGGGGTGGGTGGGGGTGTTAGGTGGTAGCTTCGGCGTGAGGTATTTCGACAGCAAGGACCTGGATCGTAAGTATATTGGAGAACTCGTGAAGAAGGAACGAGTAATGTAGGCTAGATGTAATATTCACTTCGGTGTAGATAGTCTCAGTATTTGTAACAATATAAAAGTATAGATAACTTATTATATTGATAAGATGTGTTCTCCGTGCTTGTTGCGTTTAATAGCAGCGAAGATGCTTCGATATTTATATTCCGCGTCTGAGCAATCGCGGTATACATGCTAACTGTATACTAACTAAGTACCTTACCCGCAACTCTGCGAACTTCACCTGAGTGCGAACACTCGTAGACCCGGAAAACTCTCTACCACGCCTTTTGCTCCCGTGGTCAACTTATCGGTCTGCGGGTCGGTTATGCCTGAAGGTGTGGAGACCACGTCAGGTGTCAGCTCATCCGTTTATCAGTTGACAACAATGGTTACGAATTATCTTGCCCCTGTGGTCACCGAGGGTAGTCTAACTCACGGGACCGGAGAGGGCCATTCTTCGTTGGTTGGTTCCGTCGAGAATTCAACACGCCACTGCATGTTGTATTCTGGTCTTCCGGCATTACACGACTTGCCCTCGGGATCGAACGTATAGGCTTTTTCCCTCAGACTCCATCTTTGACCAACTTGTCCTCCGTGGATGCACCCGATCCACTTACTGGACATAGTTACCTCCTTCATACTCTACACGACTTAGTAGGTACGAGGGGACTAACCGTTGTGCAAAACGTCCCGTTACATTCGACCCCCTCTTCCAACTGTCTGTCTTCAAGTGTCTGTAACTTTGTGCACCGTCTTCCGATTCACCTGCCTCCACGTGCATAACGTGTCCAAAGGTCTCCCCTCATATATCCTGCGAACAGGATCCGGTCGGACAGAGGGCCGCGACGTATACCTTGTTATAAGATGTGTTCCATTGAAAGTGGTCTTTGGTGTTGGGAAGCAATTCCCACACGGCCAGTGATGACGCGCCGTCCCAACGCATGGGGTGGAGGTGGGTGTTATCTTTTTCCTTCGAAGTTCGTGTGCGTCAAGGTAGGCTAACTTAACCCTGTAAATCCTTACGGGGAGTCAGTGCACCTAACACGAGCTCCCGTCTTCGCAGTGTTCGTCCTGAATACTCTATGCCTATTATACAATTTGATCTTCCATCGCGAGCTCCACATAGTAGGGGTAAAAACCACAGGCGTTTACTTGTCCACCCAAGGAAAATCTTTCATATGTTACTCGTCCTCTCTCGGGCCCGGCACCTCCGGGCTTTCTCCATGAAACGTTTCCACCTCTTCCTGCCCGTTCTTCATACCTTCGGGTGGCTCCCAAGTATTGTTGTCCTCTGCGCAGCCTGTCCATTTTACAAAATACCAAAGTTCTTTCATGGGTTTATTCCTGTCTCGAATCTTTCGCGTGTAGGAGATGATCTCACTCTTGACGATCCTTTCTACGTCCCACTCTAAATCTCCCTTGATCTCTTCGGGGTCTCGTGGGGGCTATTCGCGATTTGGTCGGTTCGAGGCTCGGTAGGGTTCCACCAGCGAAACGTGAAACGCAGGATGAATTTTCCACCGCGGCGATATTTCTAACTTGTACGCCCTACTTCCTTTCTTTTTTAACACATTGAAAGGGCCATACAGTTTCGGACTCAGCTTCTTGTATGGTCGTTTGGTACGTATGGTTTTCGCATTCAACATTACCAAGTCGCCGACCTCAATGCTGGGTTTTTCCCTCGCTTTTCGGTCCTCATATTTTTTCATCAATTCCCTTTTATTTTCTAGGGTTTGTTTCGCCTGTTGTTGTATGTCCTGCATCCAGTGAGCATACAATGTGGTCCCGGGGTTCTGAGCTTTTCATTCTTTCATTCATTCCGTCTGTGGATGAAAGCAGTAGTTGGCGAAGAAAGGGGTCATCTTGTGTGCGTTGGTAGCTGAGTTGTTGTAGGCGTGTTCTGCTAACGGCAACAGTTGGTACCAGTCGTTCTAATCGTAGTTGACAAATGTTCGTAAGTAACCTTCCAGCACTTGGTTCGTCCTTTCCCTTTGTCTGTCAGTCTGAGGGTGGTAAGCCGTTCACATGAGCCTCTTAACTCCTAGCATCTCGCACAATGATTCCCAGAATTCGCCGGAAAACTTCGCGTACATGCCCGATATGATTTCGGTCGGCAATGCGTCAAGTTTCCAGACTTCCCGAAGGAAGGTATTCGCAACGTCTTTTGCGGTCGCATTCTCGTGAAGGCCGATAAAATGAGCCATCTTGGTGAACAGGTCTACTACTACCATGATCTGGGTCTTGCCCTGCGATTCCGGTAGTTGTGTGATGATGTCTGTCGATATGGAGGACCAGGCAGCATAGGGTACTTCTAAAGGTTCAAGTAACCCGTACTTAGCAAGCCGTGGGGACTTACTGTGTTGACATCCGTCGCAGGATCGTACACTGCATAATCTCTGATCCATTCTGCGAGCCCTTTCCGGTACAAGTCCCTCGTTACTATCTCAATCGTTTTTTCTTGTCCGAATTGCCCCGCTACTAGTGAGTTGTGACAGCCTTGGGCTATCTCAGTTTGAAGGGCTTCCTCCTTGGGGATGTACAAACGATTTTTGTAGTATAGTAACCCGTCCTTTTCCATCCATTCGTCCGGGATCTTCTTTCCGCCTTCTGTTAACAGTACCAGTTCACGGCCTCGGTTCTGCCACCTCTCGTCCTACTTTCCAGCCCTCCTAATCTTGCCTAGAAATGTATCGTTCATTGTTCGCGTCAGGGCTGCCTTGACGTGAGTGCTTGATAACATTTCTCTTTCTTTCATTAACCGAGGGTGATAGCCGATATCGGCGCTAAAGAATTCGTTTTTGCTTGTGTCTGGGTGATGGAAACATATTTTGACTTCTTCTTCTTTAGCCGTAATGGCTCGCTTAGGGTTTAGATCGCTTGACCCAAAACCCATTTTTCGTCTCTCAGTTACTCTAGGATTGTCTACTTCCATGGCGTCGGCATTGGCAATTTTCTCTATTATGAGTTGCGCTATCCGATCGCCTGCCTTAAACATGCAGCCGGCTTCGCCCTGATTTTGCAGTCTGACCTCAACTTCTGCGGTGTAATCCCGATCGATTACACCACCATCCACAGCTATTCCCATCTTGCTACCCATACCACTTCTCGCGGCTAGCCTGTCATAGGTTCCCTCCGGCAATCCTATGGCAATACCCGTCTCCACCATTATCTGTCCTTTTGCAGGTCCCAGGCCGTCTGTCAGGGCGTAGATGTCATGACCGGCCGCAAACCGTGATCCCTTTGTTGGGGTTGTAGCCTTGTCCGAGAGCTTAATAATCCTGACATTTCCAGATTCGCCTGTTTCTGGGATGAGAGGTGTCTGCACGCTTCGTGTTTGATGAACTACCGAAATTTGAAAATGTTCAGATATCAAAATTGACTGTTCACTGTGACGAGCTCCCTCCTCAGGACTGTACTCCGGCCGTCAACTTAATCCGTCGGGCTTCCCTCCAGGGCTTCCTGGACGGTAGACTATTTTGAAGTTATAGTTGTTCAACTCCTGTGCCCATCGAATTTGCCGCTGGTTCCAGACTTTTTTGGTCAAGAAGGACTGTAGGTTTTGGTGGTCGGTATATACCGTCACGGGCTCTTCTTCTCCCTAGAGGTATCTTTTCCATTCTTTAAACGCTTCCATGATTTGGAGTAATTCCTGGTCATGTATCTCGTAATTTCTTTCAGCGCTGTTTAGTTTTCCAGAATTGAAGGCAACTGGGTGAAGGTGCCTCCCCTGGTATTGAGATAGTACGCATCCAAGCGCAAAGTCGCTTGTGTCTGTCTCCACCACCGTTTTTCTTCCTGAGTAAAAATGCGATAAAATTGGTGCCGTTGTAAACCTCTTTTTCAACTCTTCAAACGCCTCTTCCTGTCCTCTTCCCCGGTGAACATCCTTTGGGTTTCCCTTCTATGTCTCAGTTATTGGCTTGCATACAATTTTTGCGAAATGTTGGATGAATCGTCGGTAAAAGTTTGCGACTCCAATGAAAATCTGTACTTCTTTAACCGATCTCGTGTGTGCCCAGTTTTGAACACTTTTCACGCTTCTATCACTCATGGTGACTCCCCTTGTCTTGACAATGTATGCGAGGAATTCGACCTCATCTTGGTGGAATACCGACTTCTTTAACGAGACAGCTAAGTCGCGCTGTTCAAGCCGGTCAAGGACTTTTTGGACTAACTTAATATGGTCCTCCATATTTTCGGAGTATATCCGGATATCGTCTAAATAGACGACCACTCCGTGGTCCAAGAATTCCCTTAAGATTGTGTTCATCATTGTCTGAAACGTCGCAGGGGCGTTCACCAGCCCGAAAGGCATGACTTTGTATTGGTACTGACCGTATCGTGTATGAAAGGCTGTTTTATGCTCATCTCCTTACCTCATTCGAACAAGATGATATGCGTCTTTTAGGTCAAGTTTTGTGAATACCTTTGCTCCAGCAACGCGGTCTCGGAGTTCGTCCATGAGTGGTAGCAGGTATTTATTCAGGATTGTCAACTTGTTGAGGTTTCTATAGTCCACGCATAGTCGCAGACATCCATCTCGTTTCGGAACGAAAAGGATTGGAGCGCCGTAAGGGGATGCGCCGTCAGCTATTTTTCCCTCAGAGATCATTTTCTTGAGGTAGTTATCCAGCTCGTTCAACTGGTGTGCCGACATTGGATAGATTGGACCCCATGGGTGCTCGGCCCCTTCTTTACGGGTGATTGCGTGATCGGAAGTCCTTCGAGGCGCCAACACTTTTGCTTTTTTCTCTTCAAAAAGCTCCTTATACTGACAATACGGTTTTGGCAGCGTCTCCCAATGTACTCCCCCTTCCTCCTCTTGTTCTATTCTTCCCACGTACTGTGGTTCCTCATCGTAAGCCACAGTTTCATCCCATTGAAACATATCCGCCACCGCCTCATCTTCTATATGAGCATTGCACTTTGCTTCTTCACAGGCCAATTTACGGGGGTCTGCGATATTTTTAAGAGGGTGCTCATCATGGCACCACCCAAAGGGTATAATTAAGTCATACCTTCCTGCATTCGCGATTTCGCAGGATATCATACTTCGGTCACCCTCGGCACCGATTTCTAATGAAATAGTATCTGTATAATAATTTCCTCCAGTTGGCGCAGTCTCGCCATCGAAGGTTGTAATTTTTACCGGTGAGTCCCTAGCTTCGGTCAGGATTTCTAGCCGTTGTGCGGTTTCCTGGTTAATGAGAAACATGTTTGAACCAGAGTCTAAGAGGATGTTTATCGTGTGTTTTCGTCCTTTTATTTCAATAAAGGCCTTCCCCTCAGGGCAGGCATAATGCTTTGGTTTTTTAATCGGTCTTGAGCTTTCGCTCGGGTTTTGATGAAATCTTTTCCTCATCCCGGTTACAAATAGCGTGGGGGTTTGTTACCGCACCTGCCCAGTTTCGGCTCTTAAAGGCTCCTCAGACAAACCTTTACAATAAGCGTCTAATATTTTGATATCGGGCAGCCCACTACGAGCAGTCTTTCCCTCCTGCTGAGGAGTTCCCATATCACAGGAGTGGTGGTTCACTAGAGTACCTCTCGAGTTCGCGACTAGGACGCGCGGTCCTTTATCGTCGACTTAGCCCTCATATACGACTGTCCCCTGCGACGAGTCCACCGTACCTTCGCCTTCGAGTTTGGTCTCACTCCGGAGACCCGCTCGAACACCATGCGTCAGGCATGAACCTTGTGCCCAATAGAGGCGCCACCAGCTTCTATTTGCCCGGCCGTTTTACCCCGCGAGAATGTCAGGTTGCCCTGAATTTCGACCCTCCTTCGCGTGTCGTGCAACTCAAGTTCTGTTCCGACGAATGGTAATTCTCTTTTTCCCTTTTGCTCTCGTCGACCGCTTTCTTCACTTGTCATGTTTTATGGCTCCCGTGGTGAGCACGGACTACCCATTTTTTGACGTAAAATGGCAACCGCTATCCTTTGGTCTTTTAGCCTTCCGGTGGGATATCGTCACTGACTACGCCGCAGGTCTTTCGATTCGCGGCGGCAACCTCACTCCCCGAACACCGTTGTTGTAAGTACCTGGATGACATTTTGATAAAATGTCATCATCTTCAAAGGCCCAGGCCGGGGACCTTTGCACCCCGCGCTTGGAGCTTTGTCCCTGGCCATCAACGGCCAGAGTGGCTACCTCGTGACATCGTTTCGGTGCGAATGCGGACTGTCGTTTGGACTTCAATTGCCCTCGATATAGGGCCAACACCTGAATCGGCTTTGGAGAGTATTTCCCGATGTGGTTTCTCATTCCGCCCCGTGTGCATTTGTTGTCAGATTTTTATTTATCAACAACTTTTGGATCTACGCCCTAGAGGGCTTCTGCCCACACCTTGTGCTTGACCTCGCCCGCCTGTGCCACCCACCATTCGTTTTTCACCTTTCTCGCCCCCGCCTTTTTCTTCTGGTAATCCGCCTTTTCCTTAGCCGTGTACTGCCTCTTTCCACGCTTCGCGGTGACTGTTGGCTTCGAATCCTCGGACTTTCGTTTCTCGTCTCGTGTCGAACCGAAGGGACCGCCTCCTTGAAGATCTTTTCTTTCCTTGAAATCTTCTTCCGCTCGGGTTACGGTCCTGACTGTTTCCAACGATTCCCCCTCGTCGACCTATTCTCTATGTGAGAGCCGCAGGAATGCTTCTATCGGAAGTTCGTCTTCAATCATTTTTCTCCAGGCTATCCCGGTGACTCTTGCATGGATGTTCCGGTTTTCCATTTCCATCAAGAATTTGGCGACATCACCTCGATATTTGACCGATCCGATTTCTCTTAGGGATTTTCCCGCTTCATGGGTGGGATCGAAGCCTCGCAGGGCTTGTTCTGCAAAGACATGCCAGAACACGTACCCTTCTTGTCTCGTGTAACCTAATTCTCTGGTCATTTGTCGTCGGTAGGTTAACGCAAACGGTGCGACTTCTTTCCCATCCATTCGGCTTATGCCGTATCGGATTCGTTGTGCCTCGTCCTCCCATTGCCAACTGTTTCGAACACAATAATCTGTGCATGTCATTAGCCACATGCGTATATCTTGGTGTTTCTCGTTCCTAAACATGGCAGTGGGTTCCGCTGGGACTCTCGTTCGTTGTCCCAAGGGGTTGGCCATAACTCGAGAGAACAGGCTCAACTGTTCATTGTTCTCGACGTCGTAGCCCTCTTCTTCTCGCTGGGGTGCGAGTCTCCGGTCCTGTCTTCCTTTCCAACTCTGGTCTGGTTTCCTGGCAGATCCTTCTCCATCATCATCGGGGTCGCCTCCCCCTCCACCGCCCGGAGCTCCTGTCGCTCCTTGTCGTGGTGGTGGTGGTGGTCTTCCTCCGCCTGCGCCTGATGCCCCTGGTGTCGGATCTCACACCTTGCCTTTTCCCTTCACCTGTCCCAGCAACTGCTCCACCAGGGCCTTAAGCACCGCGATCTCACCATCTTGGGCTTCTCAAGACTCCTGTTGTCGGTGCTGCTCATCCCTTCCGAGATTAATGCTCATGTCGTGATTTTCTAGCTCCCGTTTATGCTGTTCGTTTATTCGAACTATCTCTTGGTCGAGGAGTAGGTCCTGATGCATGGACTGTTCGCGAGTTCCATGCACCGCTTCATGGAGGTGAGAGGTGACAGTCTCGTGTCTGGTCTGTCGCTCATCTGTGTCACCACGTCGTTCTGCGACTTGGGTCGCGAAGCTCTCTTGGACTTTCTGAGATTCCAAGTCCAAAAGCTGAACTTGCTCGTCTATTCAGGTGACTTCCCAACCGACCATCTGGACCCCAGATTTCAACTGATTTTTGACGGTTAACAGTTCTTGGGCCATTAATAAGATATTGGTCAGGAGAGAACTAAATGCAAGATGGGACCGATCTTGACTGAAGGTGACCTTTGGGTGAAATCGGCCGCGGATCTGATCTAATCTTGGGATCCGAACGGCCATGAGGGATTCCCCTTTGGGTTGAGGTGTTCGGCGACCTCCTGGCCGTCGTCCCTTTCCGTATTTTTCTAGAAAGCCTAATCCGACAGGGGAGAGGGGTGTTCGGTCGGCCTAATGTGTTCGGGCTAGGTGGGTGACCATTGTTTCCACACTAGGGGCTCAGGTTCGGGACAGTTCATCACCTCCCTCATGTCCTTCATCTCCTGCGGCTCCTTCTCCTCCTTACCATTCCATGGCTTCCGGAGCTTTGGGGTCAGAAGACATTCTTTTTCCTTTGTCAATGGAAACTTATCTTTGGTTTCCTCCCCCGACTGCCGGTATCTCAAAACACTGACTTGAGTGTTTATTACTGGGGGGGTACTGGGTGACCCAAACGGAGTTCGATTTTTCTGAGGGGGTGTGAAAGATGAAATCTTTGCAGTACTGGTATTGGTATAGTGCGGGTATGTCTTTAAGGGTAACGGTGTTTCTGGGTTTATCCACTAGAAATAAGATTCGTTGTAGGGCTCTTGAGTCCCTAATTCGGGTATTGGGGGGAGGACTTCTTCTATTGAGGTAGTCCTCGTAGGTCTTGGTTCGAAAGGTTTTTGGGCTTTGGGAGTCTGAGGGTCTCTGCCAAACATTCGTCTGGGTAACGATGAGAAGTATCAATATACTTTTAGGTGGTAGCTTCGGCGTAAGGTATTCCGACAGCTAGGACCTGGATTGTAATTATATCGGAGAACTTGTTAGGAAGACACGAGTAATGTAGGCTAGATATAATATTCACTTCGGTGTAGATAGTCTCAGTATTGGTAACGATATAAAAGTATAGATAACTTATTATATTGATAAGATCTCTTCTCCGTGCTTGTTGCGTTTAATAGCAGCGAAGATGCTTCGATATTTATATTCCGCGTCTGAGCAATCACCGTATACATGCTAACTCTATACTAACTAAGTACCTTGCCCGCAACTCTGCGAACCTCACCTGAGTGCGAACACTCGTAGACCCTGAAAACTCTCTACCACACCTTTTGCTCCCATGGTCAACTTATCGGTCTGCCCGTCTGTTATCCCTGATGGTGTGAAGACCACGTCAGGTGTCAGCTCATCCGTTTATCCGTTGACAACAATGGTTACGAATTATCTTGCCCTAGTGCTCACCGAGGGTAGTCTAACTCGCTGGACCGAAGATGGCCATTCTTCGTTGTTTGGTTCCGTCGAGAATTCGACATGTGACTGCATGTCGTATTCTGTGCTTCCGGCATTACACGACTTGTCCTCGGGATCGTACCTATGGGCTTCTTTCCTCGTACTCCATCTTTTACCAACTTGTCCTCTGTGGATGCACCCGATCCACTTACTGGGCATAGTTACATCCTTCATACTCTACACGACTTAGTAGGTACGAGGGGACTAACATTTGTGCAAAACGTCCCGTTACCTTCGACCCACTGCGCAGACTGTCTGTTGTCAAGTGTCTGTAACCTTATGCGCCGTCGTCTGATTCACCTGCCTCCACATGCCTAAGGTGTCCGAGAGTCTCCCCTCATATAACCTGCAAACAGGATACGGTCGGAGGGACACCCGCGACGTATACGGTGTTATAAGATGTATTCAATTGATAGTGGTCTTTGGTGTTGGGACGCCAGTACCGACGCGGCCAGTCAAGACACGCCGTCCCCACGCCGGGGCAGGAGGGGTGTGTTATCTTTTTCCTTCGAAGTTTGTGTGCGTCAAGGTAGGGTAACCTAACCCTGTAAATCCTTACAGGGAGTCTGTGCGCCTAACAGGGGGTTTGTGGTATCATGAGGAACGCGCGGCGTAGGCGCAGGAGAAGTGGTGGCTGAGTGAGAAGGGGTCGGAGGAGGGGGGGTAGACTCTGCTCGAGTAAATGTCTCAGGCGCAGGCGTCGGGCACTTGGCCCGATGAATATCCCAATCTTCTGGTGGTTCTGATTCGGCTGCAGGTCTGTCAACACTGCCGTCGTGCCCACGCCCTGGGCCACGATGCCCTCTAGTCCTGCGCGCCACAGCCTCTTGTTCGGGAGTCTTCAAGAGTTTTGCAAGCCAGGGATCCTTTTGAACAATAGTCCTCCGGACTCTAGCCTGCTCCTGCTCAGATGGCCCACTGTCTGAATCCCAGTGTCGTGAATCCCGGGTACGTCTGCATGGTGGATCTCCGACGGGAGAATAATCGCTCCCTGTGGTGTTCCCACACTCCGATTCACCGCGATCCCCGTGGTCGTCCTAGATATATGATCAGATAAGATGTTGACTAAAATAAAAGAAAACTTACTCCGTCACATTGAATAATGTCTCTACCACCGCGATCAGGAGTGAGAACCAGTCCCGGCGGCACCCAATCATCCCCGTGGTGACTGTGATCGATATTGTCTTCGTCTTGGCTGCCGCTGCCATCGTTGGGACTCTCGTCGTCGTCGTCGTCATCGTCCCTGGCTCCGATGTCATCCCACAGCCCCCACCGGTCCCAGGCCTTACGATCGAAAAATGGATGTCCACCGGAAGCTTGCGCCGGGGTTTCGTCTCGGCCCTCTCCCTGATCCTGGCGTGACTCCCGCACCAGGAGATCAAGAGGATCTTTGCCAGGGTTAGCGAGCAGCCACACCCGGATGTCATCATCTGTATATAAAAATATGAGCTACAAGAGGGGGAGGGGGTCCGACGGTCGCCGGCGTAACGCGCTGGCTCCTTGCCCAGATGCCCCAAGGAGATATCGGGGATATTGGATGGGGTCCTCCACATGTTCTCACTTGAGCACGCCGAGTGGGGATTGCAAGTTCGGCAATGCTCAGACTCCCCACGCAATCCCTCCGCCCCAGTCTGCGTCATACCAGGGGTAGTGCAAGAAGGGGTGCCCGGCTTTCATTGCGCCTGTTCGTCGAATAAGGTGGATCCTGATCGGCCTTTGGCCGTAGCGAGAGGCCCAATCGTATTGGGCCACTGGAAAAACTGTGACTACTAGTCGTAGAATCGCATAATGTAAATGGGGGCGAACACTTACTCTGAACATCACAGACTTCTGCATCAATTGGATCCTCTGCCCGTTCCACATGGAGACGATCGTTTGTCGCCTGAAGCTTCATGGCTGTATCCCTAACCAACACTCTTGTTTGACGTTGGACTTCATTGACGTCTTCGGGGCGCTGGTTTGTTTTGATTAATTTAATTGGGCCTTTGCCTCGCGTGAGGGAGCGTGCGAAACTGAGTACCGAGTCCATTTGGGTGCCAGTCAGACTCGTAGGGTTCCACCCAACCACCGTGATGTATGCTTTGACTTGTTCGCGCCATCCCTTGTACGCAGCTGTAGGCTGGCGAGCATTCAAGAACCCACACCAGCTTTTAGGGTAGGATATCTCCCCATAGCGCCCCCTGATTCCAGCTGTAGTTAGGTCGCAAATTTCTGATATATGCGTAGTATGTTTGACCCTCACCTCGAATCCTCCATGGCTGGCTCAAAGGGTGGTCTTGCACCGGACGTCAATGAACGACAATTGAAGTTAAAATGTTAGATCATATCTGGACATTCTGGAATGTGTGATCATGCAAAACAGAGAAGATTTCTTACGTCCTTGACGCCTCACCGGCAATGGCAGCTAGACGAGGATGGCTTTTTCGGCGTTTTGCGATGGTGGCGTCAACTACAGGGGGCTGGATTGTTTGGCATCTGGGAATAACAGAAACGTTAAGGTAATGCACTGTTAAATTGATGAAGAGATAGGCCTTACTTTGACCATTCCCCCGAGGCATGCGTTTTTCTCAATGGAGCCATTTGATATACGGACGAGGGGAGAAGATGTGTGGAAGTGAACGCTAGACGGATGGTGTAGAGGGGAAGAATGGGCGGTAGGTGGCCTTGTTATACTGGGCGTAGACAACAACATGTGCGGCGCTGTGGGCGTGTCGCACTGTCAGAATTTCGCCAGGCGTTTGTGTGTGTGAGGTTCGTTCTGTGATAGCACTATGGGGTACGATGTGGTGTGTCGTCAATCGGCATGATCCCCCCCTCTGATGATCACACAAGGGTTTGAGCCGCGATAAGAGCCGCATCGTCAATGGCAGAAGTCTTGGCGCACAAACGTCGACTGTTTACCGGACCATCACATTCTGCCCGTATACGGCACGGGAACACGATCTAGAAAGAACGAGACTACACATCGCTTTGAGCTACACACACAATGATCAAACGAATAAAAGGGAAGGGAACAATCAATGACCCTTTGAAATGACAGTCCAGACAACTAAGCCACCGCTCATCTAGGTAGACATCGCCGATAGTCGGCGCGCCATCGAATCCATCACTTCTCCTGTCAAGTTCTCCTGACCACCACCTGTAGGCACTCTCTTAGACTTAGGGTATTCTGTGCTCTCGGCGTCGAAACCAGCACGACATTTTCGCGTCTCCTCAGATCTCCGATACTCCTTGATAAGTTAATTCAAGCGGCGTTTTTGGTGCGTATCCTCCATGCGATAATCTTCATCGAACTGGATGCCGTGCATGGGGTCATCTTCGCCTTGAGCCGGGCGATGGAGGACGTTTAATGGTAGCTGTCGATTCTGCTCGCTCAATGATTTGGCAAGAAGGGGGATACGATTCGCCGGCCATTTAGCGTGTCCTACAGGCGAACGTGGCAATATTGTAAAGAGGATCACACTTCCATACGCAGAGTCTGAGAGGCCCGAGGACGACTCAGATAAACGAGAGGTATCTTCCTCACGCGCGTCGTCTGTATCACTACCCTCCCGATCAGCCCGTGTGTTGTCGAATAATTCTCGTGAATGCATCTGGCCGATACATTGTGCCGGATGATGGGCCCAGTTTCGGACGTCAGTTTGATTGAGATAGTCGACTCTCCGCAGCGCCGGGGTGTCTTGCGGCTCGGAACCCCGATCACGGTAACAGTACACCATGAGATCCAGCGCTTCGTCGAGCACGGGATTTGAAAGGAGTCAGGCTCTTACGATTTCATCGCTGTCGATGAAGACATAATCCATGCTATCCAACTGTCGTATAGGAGACCTACATAACCTTCTACGCCCTTCGCCTGTAGCGCCAAGTATGTCGCGGATTCGGTCGTGACGTACGGATCTGTAAATCATAGCTGCTATTCCACGGATGTCATTGGAATCCAACTCGGCGAACACTACCCGATTGACATGAGGGGGACGCCAATGGCGTAAGTTATAGTTTGGGGCGACGTTTACCTTATTCCTTTCAAACTGGGATGGTGCCAGACCACGTCGCGATGGCAGGACATAAACGATACGCAGTGCGCGCGGACGACCAAGTAGAGCGCTCCAATCTGTATCTCATAAGTCAGTAAGTAAAAACCTGAAATAGGCTAATGATTTAGGAAGTGACTAACCTGTGGGCCTAGGGTTGGGTGCCGGGCGAAAACCCCGGGCAACAGGTTGGTTTTGGACTGCCGCAGGGCCATTATGCGGTGGATCAGGTAACATTTGCGCCGGTGCAGGGTCATTATTGGGTGAACTTGAATCACGTACCATTTGTGGGTGCGCAGGATCATTAGCAGGTTGAACAGGTACATCCGGACCAGCCGCAGGAAGATCACCCGGGGGAGCCTGTCCCAGTTGTCCGGCAGCCGGGACGTTGACTTGTGCAGCCGGTAGGTTTGGACCAGCCGCACCCGGGGGAGCCTGTCCAAGTTGTCCGGCAGCAGCGACGTTGACCTATCCAGCCGGTCCGTTTGGACCAGCCGCACCCGGGGGAGCCTGTCCGAGTTGTCTGGCAGCCGGGAGGTTGACTTGTGCAGCCGGTACGTTGGGACCAGCCCCACCCGGAGGAGCCTGGCTGAGTTGTGCGGCAGCAGGGAGGTTGACATTTGCAGCAGGTACGTTTGGACCAGCCGCACGTGGAGGAGCCTTTCCGAGTTGTCCGGCAGCAGGAACGTGGCTTGTGCAGCTGGTACGATTGGACCAGCCGCACCCGGAGGAGCCTGTCCGAGTTATCCGGCAGCAGGGACGTTGACTTGTGCAGCAGGTATATTTGGACCAGCCGCACCCGGAGGAGCCTGTCGGAGGTGTCCGGCAGCAGGGACGCTGACTTGTGCAGCCGGTACGTTTGCACCAGCCGCACCCGGGGGAGCCTGTCCGAGTTGTCCGGCAGCAGCGACGTTTGGACCAGTGGCACCCGGAGGAGCCTGTCCGAGTGTCCTGCAGCAGCCACGTTTGGACCGGCCGCACCCGAAGCAGCCTTTCCGACTTGGCCGGCAGAAGGGACGTTGACTTGTTCAGCCGGTAGGTTTGGACCAGCCGCACCCAGGGGAGCCTGTCCGAGTTGTCCGGCAGCAGCGACGTTGGGACCAGCTGCACGCGGAGGAGCCTGTCGCAGTTGTCCGGCAGCAGGGACGTTGACTTGTGCAGCAGGTACGTTTGGACCAGCCGCACCCGCAGGAGCATGTCCAAGCTGTCCGCCTACGGGGACGTGGCCTGGCGGAGGATTTGGAGGAAGTTGACCAGGGTTCCCTATAGTCGTCGCAGCCCCCCACTGATTTGGGGCCCCTGGCGGTGACCTGCCCAGGGGGGATTGCGGGATTTGGCACTACCATTTTGCCTTTGTTATTTGTGTCATTCAACTTCCGGCAACTGTCCTTAACCAGTTCCACGACTGCCTCCTCGATATCCTCAAGACGATGCATATCATTGGCTGCCACTGCGGCGATGATGAGATCGCAGGCAGGACGCAAGGTCCTCACTCCTGTGCATATTGGCAGGAAGTAGGCTTCAGGGAAATCTTTGGCCGTTCGCCCTGCTGGCGCAAAGCCCCTTGCTATCATCTAATCCTTCGCACAGTTCCGCCACTCTGTGTACATTTTCTTTTGAGCCTGGACTTCTGTGAAGCCCATGTTTAGCTTATGATCGCTAATCGCTCGACCGCCTGGGTTGGTGCGATGCATGCTGATTGCCCCTTGAAGCGAACTCGGCGGAAGTTGATCTGTCTGTCCCAGCGCAAGGACTCCGGCATTTTGCATGAATACGAACTGCATGATAATATTTTGTGCCATGTCCGTTGAGGGTTTGTTTATATTGATAGTTGATTTGGAGATTCTAGTCTTGTGAATATAGAGGATGTTGTGGATGTTGTGGATGTTATGGATGTCGGATTATCCTTGGTATGAACTTGCTGCTGTCGTGATCAACCCACATTATATATACCACTCACAGACATTCAAGATGGTTTGAAAGAATCATGAATTGTTTGAATTGTTTTCAAGAATTAAGATGCATCAAGAACTGACACCTCGGGCATCCATTAGTGTTTCAGTCGTTTCCTGTGAACGCAAGATGATAACCAGCTGATACAACGTGACGTCGCGACACACAACGCTAAACCTCTTCGACGCCTGGTGATGGATCAGTGTGCACAGCGCTAGGCCGAGCATCTCCAGTCATCCGCACGCGTTACCATCGAGACGACGACAACATCGCACTACTATCACCCACACTGGACCCCCGAAATCGGCGGCGCCGAATTCCATTATGCCGGTCAAATGTTCATTTTGTCGCAAAAGATACGAGCGTGCAGGCGCATACGAGACACACTTGTGAAGTGCGCATGCAAATCTTGATATCGTACTCGCATCCACCATATGGAATCCACCTGCGGACATCCTTACCGACCGGGGGACCGACCTATCGGACGCCAACGAACCCATCTAACACTCGGATTTAGACTAAGAATCAGATCCTGCCGGAGATACAGCCGGTAGTGAGCACGATGCACCTGATGATACGCATAGGCAGGAACCCGAAACAGAAGTACTCGAGGACAACCTGTACCCAGTCGCTGCGGAACAGGAGGATTATCCGAGCGCCGGGAAGCCATTGGAGAGGTTAAAGCGTATAAGGAAGAATGCAGGGATTTGTGCGAGAACCCATGGGCTCCGTTTTCTTCTGCACAAGGTTTCAAACTTGCATCTTGGTTCATTGAGAGCAAAGTCTCAAAGAGGCAGATTAATGATTACTTTTCGAATCGTATCGGAAACTTGACATCTGTCGGCTATAGCTCCATGCATACGTTGGAGAATCTTCTCCGACACTGGGATCCATACTATAGCATGTATCTGCAATGGTTGGAGGAACATATGGAGGACAGCCAGAGAACATTACCATTCTTCTATCGGAACGTCCTAGACTGCGTGAGATATCTTCTTCGCCAAATGGCCTATCATGATAACTTGGTCTATGCGCCACGACGTGAATACGACCAGAGCGGACAGAGAATTTATGCAGAAATGCATACGGCTGACTGGTGGTGGGATGTCCAAGTACTGCCACGTAGTCTCTTTTATGTGAAAGCATACTAATCGATCACAGGAAACACTGCCGGAAGGGGCGACTGTGGTCCCAATCATTGGGATGTCAGATCAGACGAATCTCACCAACTTCTCCGGAGACAAGAAAGCATGGCGGTTTTATACGACGATCGGAAATCTTCCGTCGACAATACGTAACAGACCTGGATCAATGGCGATTCTGCTGCTTGGGCGAGTGCCCATTCCGCCCAAGCTCACAAAGTCCTCTAGCGCCGACAAACTCCAGAGACAGATAAATGCCGACACACTCCGTGGCATATTCGAACTCATGTTTGCGCCCTTGAACCGTGCGGCGCGGGAGGGCACCCCTATTGATTGTGCTGATGGCAAGATCTGGAGATGCTTCCCGATAATGTCAGGGTGGATTGCGGACCATATGTAAAACGTTACCCTACACGGGATCAAATCGAACGCCTGTCCAAAATGTGAGGTGCCTCCAGAAGAATTAGGAAGCCGAGCCGGCCACAATCGTGCTAGAGATTACGCAAGATAAGAACACTACGAATGCCAAAAGCCGTCCCTAGATTCTGTGACCCACGACGGTGCTCACGCTCACTACACGAATGAAACTCATGGTATCCAGAGGGGCCCAAACGTTTTTCAAGGACTGGTGAGAGTTTCGACGGCTTATCTGCACAAGCCGGATACGCTCCATACAATATATCTAGGACTCTTCAAGCATATGATAGACTGGATTCAGGGATTGCTCAAACAACATGCGCGACAGCAGGCCTTCGACGACGCCTGGAAAGCATTGCCCCAGTACCCGGGATTCGTTGTCCCCAAAAAGGCCTACAGGGAGGTTACGCAGTGGCAAGAAAAAGAGATGAGGAATCTCGGGCGTTGTTTGTTCGGAGTTCTCGCTGTGGCGTGGAGACAGCCTGATAGTAGGCAGGTGCAGCCCTTCAGACCTGCGCTCACCTGTGTCAGGTCACTGCTTGACTTCACCGTGATGGCTCAATACCGAAGCCACACACCAAAGACTATATCTTATATCGAAGAATATGCGACGCAGTTCCACGAGACGAAGGACATCTTCTTGGAGTTTCGCATATCCAAACGGACGCAAGACAAGGCTGATGAGTTGTGCAAGGAGTTGGGTCGTCACAGAGCCCAGATGAGGGAGCGAGTGCCCCCATCCCAACGGTGCCGGATCCGTGACGAGGATGGTGAAGAAGAAAATGACCAACGTATGGAATTGATACATTCCGAATCTAATTTCAACTTTGTTAAGATGCATCTAATAAGTCACTTTCGCGATCACATCTACATGTTCGGCGATATTCCCATGTATTCTACCGAGTATGGAGAGCTCGCACATAAGGCGCAAATCAAGGATGGATGGCGACGCTCAAATAAAATCGACGCAGCACGATAGATACTAAGCAGCTACGGTCGACAACATGCGATCCGCATGAGAATTTTGAACTTGGAATTCCTTCAACGTGCAGGAGCTCATTTACCAACTGAGGTAGTAGAACCTTTAGAGAAGACCACTGGCAGGCCCGCGCCAACCCCACCAGCCCATTGGAGGATTCTGAAGGGACGTCGTGATAATATCCACGACGTCGTTGATTTTGGCAGAGGATGCGATATATCCCCGGAGACGATTTGTCGGGAATTGATACGATATAGCCGACGGAGCGTGCCTCCCGAGCGCCGGCTGCCGGAAAATCCGGCGATACTTCGGGCTTTGCCGGTGGAACTACCGACGCAACTGGAGATCCCGGTTCTTGCATTCCAGGACTCAGGTGTTTATGACATACACAGGGCGCGATGCACGCGTGCTCGACTCTTCTGTAACCAGACCAGTCGGAACGATTGCGTTTGGATACAGGCTGGTGGGGAGAATATGTAGAGTGCGCTCAGGGGTCGTCTACCGGCAAGACTCATAGCTCTGTTCAAAATGCGGTCAGGGTATATGCAGCAGGATACGGTATATCGCCTGCCCGGGGTTCAATTCATGAGCCTCGTAGACTCCGGACGACCGTCGGACATACACGGTCAGGTAACGGTTCAGCTCAGAGACGTTACCCGCGAGCTCACAATTGTGGATATCGGGACAATCTTAGGCCTGGCGCATCTGATACCTGAGACAGAGCGGCGCTGGCTTGTCAACAGTCAGATGGATTTACGCACGTTTAACGACATCTATTAGGATCACAGAGGGGGCTTGTATAATAAAAGAAACTCGGAGAGCGACGTAGCCTAGATGATGGCTACATTGCTCCCCGACGGAGATGTAGCGTCACGATCACGACTAGACTATAAACGTGTATAATAGACAAGTATATAGTAGAGATATAGACATAGAGGAATAGAAACATCTAGAAACAAACAAATTATGCACGATAGTAGTAGTAGGAGGCACACCGGCAGGAATGACAAGTGTGATATCGGCGGCAAGTTGTTATGAGCACGCCCAGAAGCAGAAGCAAAAGTGGGTACCTTGGGGAGGGGTCCGGAGGCTGCGGAGATGCGGGGCAGGAAAATAGACGTCAGGACGTGAGATAAGGGGGCGAGAAGAGCAGGAGATGGGGGGTGGCGGCGCAATGTGGGTAAGGTCCGATGTCATGTCAAGACGCAATCGGCGTTGGGAATGGCTTCCGGACGCTGGGGACCCAGAGGATGAAAAAACGACGTCCGATGCGTCCGGACGCGGCGCCCGGGCCTCAGACCCAGGATTAATTTTTGCTGATGGACGTTTACTGGAAAGGACTCGCAGATTGGATCAGAGATTATGTACGATCCTGCGATGAATGTCAACACAGCAAGGCCCCACGGCATGCTAAGTACGGGTTACTTCAACCTTTAGAAGTACCTTATGCCGCCTGGTCCTCCATATCAACGGACTTTATCACACAACTACCGGAATCGGAGGGCAAGACCCAGATCATGGTAGTAGTAGACTGGTTCACCAAGATTGCTCATTTTATCAGCCTCCACGAAAATGCGACCGCAAAGGATGTTGCGGATACCTTCCTTCGGGAAGACTGGAAACTTGACGGATTCCCAACCAAAATCATATCGGACATGGAGGCGAAGTTTTCCGGCGAATTCTTGGAATCATTGTGCAAGATGCTAGGAGTTAATAGGCGCATGTCAATGGCGTATCACCCTCAGACTGACGGACAAACTGAAAGAAGCAACCAAGTGCTGGAAGGTTACTTACTGACATTTTCAACTATGATCAGGACGACTGGTACCAACTGTGGCGTTAGCCGAACACACCTACAACAACTCAGCAACCAATGCACATAAAATGATTCGCCAACTACGGTTTTCACCCACAAACGGAGTGGATGAAAGAAAAAGAAGCTCTTAACCCTGGGGCGACAATGTATGCTCACGGGATGCAAGACATAGATCAACAGGCGAAACAAACCTCAGGGAATACACAGGAATCGATGAAGAAATATTATGACCGAAAAGCGACGGAACAGCCCAGCATCGAGGTCGGCGACTTGGTGATGTTGAATGCGAAGAACCTATGTACCAAACAACTATCGCAGAAGCTGTGTCCTAAGCTGTATGGGGAGTTCAAAGTCTTAGAGAGGAAAAGATGTCAGGCATACAAGTTAGAAATATCGCCGGGGTAGAAAATTCATCCGATGTTTCACGTTTCTCTGTTAGAACCCTACCGAGCCACGAACCGACCAAATGGCGAACAACCCCCCTGGCACCCCGAAGAGATCGAGGTGGATTTAGAGTGGCAGGTAGAAAGGATTGTGCAGAGTGAGATCATTTCCTACACGGGAAAGGTTCGAGGAAGGAATAAATCGATCAAAGCGCGTCGGTATTGTGTAAGATGGAAAGGCTGCGCGGAGGACGAAAATACTTGGGAGCAACTCGAAGGTAGGCAGAATGCCCAGGAAGAGGTGGAAAGGTTTCATAGAGAAAGCCCGGACATGCCGGGCCCGAGAGAGGTCGAGTAACATAAGAAAGGGTTTCCATCAGTGGACAAATAAACTCCGGTGGTTTTTGCACCTACCATGTGGAGCTCGAGATGGATAATATATTCAATAATAGACATAAAGTATTCCAGACGAACAGATCAATGAGGGGAGCTCATGATAGGCGCACAGACTCCCCGTAAGAATTTACAGGGTAAAGTTACCCTACCTTGACGCACACGAACTTCGAAGGAAAAAGATAACACACCCCTCCAGCCCCGGCGTTGGGACGGCGCGTCATCAATGGCCGCCAGGGTAGTTGAGTCCCAACACCGAAGGGCTGTATCAATAAAACACATCTTATAACACCATATACATCGCGGCCGTCAGTCCAACCGGATCCTGTTCACAGGGTATATGAGCTGACACCTTCGGACACCTTATGCAAGTAGAGGCAGGAGAATTGGAGCACGGCGCATAAGGTTACAGACAGTTGAAGACAGACAGTCGCAAGAGTGGGTTGGAAGTAACGGGACCTTTCGCACAAAGGTTAGTCCACTCGTACCTAGAAAGTCTTGTAGAGTATGAAGGAGGTAACTATGCCCAGTTAGTGGATCGGGTGCATCCACAGAGGACAAGTTGGTAAAAGATGGAGTCCGAGTAAAGAAGCCCATAGGTACGATCCCTACGACAAGTCGTGTAATGCCGGAAGATCAGAATACGACATCCCGTCGCATGTCGAATTCTCGACGGAACCAACCAGCGAAGAATGGCCATCTTCGGTTCAGCGAGTTAGACTACCCTCGATTAGGACGGGGGCAAGATACCTCGTAACCATTGTTGTCAACGGATAAAACGGATGAGCTGACACCTGACGTGGTCTCCACACCCTCAGGAATAACAGAAGCACAGACCGATAAGTTGGCCATGGGAGCAAAAGGTGTGATAGAGGGATTTCAGGGTCTACAAGTGTTCGCACTCCAATGAAGTTCGCACTGTTGCGGGCAAGGTACTTAGTTAGTATAGAGAGTTGGCATGTATAGCGCAATTGCTCAGACGCGGAATATAAATATCGAAGCATCTTCGCTGCTATTAGAGAACCAGCACGGGGAAGAGATCTTATCAATATAATAAGTTTTTATCTTATCGTTATCAATAATTCGACGATCTATCCCGAAGTCTACCATTATATCTAGCCTACATTACCCGCGTCTTCTTAGCGAGTTCTCTGATAGAAATCGATTCAGGTCCTAGCTGTCGGAATACCTCACGCCGAAGCTACCACCTAACACTCCGGATCACAGGAGGTACCTCTCGTTAGATGGACACCAGCAAATCGTGGACGCATAATCCGTGGTACAGCCTACACTCCGCTGACCTTTCTGACATCAAGTGTGGGATATTCCTCTCCGCTGGCTACCCATAGTGGTACTACATCTGGTGTCAGATCCTCGAGTCCGGTAGGTGAAGCGTTTATCCCACGACCGGGGCTGCCCAGGCCGGCGACAGATTCACGGCGAAATAGCGTTACAGGGGCTGAGGGGAGCATATTAGAGCAGGCGCTGGCGCTGATGCTCCGGTACAAACCTTTTGATAACCCACTGCCGAACCCGGTTCCTTTGCCATCTCAGATATACACAGTATGGGGAAAGGCGCTTGAGACTATATTGGATGCTGGGAATATTGAGCCATCGGAGGAGAGTGTGAAGCAGGTAAGTTGAATCAGCCGGAGGTGCTACGACGTAGAAACGGTCACCAACTGTGACACCTCCGTCAAAATCATACTGCAGTAAGAGCGCAATTCTTGTATCATGTGAAGCATAATATCAGACAGCTATCCAATCTGCTGCCAGATAATCCTACCGCCATGGCGTGCAGGGTTGATTATCTACTAGAACGGGACAGGTTCATGTGCCCACCCCATGGATATGAGGGTGGTTCCAGCCACTGGACTTGGGTCGACATGACTAATCGCAGAACGCATGTAGGACTTAACCTTCAGGTTCCTTGCCCCCCAGATTGCGGACGCTATATACGGCAAGTATTTCGACGGAATCAAAATGCAAGGCATGCTGGACCCTAAGTTTCTGAAGCGCATAAATGGTACGATGGTCTGTCTGACATGTGCAATACTGTGCCATTCACTACGGGCATTGCAAACCGGGGTATATAAGAAACCCCCCAACTTCAATCCTGAAGTAGTTGGAGGTGGGAGAGTCCGAATCATTGCCTGTTTTTTGATAACCGAGTCCACTAATCGTGAAAAACGCAAGATCTTTTTATCCGGCAAAAGAACACGTGGAGGGGGTTCGCCCGGGCGACGCAGGACATGTTTATATTAAACCTTCGTCAGAAGATCGCACAGAGGCTCGAGAAACCGCATAGTATCCGGCCAGAGAGGAGAGAGGACTTCTTGGACGATAACGACGCCGTTTATGCAGAACTGAAGCATCAGCTAGGGCACCAGACTCCGGGGATCCTGCCCTACCGAGACAGATGCCGATTGACACCCACGTCGGCGGCCTGGGGGGGCTCGAGGATAATCAAAATCGGTCGTAGGAGACCAAAACATCACTGGATCTCAGTCAAACGTCGATTGACTGGGAGCTAACGTTTCTGGATTCGGATGGGTCGAATCATGGGAGTCTTGACAACGTAGGGGAGGCCGTCGACTCTCAAATGAGCAATCGCTTATGGCTCAGCCTGGAGGATTCCCAGAGAGGAGAAGCTGGGCCAGGGGCGTCAGGGGCGCTGGAGGAATCCAGTGGCCGGCAGGATGGTGCGAACACCACGGAGGGTGCTTAAGGGGAGGTGGTATGTGTAGGTAGATTTAATCTTTTTTCTAGTGATGGGACGCGCAGAAGCGGGGGTAATTTAGGTCATATGCAATAGTCACATAGTATCATAGTAGATACTGTAGTATAGGGCGTCGGGATGACTGCAATAAATTATGAGCAATATCACGATAATTTTGGGAAAATGAACTTGAATCTAGAACATGGGAGAGTGTGAGGAAGAGGTCCAGAATAGTGGCTATGTGATCAGCGCGTGCGGATGGAGGACCTGAGTATTGTGAGTCTGGAAGGCGCGACAAGAAGTAACCGGCGTCTGGAAGGATCAGGTAAATAGTACGGAGGGTATAGGTATCGGGACGGGGAAGGCGCATTCAACAGACGCTAGGATGGCGTCAGGACACAATGGACTAGCGTCGGAAGGCGTCAGGACATGATGGCCTAGCGTCGGAAGGCGTCAGGACATGATACCCGAGCGTCGGAAGATGTCAGGACATGATACGCTAGGGTTGGAAGGCGTCAGGACGCACAGGACGTAGTGTGCGTTTCACGACATTGTCAGGACGCAACGGGACATTGAGCGAATCTTCTGGACGCAGCCTCGGATCGACGTCGCATCATGAATGGGAGTTTACATCCTGTGCCTCCTGTGCGTCCTGTGCGTCTGACGCACAGGAACAGGAATAAACTTTTGGCTGATGGGCCTGAATGAGATCATGAAATGATAAGGCGGAGACCATAACTATACAACTATACGCTTAGAGTTATGTACCCAGAATCATATGCTTAGAAGAACTTAGAAACATACTTAGATTATACACGTACAATCATATACTGAGAGCTATTTCCAAGCACTATTTATCCGAAACTAAAAGCCCAAATCGTAATGATAAAGTGAGCAGTATATTCGGATCCTATCTTTTGAGATAGTTGCCGGATTGCAATATGAGGTGTCCTGGTAGTGGAGTCATCATACTAGACATATAAAATAATTGCGGGGTGTTTGGCCCGCCAAATCTGATCTCAAATTGTGATTTCAGATCAGAATTGAGAGGCCAAACACGCCTTAGATTTCAACCTGCCATTAGTTTAGTCACAGAATATCACTAGTAGGAATAAGTAGGGCCCTGCACAGGGGCAAGAGTGGGGGATGAGAAGACGGGGCCCGTCTAGGCCATCAGCGGGGAAAGTAAAATACCCCCCGCCCCATAGCCTGGCAAGGGCCCCGTGTGATATGGGTTGGAGAGAAACGGCAAAGAGTTGACCCCAGGCTGGAGTAACGGCGGGGTCACAAAGTGAAAACCCGCCCCGCCCTACCCCACCCAGTAACGAACACTAGCTGCAGGGTTAATCGTGGGGGCGGCACAGAACAACCTCAGGGCATCCCTACGTCACATATGAGGGACAATGGCCAGTGGGGGGGGAGGCATGCCTCCGCAGCCAGAATTGGCATGGGGGTTGACCTGAAGCAATTCGTGACCTAGCATTGTACTTGGCGCCAGTAGACATCCATCTTCGGGAGGATCCCTCTACTGGGGACCATGATGTCAGCCCCACAGCGGAGAGTTGGGAGCAGCAGTGATATCGCTAGGGGGTGCATAAGATGAGGGGAGAAGCCTGTGCCAGGTGGGGAGAATCTTTTGCCGGTGGCGAAGGCCCCTTGGGTGAGGCCTATTCTCTTCAAGAAGTGTGCAGACGATGCCATGTTAGGAGTGAGGCAGTACCCAAGCCATCTGAGGCAGGAGAGACGGGGGAAGCTCGGGCCATCCAGGAATATCGGAGGCGGGGTGGGAGTGCCAGTGGGGTCCCACTCAAGAGGGGTCCTGCAATGTATAAGTTTGGTCTTGGGGACGCTGAAGGCAACTTCTCAAGCACTTGCTTGGGCCCTCTATCGCCGAAATGCTCGTTGCAGTGTTCTGACATTCATCCTATAGGATATGGATGCTGCCGACAATGCAAAGTCTTCAACGTAGGACAAGCAGTGTCCTCTTGGGATCTCAATATGTAGAGACGCCACATATATGACGAATGTGAGGGGGGATATTGGGGAGCCTGGTGGGGAGCACACCTGGACCTGCGAGAAGGTTTTGGGGGACCTGTTAGGTGCATGGACTCTCGGTAAGAATGTAGGAGGAAAGGTTACCCTACCCTAGTGCACACAAAGTTCGAAGGAAAAAGATAACACCCCCCTCTGGCCGCGGCGTTCAGACGCCGCATCATCACTGGCCGCCTGGGTAGTTGCGTCCCAACACCAAAGACCACTATCATTGGAACATATCTTATAATACCATATACATCGCGGCTGTCTGTCCGACCGGTTCCTGTTCGCAGAGTATATGAGGGGAGACGTCCGGGCACCTTATACAGGTGGAAGAAGGTGGATCGAAATGGGGAGCATAATTTTACAGAGATGCAAAGAGAGACGGTCGGATGCCTGGGTTGAAGGTAACGGGAAATTTGCACAGAAGTGAGACCCTTCTTACCTACAAAGACGCGTAGGGTATGAAGGTGGTAACTATGTGCAGTAAGTGGATTGGGTGAATCCACAAAGGACATGTTGGTAAAGAATGCAGTCCAAGGGAAAAAGCCCATTGGTATGATCCCGAGGACAAGTCATGTAATGCCTGTGAATGAGAATAGGAAGATGTTGTCGCATACTAAATTCTCCACGGAACCAACAAATGAAGACTGGCCATCTTTAGTCCAGTGAGTTAGACCACCTCTAGCAAGCACAGGAGCAAGATAATACGTAACTAGTATGGTCAATGGATAAACAGATGAGCTGACACCTGACTTGGTCTCAACACCACCAGCAAGAAGGGAAGCGCAGCCCAATCAGTCCACCATGGGAGTAAGAACATTTTCGCTGAGAGTTTTCGGGGTCTATGCGTGTTTCCACCTAGGTGAAATTCGCAGAATGCTTAGTCAGGTACTTAGTTAGTATAGAGTTAGCATCTATACTGAGATTGCTCAGATGCGGAATATAAATATAGAAGCATCTTCGCTGCTATGAGACTCAACAAGCACGGAGAAGAGATCCTATCAATATAATAAGTTTTCTACATTATCGGTACCAATACTTCGACTATTGATACTGAAGTATTCGATTATATCTAGCCTACATTACTTGTGTCTTCTTAATGAGTTCTCTGATATAAGACGATTGAGGTCCTAGCTGTCGGAATACCTCACGCCAAAGGTACCACCTAACTGGACCCTTGGAACAGTAGGCGGCAAGTTCTCTGGGAAAGGACCAAGCCAATCCACGATATCATGTAGTGGGGGACCCCAGCATTTCTAAGTGACAAATACAGGATGGAGGCGTTAACATTGTCAAAACCAGCTTTGGTCTCACGGAAGGGGGTGGAGACATTGAGTCTAGGGTGTTGAAGGGTCCTGACGGTGTCGAAAGGGAGAGGGCAACATCAAATGACGAGAGGGCAGGGAGGAAGCCACAATGGTGATGGTGAACGAGCTTCAGTGACCTAGCAACCCAGGACAGGCAAGAAGCAATGACTCTCTCTATGACCTTGGAGAAAGTGGGTAATAGGAGAATGACTCTGAAAGATGCAGGCGAGTCCTAGGAGGGGTTGCCGGGCTTATCTAGCACTATACCATTGGCATTCTTCATCGAGACCCGGTGATAGCCGAATATCAGGAGGGGACCACGAAGGTCCCTCAGTAGCGGTGTGGCTGTAAGGTGGTCCCTCTGCTGGACCTTGGAGGGGATCGAGTCAGGAGCGTGGGCGGAGGAAGACGAGCATTTTCGAAGCGTGGCCGATATTTTGCTCACGAGGAGGGTGCCACATCCTGTGTGTAGTCTCAAGATGGATGGGATGCTCGGGAGGGGCTTTGGAGGAAAAAGGTGAAGGTGTAGGGCCTTGTTGACCTCATCTGGGGAGGGATGATCAAGGAGGATAGGGAACCTAGGAGTGACTCTGCAAAGGGCAAACTTCTTTGCGGTCAATATGGTGCGTGGTATGGTGTCTGCCAGGATGGTCTTACAGTGCTGGGGCTTCGCTGCCTTGATTGACTGGAAGTATCCTGGCCTGGGAAGCTTGGCAATTGCCCTATGGTGTGCATCCTGCGAGGCTCAGGCCTTCCGAGAGGATGACTTGAATTGTTTCTGAAGGGTCGTCAGTAGCGGGGACCACCATGGTTTGGCCCTGATTGAGGGGGGGCGGAAAGGGGTATGGGCTTTGAGGAGTGCGACAAGTGTGCTGAGATGTGAGTTGAACCTGACCTTCAAGGAAATGTCAAGTGGGGAGGGCCGGTAGGGGGGAAATCTTGGCTTCATTAAGCTGTGGTAGAAGACTAGGCCAGTCTGTCCTGACCCAGTTGGAGGCTAGCGGCCGTGGGGCAGTGATCGGGTGTGCCATCCTGATCATAATAGGGACATAATCGGATCCAGTTGAGGGGAGGTCGGTAGCCCATTGTGCAAAGAAAGCCACAAGGGTTGATGACGGGAAGGCTAGGTCTAGGACTGAGGGTGTTAGGCGCACGGACTCCCTGTAAGGATTCACAGGGCAGAGTTACCCTACCTTGACACGCACCAACTTCGAAGGAAAAAGATAACACCCGCCTCCAGCCCAGGCGTTGGGACAGCGTGTCATCACTGGCCGCCTGGGTAGTTGCGTCCCAACACCAGAGATTACTGTCGATGGAACACATCTTATAACACCGTATTCGTCGCGGCCGTCTGACCGACCAGAGCCCGCCTGCAGGATATATGAGAAGCGACCATCGGACACCTTATGCAAGTGGAAGCAGGTGAATCGGACAACAGCGCATAAGGTTACAGACACTTGAAGACAAACATTCGGAAGAGTGGGTCGAAGGTAACGGGACGCTTTGCATGAATGTTAGTCCCCTCGTACCTACAAAGACGTGTAGAGTATGAATGAGGTAACTATCCCCAGTAAGTGGATCGGGTGCATCCACAAAGGACAGGTTGGTAAAAGATGGAGTCCGAGGGAAAACGCCCATAGGTATGATCCTGAAGACAAGTCATGTAATGCCGGAAGACCTGAATACAACATGCTGTTGCATGTCGAATTCTCGAGGGAACCAACCAAAGAAGATTGGCCATCCTCTGACCCACGAGTTGGACTACCCTGGGGAAGCATGGGGCAAGATAATTCGTAACCATTATTGTCAACGGATAAACGGATGAGCTGACACCTTATGTGGTCTCCACACCATGAGCAATAACAGAAGTGGGACCGATAAGTTGGCCTGGGAGCAAAAAGTGTGGTAGAGAGTTTTCAGGGTCTACGAGTGTTCTCACTCAGGTGAAGTTCCCAGAATTGTGAGCAAGATACTTAGTTAGTATAGAGTTGGCATGTATACCGCGATTGCTCAGACGTGGAATATAAATATTGAAGCATCTACGCTGCTATTAGACACCACAAGCACGGAGAAGAGATCTTATCAATATAATAAGTTTTCATCTTATCGTTACCAATACTTCAACGATCTACCTTGCAGTATACCAGTATATCTAGCCTACATTAGTCGTGTCTTCTTAACGAGTTCTCAAATATAAAATCGATTCAGGTCCTAGCGGTCGGAATACCTTACGCTGAAGCTACCACCTGATAGAGGGCCTGGAGGGTGTGCGAAGAGGGAAGTGGGTATCGACTCCCGGTGTGTTTAGAAGAATGAATTCATGCTCAGTGGCCCTTGAGATGTACGTGAAGCACACCTTGAGTTCGGAGGAGTTGTGTTTTTCAAGCGGGTCTGTGGAAGGGTGGTGAACCTTGAAATCACCAATTACCAGGGTGGGGAAGGGGGTGATTGGGAAGGCTAATGTTGCGACAAGGTTTTTTCTGTGACTGTTGAGCCTCATAAACTGTAGCAGTTAATTATGTGGATCTTTTCCTCTTTCCTACCCAAGAGGGAGGGGGCGGCTATCGCAAGGGTAGCAATGTCTGATCTGCTTGAAAATATAGCGGTGATGGTGGCAATATCAATTGGTGACCTGAAAACATAGAAGGCCACGCAAGGGCGGGGGTTGGTAAAGCAGGTGGCAAAAGACCTAAAGCCTGAGTGGGAAGGCAGCCGTTTGTCAAGAACGGAGGGTCTTAAGGCGAAACAAGCAAACGAGGGTTTTTGGCCAAAGAAAGGGAATTAAATAAGGAAAGAAACATATACTAGCTCTCAAGGCAGATGTGTTGAACAATGGAGAGAGCGTGTCCAGGGCCCAGTCCTGGGGGCGAAGATCCGCGGGTATGCGACATCTTACCAGGCTGAGTTTGCTTGAGGGCAAGCGGCAGGAGAGGGGTAAGCCGCGCCCCCGGGGGGGCCAGGGTGCCCGTGGAGGCTGATCTTGTCATGGCGGGCAGAGTTACAACAGTGGTACGGGTGGCACATGGAGTTTGTTCCTGGAATGGCGTGAGGAGGGCTTGACGGGCAGTGTTAGACCATGGAGCTGAAGAATGGCCTTGACCCTCAGTCGGAGCATCCAGTGGGACATCGATCTGGTCAGGGTCCACAGTAGTCTGGTTCTTTTCGGTGGCCGGAGTGGCTCATGGGATGCGTGGGGGGATGTTGTTCAGGGCAGTACCTGCTTCTGGCAGAGTGCACTTCGCCGCAGTTGGAGCACATGACTGGAAGGTGAGACAGCAGCCGAGTATGGATTGGAGGTTACCCCCGCTGGGGCATCAAGGGTTGGGGCATCGGTGTTTGGCCTTGGCGTGTTGAAGGGAGCATAGCTGGCACATTGGTGAATCTGCTTTCCATAGTGGTTTGACATGGCCATAGTTCCAGCATGTCTGGCCTTGGGTGAGCGGAGATGATGTGTAGGCTTTCTCAAAGGTTTGAGAGTTGCCATACAGGTGGATGGACGGGAGCATAGTTTGGACTGAATTAGGCTAGATGTTGACAACCACCGAATAGGCACATTTTTCCGTACGGGACTGATGATTCAGGTTGAGAAAGCGGGCCGCTGAGATTGTGACAGCCTTGGAGTTGGGTATAGGGTCGGAGAGGTAGCTGAACAAGTCCTCATCCTCGTGGGGGATATAGTCCACAGGTAAGGAGTGGATAACAAGGTGGACCAAAGTGGGTGCGAGTCTGAACGGGAGCCAAGTGTTTGTCCCAATGGGGAAGTATTGGGTGAGCTTGCGGGGGAGGGCCTTAAAGTACGAGGCATCGTGTTATATGGTAGCGTTAGCGTGAGGAATTCCGATAGCCAAGACCTGAATTGTTTATATGGGAGAACTAGCTAAGAAGAGATGAGGATTGTGGGGCAGATATAAGTGAATACCTCTTCGTAGATCATCGAAGTATTGGTAACGATAGTGTAGAAAACTTATTATATTGATAAGATCTCTTCTCCATGCATGTTGAGTCTAATAGCAGCGAAGATGCTACGATAATTATAATCCGCATCTGACCCATCGCAGTATACATGCTAACTCTTGTTAGGCGCACGGACTCCCGTAAGGATTTAAAGGGTAAGGTTACCCTACCTTGACGCATACGAACTTCAAAGGAAAAAGATAACACCCCCCTCCAGCCCCGGCGTTGGGAGAGCGCGTCATCACTGGCCGCCTGGGTAGTTGCGTCCCAAGACCAAGGACCACCACCACCACCACGACACGGAGCGACAAGAGATCCAGGCGGAGGAGGGCGAGGAGACCCCGATGATGAAGGAGAACGGTCTGGAAGGAAGCCAGATGAGAATAGAAATGGAAGACGGGACGAGAGGCCCGCACCCCAGCCAGAAGAAGACGACTACGATGTCGAGAACGATGAACAGTTTAACCTGTTCTCTCGAGTCATGGCCAACGCCTGGGGACAACGAACAAGAGTCCCAGCGGAACCCCCTGTCATGTTTAGGAACGAGAAACACCAAGATATCCGCATGTGGCTAATGACATGCACAGATTATTTTGGTCGAAACAGTTGGCAGTGGGAGGACGAGGCACAACGAATCCGATACAGAATAGGCCGAATGGATGGGAAAGAAGTTGCACCGTTTGCGTTAACCTACCGACGACAAATGACGGGAGAAATAGGTTACACAAGACAAGAAGGATATGAGTTCTGGCACGTCTTTGCAGAACAAGCCCTGTGACGCTTCGGACCCACCGATGAAGGGGAAAAATCCCTACGAGCAATGGGATCAGTCAAATATCGCAGTAATGTCGCCAAATCCTTGATGGAAATGGAAAATCTCAACACCCATGGAAGAGTTACCGGGATAGCCTGGAGAAAAAAGATTGAAGACGAACTTCCCGTAGAAGCATTGCGACGGCTCTCACACCGAGAATATGTCGACAATGGGGAATGGTTGGAAGCAGTCAGGACCGTAACCCGAGCGGAAGAGGATCTCAAGGAAAGAAAAGATCTTCAAGGAGGCGGTCCCTCCGGCACAACACGAGGCGAGAAAAGAGATGGTTGGAGGATTCGAAGCCAACGGTCACCGCAAAGCGTGTAAAAAGGCAGTACACGGCTAAGCAAAAGGCGGACTACCAGAAGAAAATGGCAGGGGAAAGAAAGCTGAAGAAAGAAGGGTCGGGGGCACCGGCGGGGGAGGTTAGATACAAGGTGTGGGGAGATGCTCACCAGGGCGTCGATCAAAAGGTTCTCGATAAACCGAAATCTGACAACGAATGCACGCGATGCGGAATGAAAAACCCCCCTTGGAAATACTGTCGCCAACCAATACAGGTATCGGCTATATATCGAGGGCAATCAAAGCCCAAACCACAGTCCACATTCGCGGCGAAACGACGCCCCCAGGTAGCTACTGTGGCCGCTGATGGCCAGGGAGAAAGCTCACGACGACCGGTTCAAAGGCCCCCAGCTTGCGCTTCTGAAGATGACCAAGTTTTATGAAAAGTCATCAAGGTACCGACAACCACGGTGATCGGGTAGTGAGGTTGCCGCCTCGAATCGAAAGACCTGCGGCATAGTTGGTGACGATATCCTACCGGAAGGCTAAAAGACCAAAGGATAGCGGTTGCCATTTTACGTCCAACAATGGGTAGTCCATGCCCACCACGGGAGCAATAAAAAAGTAACAAGTGAAGAAAGCGGTCAATGAGACTAAAAGGGAAAAAGAGGACTACGATGTGTCGGAAAGGAACTTGAGTTGCACGACAGGCGAAGGAGGGTCGAAATCCAGGGCAAGCTGACTTTCTCTTCAGGTAAAACAGCCGGGCAAATAGAAGCTGGGGGCGCCTGTATTGGGCACAAGGTTCATGCCCGACGAATGGTGTCCGAGGGGGTCTCGGGAGTGAGACCAAACTCGAAGGGGGAGGTACGGTGGATTCGTCGCAGGGGACAGCCTCACATGAGGGCTACGTCGACGATAAAGGGCTGCGCACCCTAGTCGCGAACTCGAGGGCTACTCTAGTGAACCACCTCTCCTCTGATATGGAAACTCCTCAGGAGGAGGTAAAGACCGCTAGTAGTGGGCTGCCCGACATCAAAAAATTAGATACTTAGTATAAGAAGTTTGGCTGAGGAGGCTTTACGAGCCGAGAATGCGCAGGCGCGGTAACAAACCCCCACGCTACTTGTAACCGCCACGATGAAAAGATTTCATCAAGAACCGAGCGAAAGCTCTAGACCCATTAAAAAGCCTAAGCATTACGCCGGCCCTGAGGGGAAGGCATTTATTGCATTAAAAGGATGAAAACACGCGATACGTGTACTCTTAGATTCCGGTTCAAATATCTTTCTCATGAACAAGACACCACACGACGGCTCGAAATCCCGACCGAGGCTAGGGATTCACCGTTAAAAATCATGACCTTCAATGGCGAAACCGCACCTACTGGAGGAATATTCTATACCCTTCCGATTCTTATACAAATCGGTGCCAACGGCCACCGCAGTATGATATCCTGCGAAATTGCCAATGCAGGAAGGTATGACTTAATCATACCCTTTGGGTGGTGGCAAGATGAACACCCCCTTAAAAATATCTCAGACCCAGGTAAATGGGCCTTTGAAGAAGCAAGGTGGAACACTGATATAGAAGATGAGGCAGTGGCGGATATTTTTGAATGGGATGAAACTGTGGCTTACGATGAGGAAGCAGAGTACGTAGGAAGAATGGAACAAGAAGAAGAAGGAGGAGCACAGTTGGAGGCGCTGCCGAAACCATACTGCCAGTATAAGGAGCTTTTTGAGGAGAAAACAGCGGGGATGTTGGCACCTCGAAGGACCTTCCACCACACCATCAACCTGAAAGAAGGGGCCGAGCCCCCATGGGGTCCAATTTACCCAATGTCCGCACACCAGTTGAACGAACTGGATAAATACGTCAAGAAAATCATGGCAGAGGGCAAGATTGCTGATTGGGAATCCCCTTACGGCACTCCAATCCTCTTTGTTCCGAAACCAGATTCAAGTCTACGACTATGGGTAGACTACAGGAACCTCAACAAGTTAAAATCCTGAATAAATACCCCCTACGGCTCATGGATGAACTCCGAGACCCCGTCGCTGGAGCACAGGTGTTTACGAAGCATGACTTGAAAGATGGATATCATCTTATTCACATGAGAAATGGCGACCAACACAAAACAGCCTTTCGTACACGGTACGGACAGTACGAATCTAATGTCATCCCGTTCGGTCTCGTTAACGCTCCCGCAACCTTTCAGACAATGATGAACAAAATCCTAAGGGCATTCTTGGACCACGGAGTAGTCGTATACCTAGACGATATCCTATTATACTCCGAAAATATGGACGACCACATCAAACTAGTTCAAAAAGTCCTTGACCAACTCGAACAGCACGACTTGGCAGTCTCGTTGCAGAAGTCAGTGTTGCACCAAGATGAGGTCGAATTCTTGGGATACATTGTCAAGACAAGCAGATTCACCAGGAGTGATAGAAAAGTGCAAAGCGTCCAAAATTGGGCACACCCGAGATCTGTTAAGGAAGTCCAAATTTTCATTGGATTCGCAAATTTTTATCGCCGATTTATCAAGGATTTCTCGAAGGTTTGCAAGCCAATACCCGAGACATTGAAAGGAAACCCAAAGGATTTTCGCTGGGGAAGATATCAGGAAGAGGCATTTGAGGAGTTGAAAGGGAGGTTTAGAACGGCACCAATTGTATCGCATTTCTACCCAGGAAGAAGAACCGTGGTCGAGACGGACACAAGGGACTTCGCGCTAGGATGCGTACTGTCACAATACCAAGGAAGAATTCTTCACCCAGTTGCTTTTCAGTCTCGAAAGTTAAACAGGGCAGAAAGGAATTACGAGATACATGACAAGATATTACTCGCATTAATGGAAGCGTTCAAAGAATAGATAAGATCCCTCTGGGGTGAAGAAGAACCCGTGATGGTATACACCGACCACCAAAACCGGCAGTCCTTCTTAACCAAAGAGGTCTGGAACCAACGACAAATCCGATGGGCACAGGAGGTAACCAACTATAACTGCAAAATAGTGTACCCTCATGGAAGCCAAGGCGGGAAGCCCGACGCATTAAGTAGACGGCCGGAGTCCCGTCCTGAGGCGGGAGCTCGTCACAGTGAACAGTCAATTCTGAATCCTGAACATTTTCAAATTTCCGTAATTCATCAAAGACGAAGCATGGAAGGAGCTCTCATCCCAGAAACACGCGAATCTGGAAATCTGGGAATTATGAAGCTCTCGGACAAGGCTATAATCCCGAGGAAACGATCACAGTTTGCGGCCGGTCATGACATCTACGCCCTGACAGACGGCCTGGTACCAGCAAAAGGACAGACGATGGTGGAGACTGGTATTGCGATCGGATTGCCGGAAGGAACCTATGGAAGGGTAGCTGCAAGAAGCGGTATGGCTAGCAAGATGGGAATAACAGTGGGCGGTGGTGTAATAGACGGGGATTAGACCGGAGAGATAAAAGTCATACTTCGTAATCATAGCGAAGCAGACTCCTTGTATAAAGCAGGAGATCGGATAGTGCAGCACATAATAGAGAAGATTGCTAATAACGACGCCATGGAAGTAAACGATCTAGGAGCAATGGAGCAAGGAAAAATGGGTTTTGGGTCAAGCGATCTAAACACTAAGCGATCCATCACGGCTAAAGATGAAGAAGTCAAAATATGTGTCCTTCACGTAGAGACAAGCGAAAACGAATTCTTTAGCGCAGCTGATATGGGCTATCACGCACGGTTAATGAAAGAAAGAGAAATGTTATCAAGCATGCACGTCAATGCAGCGCTGACGGGAAAAATGAACGATGGATTTCTAGACAAGATTAGGATGGCTGGAAAGGAGGGCGAGAAGTGGCAGAACCAAGGTCGTGAGCGGGTTAGGTTAAGAGAAGGCGGAAAAAAGATCCCGGACGAATGGATAGAAAAGGACGGGTTACTATATTACAAAAATCGTCTCTGCATCCCCGAGAACGAAGCCCTACAAACCAAGATAGCCCAAGGCTGTCACGACTGATTAGTAGCGGGGCACTTTGGACAAGCAAAAAAGATTGCGATAGTAACGAGGAACTTTTACTGGAAAGGGCTCCCCAGAATGGATCAGAGATTATGTACGATCATGCGACGAATGTCAACACCTCAAGTCCCCACGGCATGCCAAGTACGGGTTACTTGAACCATTAGAAGTACGCTATGCCGCCTAAGCCTCGCTATCAACGGACTTCATCACCCAACTACGGGAATCGCAGGGCAAAACCCAGATCATGGTCGTAGTAGACCGGTTCATCAAGATGGCTAATTTTATCGGCCTCCACGAAAATGCCACCGTAAAGGAGGTTGCGGATACCTTCCTTGGGGAATTCCGGAAACTTCACGGATTACTCACCGAAATCATATCGGACATGGACGCCAGGTTTTCCGGCGAATTCTGGGAATCATTGTGCAACATGCTAGGAGTTAAAATGCGCATGTTAATGGCTTACCACCCTCAGACTGACGGACAAACGGAAAGGAGGAACCAAGTGCTGGAAGGTTACTTACAAATATTTGTCAACTACGATCAGAACTACTGGTACCAACTGTTGCCCTTAGCAGAACACGCCTACAACAACTGGGCTACCAACGCACACAAGATGACCCGGTTCTTCGCCAACAATGGGTTGCATCCACAGACGGAATGGATGAAAGAACGAGAAGCTCTGAACCCTGGGGCGACGATGTATGCTCACTAGATGCATGACATACATCAACAGGCGAAAGAAACCCTAGAAAATACACGGGAATCAATGAAGAAATATTATCACTGAAACGCGACGAGACAACCTAGCATCGAGGTCGGCAGATTGGTAATGGTGAATGCGAAAAACATACGTACCAAACGACCATGGAAGAAGCTAAGTCCAAAACTGTATGGCCCATTCAAAGTCCTGGAAAGAAAAGGAAGTAGGGCATACAGGTTAGAAATATCGCCCCAGTGGGAAATTCCTCCTGTGTTTCACGGTTCGCTGTTGGAACCTTATCGAGCCACGAACCGACCAAATCGTGAACAACCTCCGCGAGATCACTAGGAGATCAAGGGAGATTTAGAATGGGATGTGGAAAGGATCGTGAAAAGTGCGATCAATTCCTACACGTGAAAGGTTTGAGGAAGAAATAAGGTGATGAAAGACCTTCGGTATGTCGTGAAATGGAAAGGCTGCGCGGAGGATGAGAATACGTGGGAACAACACGAAGGTATGAAGAACGCGCAAGAAGAGGTGGAAAGGTTTCATAGACAAAACCCGGAGATGCCGGGCCCGAGAGAGGTCGAGTAACAAAAGAAAGGTTTTCCATCATTGGACAAGTAAACGCTGGTGGTTTTTACCACTACTATGTGGAGCTCGAGATGGAACATAGATTGGATAATACATATAGAGTATTTGGGACGAACACTTCGAAGAGGGGAGCCTGTGTTAGGGGCACGGACTCCCCGTAAGGATTTACAGGGTGAAGTTACCCTACCTTGACCCACACGAACTTCGAATGAAAAAGATAACACCCCCCTCCAGCCCTGGCGTTGGGACGGCGGGTCATCAATGGCCGCCTGGGTAGTTGCGTCCCAACACCAAAGACCAGTATCAATGGAACACATCATAGAACACCGTATACGTTGCGGCCGTCCAACCGACGGGATCCAGTTGGCAGGATATATGAGGGGAGACCTTCGGACACCTTATGCAGGTGGAACCGGGTGGTTCGGACGACGGCGCATAAGGTTACAGACACTTGAAGACAGACAGTCGGAAGAGTGGGTCGGAGGTAACAAGACGTTTGGCACGAAAGTTAGGCCACTCGTACCTATAAAGTCGTGTAGGGTATGCAGGAGGTAACTATGCCCAGTAAGTGGATCGGGTGTATCCACAGAGGACAAGTTGGTAAAAGATGGAGTCCGAGGGAAGAAGCCCATAGGTACGATCCCGAGGACAAGTCGTGTAATGCCGGAAGACCAGAATACGCCATCCAGTCGCATGTCGATTTCTCGACGGAACCAACCAACGAAGAATAGCCATCTTCGGTCCATTGGGTTAGACTACCCTCGATGAGCACGGGGGCAAGATAACTCGTAACCATTGTTGTCAACGGATAAAACGGAGGAGCTTGCACCTGACGTAGTCTCCAGACTCTCAGGAATAACAGAAGCACAGACCGATAAGTTGGCCATCGGAGCAAAAGGTGTGGTAGAGAGATTTCAGGGGCTACGAGTGTTCGCACCCAGATGATGTTCGCAGCGTTGCGGGCAAGGTACTTAGTTAGTATAGAGTTAGCATGTATACCCCGATTTCTCAGACGCGGAATATAAATATCGAAGCATCTTCGCTGCTATTAAACTCAACAAGCACGGAGACGAGATCTTATCAATATAATAAGTTATCTACACTTTTATATCTTACCAATACTTCGACTATCTATACCGAAGTGAATTATTATATCTAGCCTACATTACTCGTGTCTTCTTAAAGATCTCCGATATAATTACGATTAATGTCTTAGCTGTCGGAATACCTCACGCCGAAGCTACCCCCTAACAACTCTATAATAACTATGTACCTTGCTCACTACTCTGCCACCCTCACCTAGGAGCGAACAAGTGTAGACCTGTTAGGGGGCAGCTTCGGAGTGAGATATTCCGACAGCTAGGACCTGAATCGCTTTATATCGGAGAACCCCCTAAGAAGACGCGAGTAATGTAGGCTGGATATAATAATATACTTCGGGGTAGATAGTCGAAGTGTTGGTAACGATAAGATAATACCTTATTATATTGATAAGATCTCTTCTCCGTGCTTCTTGATCTTTATCTACTCTGGGCTCTTGCCTGCCTCTTATACCCTTTCACGGGGTACATCCAACTATCATACTAGCGTAGTACTTTTTCCAACTTCTCCTAGTTTCCCTGAATGTGCACACACCGTTTGACCATGAGTTCCCGCACACCACTTCGGCTTTAATCATTGCCCAACTAATTGCGTCCAATTACTGGTTCTCGATTCTTATGCTATATGAACTTGGTCCCTATATGCAGCCTGGCTCGCTATCATACCAGTCATTCCTTCCGATTATGTTGTGATCAATGTTTTTCATGCGATCTAATCATATGCTTACATCTTACATATCAGACTAGATATGTCGATGGGCTTAACTTTGAAGCGCCATAACGTCTTATCCAACCGTTCGCATGTCACCGTTCAACTTCTTACTGATAGAGAAACATTTCTTCTATAGTAATCGGGGAAAACCCCTCGGTCACATTGCTCATGCGCTTGCGTAAAGACTGATAACAATCCGTCGTGTAGTTGTAATAACAATGACGGAGGTGTGGGACAAACACGTGACCTTCTGAAAGAAGTCACGTGATATTCCAACTACGCTAGTTCGTGTGTATTCAAGGGAGGGTAACTCTGCCATGTAAATCCTTACGGGGACTCTGTGCGCCTAAGATGAGCTCCCCTCTTCGAAGTGTTCGTCGCGAATACTCTATGTCTCTTATACAATCTATCTTCCGTTTCAAGCTCCACATAGTAGGTGTTAAAACCACCAGCGTTTACTTCTCCCCCGATAGAAAACCTTCCTTATGTTACTCGACCTCTTGCGGGCCTGGTATTTCTGGCTTTTCTCTATGAAACCTTTCCACCTCTTCCTGCACGTGCTTTATGCCTTCGTGTGGCTCCCAAGTAGTTTCATCCACCGCGCAGCCTTTCCATTTCACAAAATACCAAAGCTCCTTTATCGATATATTCCTTTCTCAAACTTTTCACGTGTAGGAAATGATCTCGCTCTTGATGATCCTTTCCACCTCCCACTCTAAATCTCCCTCGATGTCTTCGGGCTCCCGTGGGGGTTTTTCGCGATTTTGTCGGTTCGAGGTTTCGGTAGGGTTCCAACAGCGAAAGGTAAACCACTGGATAAATTTTCCACCGCGCCGATATTTCCAACTTATATGCACTGCTTCCTTTCCTTTCCACAACTTTGAATGGGCCATACAGTTTCGGACTCAGCTTCTTCGATGGTCACTTGGTACATATGTTCTTCGCAATCAACATTACCAAGTCGCTGACCGCGATGCTGGATTGTGGCGTCGCTTTTCTATCTTCATATTTCTTCATCAATTCCGGTGTATTCTCTGGCGTTTGTTTCGCTTGTTGATGTATGTCCTGCATCCAGTGAGCATACATTGTCGCCCTGGGGTTATGAGCTTCTCTTTCTTTCATCCATTCCGTTTGTGGGTGAAAGCCGTAGTTGGCGCAGAATGGCGTCATTTTGTGTGCGTTGGTTGCTGGGTTATTATAGGCGTGTGCGGCTAACGGCAATAGTTGGTACCAGTCGTTCTGATCGTAATTTACAAATGTCCGTAAGTAACCTTCCAGCACTTGGTTGGTTCTTTCCGGTTGTCCGTCAGTATGAGCGTGCTACGCCCTTGACATGCGTCCTTTAACTCCTAGCATCTTGCACAATGATTCCCAAACTTCGCAGGAAAACTTCGCATCCATATCCGATATAATCTCGGTTGGCAATCCATGAAGTTTCCAGACTTCCCGAAAGAAGGTGTCTGCAACATCCCCTCTGGTCGCATTATCGTGGAGGCCCATAAAATGAGCCATCTTTGTGAACCAGGCTACCACTACCATTATCTGGGTCTTACCCTGTGATTCTGGTAACTGGATGATAAAGTCCGTTGATAGGGAGGTCCAAGTGGCGTAGGGTATCCCTAGAGGTTCAAGTAATCTATACTTGGCATGCCACGGGAATTTACTGTGTTGACATTCGTCGGAAGATCGTACATAGTCTCTGATCCAATCTCCTAGTCCTTTCCAGTAGTAGTCCCTTGGTACTATCTCAATCGTTTTTTCCTGTCCGAAGTCCCCTGCCACTAATGAGGCGTGACAGCCTTGGGCTATCTCTGCCTGCAGCGATTGGGCTTCGCGGATGAAAAATCGATTTTGGTAATATAGTAACCCTTCCCTTTCCATCCATTTGTTCGGCATCTTTTTTCCGCTTTCATTTACTCTGACCAGTTCACGGCCTCGCTCCTGCCACCTCTCATTGTCTTTACCAGCCACTCAAATCTTATCCAGAAATGAATCGTTCATTGTTCGCTTCAGGGCGGCATTGACGTGAGTGCTTGATAACATTTCTCTTTCTTTCATTAACCTTGGGTGATAGCCCATACCATCTGGGCTAAAGAATTCGTTGTCGCTTGTGTCTACGTCAAGGGAACATATTTTGACTCCTTCTTCTTTAGCTGTGCTGGATCGCTTCGGGTTTAGGTCGCTTGACCCGAAACCCAATTTTCCTTGCTCGGTTGTTCCTAGATCGTCTACTTCCATGGCGTCGGCATTGGCAGTTCATTATATTATGAGTTGCGCTATCCGATTCCCTGCTTTAAATTAGCAGTCCGCTTCGCCATGATTTCGAAGTATGACCTTGACTTCAGCGGTTTAATCCGCATCTATTACCCCACCGCACACTGCTATTCCCATCTTGCTAGCCATACCACTTCTTGCGGCTAGCCTTCCATAGGTCCCGTCTGGCACTCCTATCGCAATACCCATCTCCACCATTGTTTGTCCTTTTGCAGGTACCTGTCTGTTTGTCAGGGCGTAAATGTCATGGCCGGCCGCAAACCGTGGTGGTTTTGTCAGGATAATAGCCTTGTCCGAAAGTTTCATTATTCGGAGGCTTGCGGGTTCACGTATTTCTAGTGTGAGGGCCATCTCCGCCCTTAGTTTTTGGTGTACTACAGATTTGTGAAAGGGTTCTGTTTTCAAAATTGATTGTTCAGTGTGATGAGCTCCCTCCTCAGGACTGTACTCCAGCCGTCTACTTAACGCGTCAGGTTCCCGCCTCTGCTTTCCGGCCGATAAACTATTTTGAAGTTGTAGTTTGTTAACTCCTGTGCTCATCGAATTTGTCGCTGGTTCCAGACTTTTTTGGTCAGGATAGCCTGTAGATTTTGGTGGTTGGTATATACCGGCACGGGCTCTTCTTCTCCCCAGAGGTACCTTTTCCATTCCTTGAACGCTTCCATTATCGCAAGTAATTCTTTATCATGTATCACATAATTTCATTCCGGGCTGTTCAATTTTCGAGAATGGAAAGCCACCGGGTGAAGCCGTCTTCCTTGGTACTGGGACAAGACGCATTCGAGCGTGAAGTCGCTAGCGTCTGTTTCCACTACCGTTTTCCTTCGTGTGTAAAAATGCGATCAGATCGGTGCCCTTGTAAACCTCTTTTTCAACTCATCAAAAGCCTCCTCCTGCTCTCTCCCACAGTAAAAATCTTTTGGGCTCCCTTTTAACGTTTCGGTTATTGGCTTGCAAACTTTGAAGAAATCTTTCATGAATCGTCAATAGAAGTTTGCGAATCCAATGAAGATGGGAACTTCTTCAACCGACCTTGTGTGAGCCCAATTTTGGACGCTCCTCAGCTTCCCATCACTCATCATGACTCCGCTTGTCTTGACAATGTATCCTAAGAATTTGACCTCCTCTTGATATAATACTGATTTTTTCAATGAGACTGCTAGGTCATGTTGTTCAAGTTGGTGGAGGACTTGTTGGACGAATTTGATGTGGTTTTCCATATTTTTGGAGTATATCAGCATGTCATCTAGGTAGACGACTACACCATGGTTGAAGAATTCTCTTAGGATTTTATTCATCATTGTCTGAAACGTCGCGGGAGCGTTTACGAGTCCGAAAGGCATGACCATATATTCGTATTGTCCGTATCTTGTCCGAAAGGCCCTCTTGTGTTCATTGCCATTTCTCATTCGAATAAGGTGGTAACCATCCTTTAGGTCAAGTTTCGTAAAAACCTTTGCCCCTGCAACAGGGTCTCGTAGTTCATCCATGAGTGGTAGGGGTATTTATTCAGGATCGTCAACTTGTTGAGGTTTCTATAGTATACGCATAGTCGTAGACTTCAATCTAGTTTCGGAACGAAAAGGATTGGAGCACCCTAAGGGGATTCGCTGTCGGCTATTTTCCTCTCTGCAAGCATTTTCTGGAGGTACTTATCGAGCTCGTTCAACTGGTGTGCCGACATTGGGTCAAGCGGACCCCAAGGGGGTTCTGCCCACTCCTTAAGGTTGATGGCATGATTGAAGGTTCATCGAGGTGCCAACATCTTAGCTTTACTCTCTTTCGAAGGCTCCTTATGCTGCCGGTAGGGGTCTGGCAGGGTCTCCAGCTGTATTCCCCCTTTTTCTTCTCGCTCAATTCTTCCCACATACTGAGCTTCTTCGTCGTAAGCCACAGTTTCATCCCACTCAAACAAATCCGCCACTGCTTCATCTTCTAAATGAGCGTGGCACTTCGCTTCTTCAAAGACGCATTTTCTTGGGTGTGCAATAGTTTTTCGGGGGTGTTCCTCTTTCCCCCACCCAAAGGGTATGATTAAATCATATTTTCCGAGGTTTGCTATTTCGCAGGATGTCATGCTCCGGTGACCATTGGCACCGATTTCCAATAGAATGGGGTGGGTATAAAATGTTCCTCCGGTGGGTGCGGTTTCGCCATCGAAGGTGGTGATTTTTAACGGTGAATCCCTAGCCTCGGTTGGGATCTCAAGCCGTCGTGCAGTGTCCTGGTTCACGAGAAAGATTTTTGAACCAGAATCTAAAAAGACCTATATCGTGTGTTTTTGTGCTCTCGTTTTAATGAATGCCTCTCATTCTGAGCAGGCGTAATACTTAGGTTTTTAAACCGGTCTTGAGCTTTCGCCCGGTTCTTGATGAAATCTATTCATGGTAATAGCTAGATGTAACATGGGGGTTTGTTACTGTGCCTGCGCAGTTTCGGCTCTTGAAGCCTCCTCAGACAAACCTTTACATTAAGAGTCTATTTTTTGAATATTGGGCAGCCCACTACTACCGGTCTTTACCTCCTGCCGTGGAGTTCCCATATTACAGAAGGGGTAGTTCACTCGAGTACCCCTCGAGTTCGCGACGAGGGTGCCCGGCCCTTTATCGTCGACTTATCCCTCATGTGAGGCTGTCCCATGCGAGGAGTCTACTGTACTTTCGCCTTTGAGTTTAGTCTCACTCCCGAGACTCGCTCCGACACCATTCGTCGGGCATGAACCTTGTGCAGCATAGAGGCGCCCCTGGCTTCTATTTGCCTGGCTGTGGTACCTTGAGAGAAAGTAAGGTTGCCCTGGATTTCGACCCCGCTTCGTGTGTCCTGCACCTCAAGTCCCGTTCCGACGAATTGTAGGCTTCTCTTTCCCTTTTAGTCTTGTCGACTGCTTTCTTCAGTTGTGACTTTTTATAGTTCCTGTTGTGAGCACGGACTACCCATTTTTGAACCTGAAATGGCAATCCTTCTCCTCTGGTCTTTTAGCCTTCCGGTGGGATGGCATCACCGACTACGCCGCAGGTCTTCTGATTCGAGGCGGCAACCTCACTACCGAATCACCGTTGTTTTCGGTACCTAGATGACTTTTTATAAAATGTGGTCCTCTTCAAAAGCCCAAGCTGCGGGCCTTTGAACCGCTTATTGTGATCTTGCTCCCTAGCCATCAACGGCCACAGTGGCTACCTGGTGGCGTCGTTTTGGCGCGGTTGAGAACTGTCATTTGGGCTTTGCTGGCCCTCAATATACAGCTGATACTTGTACCAGCTTTTGCCAGTATTTCCAAGCACGGCTTTTCATTCCGCACAGCGTGCATTCATTGTCAGATTTCCGTTTATCGACAACTTTCTGATCGACGCCCTTCTGGGCTTCTGCCCAAACCCTCTGTTCAACCTCCCCCGCCAGTGCCACCGACCCATCTTTCTTTACCCTTCTTTCCCCAGCGTTCTTCTTCTGGTAGTCCACCTTTTCCTTACCCATGTACTGCTTCTTTAGACGCTTTGCGGCAACCGTCGGCTTCGAATCCTCAAATATCCTTTTCTCGGCTCTTGTCGCGCCGGAGGGACCGCCTCCACGAAGCCCTTTTGTTCTCTAAAATCTTCTTCCGCTCTGGGGAGGGTCGTGACTGCGTCCAACCATTCGCCATCGTCGATATACTCTCATAATGAGAGTCGTCGTAATGCATCTTCCGGGATTTGTTCTTCAATGATTTGCCTCCAGCCTATCCCGGTGACTCTTGCATGGATATTGAGATTTTCCATTTCTAGCAAGAATTTAGCGATGTTACCGTGGTATTTGACAAAGCCCATTTGCTTAAGACATTTTTGCGCGACATGGGTAGGGCCGAATCGTCGTACTGCCTGTTCTGCGAACACATGCCACTGCTTGCATGCCGCTTGCCTGGTGTAACCTAATTCTCCGGTCATTTGTCGCCGGTAGGTTAATGCAAATTGTGAGAGTTCCATCCCTTCCATTCGGCTTATGGCGTATCGGATTCGATGTGCCTCTTCTTGCCACTGCCAGCTGTTTGGGACACAATAATCCGTGCATGTGAATAGCCACATGCGGATATCTTGGTGTTTTTTCGTTTGTGAACATGGCAGGGGGTTCCACTGGGACTCATGTTCGTTGTCCCAAGGCGTTGGCCATGACTCGAGAAAACAGATTAAACTGGTCGTTATCCTCTGCGTCATATTCCCCTTCTGGCTGGGGTACGGGTCTCTCGTCCCGTCTTCCTTTCCTGCTCACATCTGGCTTCCTTCCACATTCTTCTCCGTCATCATCGGGGTCTCCTCCTCCTCCTGGAGCCCCTGCTGTCTTTCTCCGTGGTGGTGGCAGTGGGTTTCGGCCTCCTGCCCCAGACGCTTCTGGCGTCCTGTCTGACGCCTTCCCTTTTCCCTTTACCTGCCCCATCAATGTTTCCACCATTGCTTTGAGCTCCGTGATCTTACCAGCTCGGACCTGTTGAGCCTCCTTTTAGTGTCGTAGTTCTGCCCTCATGAGAGTAAGACGTATATCATTGTTTTCGAGCTCCCGTTTGTTTGCTCGTTTATTCGGACGATTTCGTGGTCTAACATAAGGTTCCAATGCATTGACTGTGCCTTGGTACCTTGTACTGTCTCGTGGAGCTCGGATGTGACGGCCTCATGTCTGGCCTGTCTAACATCTGTTTCTCCTAGTCGTTCAGCCATTTCGGCGGCAAAGCTTTCTTGTACTTGCTGAGACACGATGTCTAAGAGTTGCACTTGATCATCTATCTGAGCAAGCTCACGGCCTACTATCTGGACCCTAGATGTGAACTGTGTTAGATGGTAGCTGCGGCGTGAGGTATTCCGACAGCTAGGACCAGGATCGTAATTATATCGGAGGACTCATGAAGAAGACACGAGTAATGTAGGCTAGATATAATATTCACTTCGGTGTAGATTGTCGAAGTATTGGTAACGATATAAAAGTGTAGATAACATATTATATTGATAAGATCTCTTCTCCGTGCTTGTTGTGTCTAATAGCGGCGAAGATGCTTCGATATTTATATTCCGCGTCTGAGCAATCGCGGTATACATGCTAACTCTATACTAACTAAGTACCTTGCTGTCACAAATCGTGACTAAGCAAGGCAGATTTCACATGACTCATACTTATGAGTCATAAGGTATGTTGGATTTCACACTATGACGTTACTTGACTCATGGTTCTCACATGACTATGCACTTGCGAGTCATTGTTATGTTATGATTGGTTGATGGTTTCATGACTCACGATTGTGACGTCATATGATGTAATGACTTTCGCACATGACTCACATCATGAGTCATGAGTTTCGCGCGTGTGACTCGTTTGAGCACAGGACTTGGTTTATGAGTTTTGATTGGTTAACGGAATGTTGGGTGATGACTCGTATGAGTCATTGATGGATTTCGCGCTATGACTCACGATGAGTCATAGAGGTTTATGTAGCGCGGGGTGATGAGTCACCAAGGTTAGGGTTGTGAGAAGATGCCTACATAAGGCGCTTGGTTCCGACCAAGGGGTAGGACACGAACCATCTCTCCTCCACCTCCGGCGATTGAAATCTCAACACCACGGGAAATCATCGTCACTTTCCCCCACCCACCTCTCTTCCCCCATCATGGCTACTGCCTAGGGGTTGACGTTAAGCCATCTTCCCTCCTCTCCTGGGGCACGCATGCCTCCCCTCGTTGGGGTTCTCGTTCCTGTTCATCGTTGACACCCGCTCATGAAGTTCGGTTCTCCCCCTTACCCCGCACTTGCTTTGCACCTCGCTTAGCATTTTGCACGGTCGGAAAGCTTCTTGCTTCGTTCACGGTCGGCGATATGGCGTCCGGACTCTCGGTCGAAGTAAGACTTCGGTTCTGCTGGGCTTGTACCTGTGATGGGGAAAGCTTCGGTTAGTAACATCACGGTCTCGCTCGGTTTCGCTATCGTCCCAAAAGCCCTTGCTATGGCCCGTTAGTCGGTTGTGGCTAGCCTGCTCGCGATCCTTCCTCCACCCCCCTCCCGGTTCCGTCCGCTGGCACCGTACTGCCCCATAAGCTAGCACCTTACTGCTAATCCTTCTCCCCGGCTGGCACCCTACTGCTCCCCATTGGCTGGCACCCTACTGCTACTCACCGGCTGGCACCCTACTGCTCATCATCGTTGGCTGGCATCCCCTCTGCCCGGTGGCTCCGCTCGCCCACCTACCTCTCTCCCTCCTGCGATTTACTCTACGGTCGCAAACCTCGCTTAGGTTACGGGTGATCATGGTATTGCACTGCCTCCTTGGTCTCTGCTAAACGCCGACGCGTCGCCACCCTCTGGTCAGTCCCGACCGTGAACCGGCCTGCCCCTTACGGCGACGAGCCACGGGGCCTTTTGGTTAGGCATATTGGCAATAGTAGTTATATCTAGGCGTTTCATTGATTCTTTTCTTAGTGTTACCTGGGGGCCTGCTGAAGGGTTTGGGTCTCTCTCCTGTACGTTTCTATGAGTTGTTTCCCTACGTGTTTGAGGTGCGAGTCTTAGGTGCTAGGAGGGGGAAGTTTCTTCTATGGTCTCGGGGGGTTTGATTTTTCCTATGACGAGGTGAAGCGGGCGGGATGACGTTTGCTTATAGGTTTTTTATCTCCATAGCTAGCGCTGC